>VTLG01013804.1_pt1 | contig 10834 bp, 9 predicted proteins | sample 4694571 | NCBI WGS metagenome assembly VTLG01 (sample SAMN12604809, study PRJNA352737) | marine metagenome | biome: ENVO:00000447; feature: ENVO:00000209|ENVO:00000569|ENVO:01000036; material: ENVO:00002151; isolation source: viral sequences binned using virsorter ... | reverse complement strand
TGGAGAAGTCGGCTGTTAAAAAGGCGGTCAAAAACCTTCACGACAACGAATACTATGCCAATTTCTTAAACACGCTACAGATCGACACAGGTAAGAAGGTACGCTTTACCGAAGATAAGAAAGATGCCTTTTTAAAGACAATGGTAGAGTGTCATGGATTTCCTTCCATAGCAGCAAATAAGATGGGGTATTACTATGGTAGTGTTCAGTATGCGATGAAGAACGACCCCCAGTTTGCACAAGCTGTTGATGTCCTTCGCAAATCATTTAATCAAGAAAGACTAGATGGTCTTGAAAAGTTATCGTATGAGCAGGCTTCTGAGGGGAAGAATACTGCAGAGCGTATCTTTCAGTTAAAGGCCCTAGACCCCCACAAATATAGAGACAGGATGCAAAACAATAACACGCAAGTAAATGTCATGGTAGCAGGAATTACTCCAAAAGACCGTGCTAAAATGATCAAGAATGTCAAATGAGGTATTATCCTTATGCAGTTGATAATGAAGGAAATATACAATATTTGTCACCTAGAGACTTCTTACTTGACATATTGCGAGAGTTATACGGATTGGATAAAGTAGAATCTAAAGAAATTGTCGATGTGGCAATTAAAATATTTCAATTAGAAACGGACGGTAGTTTGCCAATAAACTGGAAAGAGTTATATAAGAACACAGCATGAATGATGACATCTTAGTAACCTATAAGTTCCCTGATGGAACTCCGACCGATCCGTTACCTCATCAGCAGGAATATCATTTATATACAGGTTGGAGCAAGCATCACTTGCTTGCAGGCAGTTTAGGAACAGGAAAGACCGAGGCCATGTGCATGGAAGCTATCCAACAAAGTGCAGCTTACGAGAATAACTTAGGCTTAATGGGACGAAAAGTATTAGATGCGTTCAAGAAATCAACACTAATTCAACTTCTGGACTTAGCAGGTGGTTTTGTTTCCAAGCACAGGTCTCAAGATAGAGAAATCATTTTTAAGAATGGGTCTAGGATCGTATATATGGCCTTAGACGACTCTAGGGACTCGATACAGCGTATTAAATCGATGAATCTAGGTTGGTATGCCTTTGACCAGTTAGAAGAGGTTTCAGAAAGTACATTTATTGCAGCGGCAGGTCAATTAAGAAAGAAGGGTGTAATGCGTTGCAGTTTTCATACCTGTAACCCTGCAGGACATGATTGGGTATGGAAAAAGTTTAAACAATATAAAGAAAAGCAAAATAATACAAAAGGGGACTATAGATTAATTGAGACCAGGACTTGGACACCCGATGCCCCTGCTCCTGAGACAGATGAAGAAGTACGAGTTTATAGCGATAACCCACACCTCCCTGCAGACTACATCAAACATTTACTCTCCATGCCTCAAATGTGGGTTAATCGCTATGTATATTGCAGTTGGGACGATTTTGCAGGTTTGGTTTATCCGATGTTTGACGAAAAGGTTCATGTGATAAAACCCTTTGAAATGCCCAAGTGGTGGAATAGATATGTGGTTTACGACTATGGTTATAAAAATCCGACCTGCATTTTATTTGCAGCGGTAGATGACGAGAAGAATATCTTTGTTTATGACATTGTTTATGGAGATGAGATGAGGATAGATGAGATAGTACCGATGGTAGAAGATAGGTTAGAGACTGGTATGGACTATGAGTTTATTGCCGATCCATCTATTAATAGAACAGAGAGGGACGGTTACTCTATTGCCGATGAGTGGGAAGAGTATGGTATTGAGTGGGAGAGAGCCAACAACGATAAAAGAGCAGGATTTGACAGGGTAGCACGCTATTTATCAACCGATAAGAATGGTCACTGTCAGTTAAAGTTCTTTGATGTTAGGAATATGGGATTTCTCTTAGACGAGATCATGGATTACAAATGGAAAGAATTAAAGCATGGGCATAGCGAGAAAAGCGCACCAGAAGAGCCTGTGAAAAAGAATGACCACGCTATGGACTGCGTTAGATATTTAGTTCATGCGGTAGAAGGTTCAAATAAACCGAAACGCAGAAGCTCGTACAAAACACCGAGTTTCTTTAAACGCACAACAAGTTGGATGGGTACATGAGCGATTTATCATATTTACACGAAGTATTTCAAGCAATGCAGAGCAGCAATAGGACATTTATGCAATCTGCAAGAGAATCTATGTATTTTTATACGGGTGGGTACGGAACTGGACAATGGGATAATGCTGATATATCAAAGCTAAGAGCAGAGGGACGTCCTCCCCTTCAGCTCAACATCATCCTTCCGAAAGTAAACCTAGTAACTGGTATTGAAAGGCAAGGCAGAACATCATACCGTGCCAGACCCGTGGAAATGAACGATGATAATGAAGCTAAGTTAATTACTTCGCTTTTATATCACTTAGATAAAAGCCAGTCTTTACATAATGTATTTAGTCGTGTGTTTAAGGACGGTGTAATTACAGGTAGAGGATGGGTAGACCTATCAGTAGAAGCAGGCGAATACTTTGATAGTAAGATAAATATCAGAAGAGAGTCGTGGGCCAATGTATTAATGGATCCAGAGGCTACTACTCCTGATTGTTCACAGTGGGGTAGATTAGCTCGTACTAAACTATTATCTATCTCTAAAGCAAAGGATATGTTTCCAGATGCACTGAGGGATGTTAAAAACGCTGAAGATATACAAGAGTCTTTAATTGGTGAAGAATCTTTAACGGGCATACAGTTAGGCGACAAATATAAGAATGTAGATCCTAACTACGGTTTTAAAAGCATGGAAGCCTATAACATGGATGCACATCGTAAGAAGATAAGAATTATTGAGTTATGGGAAAGAGAGTACGAAAAAGAATTTTATTTAGTTAATCCACAAACAGGACGATTTTCTCAGGAAGGTTTCAAGACCAAGCGTAAAGCCAATGAAGCGATTAGAAGTATTATGGAAAGACCTGAGATGGAAGTTGCTCCTGTAGAGTTAAATGTGGTTTCTAAAAGCGTTCCTAAGACCTATGTAACTGTATTTGCAGGTGCAAGGGTCTTACAGGAAAAAACACCAAATCCATATAGACATAATCAGTTTCCATTAATACCATTCTTCTATACCTTTGAAGATTATGGTGACAATGTAGAAACATTTGGATTGGTAGAGAATTTAAAAGACCCTCAAAGAGAGAAGAATAAGCGTAGGTCACAAGCCTTAGATATTATTAATCGCTCTCCAAAGGGTGGTGGTATCTTCACAGGAAACAAGGTTACTGCAGACCAGATGAATAGAGCTTCAGCGAATGGAGAATGGATAGGAATACCTGGATTTAAGGGCAGAATATCTGATTTTATGAGTCAATGGTCTAATCAGCATACAGCACTTGTACCAACGATTGCTTCGTTTGAACAGAGAAGTGACTTTGATGCAAAAGAGATCAGTGGTGCTACAGACCCAATGATGGGTAGGGCCACCTCTTCTACAGAGTCAGGACTTGCTGTACAGACTAGGATTCGTCAAGGTATGAATACCTTAATGGAGCAGATGGAGAACTTAGACACTTGTAAGAAGAATACACTAGAAATGGCAGTGTCTAATATGCAGCAGTATTATTCTGTTGATAAGATACAAAGAATTATTGGAGCTGAATTTGATAAGGTGGAACCTGAAGAACAGGCAGAAGTCAATCAGATCATCAGCAAATTTTTGGACAACTTCTCAACAATGGAGTTTGATGTGGTCTTAGACCAGGGTCAAAATACTCCAACGATGAGAGCGTTAATGGCTAACCAAGTTGGCGAATTAGTACGAAATGGGTACGCTAGTTTATTCCCACTTTTCGTTGAACTATCCGACATGGAAGCATCCGATGAGATACTGGAGAAATTTGAGCAAGAACGCCAAGCTCAAGTCCAGTCACAACAACAACAACAAAAACCCCCACCACAAGGTGGAGAAGGAGTAATGCAATAATGAGTGAATCGAAGTTTCAATATATTGATGAGGAAAAGGAAATGTCTGGTGAAGAGTATAGCGACTCTGAAGTAGAAGAATCCCCGACCAATGACGAGACAGAGGTTGAAGCAGAATCAACCGAGACCCCAGAAACAGAAGAACAAAAGTTACAAGTAGGCGAGAATCAATTTGATTCCGTTGAAGAGCTTTTGAAGTTTGCTGAAGAAAGGGATAAGTCTTATTCTAACCTACAAAGCCTAAATGGCAGACAAACCAATGAACTTGGAGATCTTCGCAAGATGGTCGAAGAACTAAAGGATTCTATGGAACCTCAAGAGGAACCAGAAGTAGTCCCTGAGTTTGACGAATACGATCCTGCAAAGCAGAAAGAGTACATTGAGTTTATGGCTGCGAAAAAAGCACAAGATATGATAGACCAGAGGTTTCAAGCTGAAGAAGCGAAGAAAGCTGAGACAGAGTATAATAGTGCTATGGATGCAATGATGAATGATTTCATTGAGAAACATCCTGAGTTAGGTCAAGAAGAGTTAGCCAAGATTGCTGCTTTTGGCGATGAAAGGGGCATCACCTTTATAGAGGATGCCTATAATGTTTACAACATCCAAAGTAAACCCGTTAAGGATGTTACGAACCCAGAGATAGATAAAGCGAAAAAAGCAACGGAAGCAACCAAGATACCGACCACACTGTCTAATGTTAGTACAGGAAACGAGTCGGACACAGATTATGATAATCTAAGTCCTGAGCAGTGGAGCAATTTATCGCCTGAAGTTCGTAAGAAAGCCTTAATGGAGGTTACTTCTGGATTTTAATTAGGAGAAAAAAATGGCTACAGTTTCATATAAAGAAGGCCCTTTTGACGCATCTTCTGGTTTCGGGAACACATCCCCTGGTAGCAGTTCTATGCCACCAGGTGTTAAAGCTGCTATGATTGATTGCTCTGTACAAAATATGGGTGCAGGTGATATTTTAGAAGCGATAACAATACCTGCAGATTCAATTATTGTTGAAGTTGGTATATCTATACTCGTTGCAGAAGGTGGTACAGCAACCGCTGATGTTGGTTTTACTGGTGATGGCCCAGATGGATTCCTTGACGGAGTCGATCTTAATGCCGCAGTTGGTATTACATATAATAGCTTAAACGCAGCAACTGGTGCTGACACCTATTCAGGTGGAAGATACCAAGCCGCTGAAGATACCATTGATGTAAAATTCGTCAATGCTATGGATGCAGGTAAGTATGTTGTCTGGTGTAAGTTCTTCAAAACTAATCTTAACTAATAGGAGTCTATAATGGCAGCAAATTGGGCATCAGGCCTACAAGTTTCACGATGGGCAAAAGAACTCCAGAGTGAAGTTAGCAAAGGAGTTTACTTTAGTAAATTCATGGGTGAAGGCCCAGGAAATGCAATTCATGTAAAGCAAATGGAAGAAGGCAAAGGTAAAGATGTTACTTTTGGTCTTGTTTCTCAGCTTTCAGGAAGTGCAATTACTGGTGATTCATCATTAGAGGGTAACGAGCAATCGCTATCTACCTTTTCAAACACAGTTAGCACTAATCAAAAAAGGTTAGCTGTAAGAGATACAGGTAAATTCGCAAACTCTAAAGTGCTTTATGATTTCAGAAGCACTTCCCTAGATCTTCTCAAAACGCAATACTCAGAGTTGATTGATGCAGATATTTTCTCTGCTTTATCAACAACAAGTGGTACTCATGCTTATTATAGAGCAGATGCCGCAGGTTCTGTGTATGCAACTTCTGATCCGAAAGCAGCATTAGCTGCAGCAGATGCGATCACTCTAGCTGATATTAGTGCAATGAAAACACTAGCTCAGATAGGTGGATCTGCTAACTACAGAATGAGACCAATCCGTGTAGACGGTAACGACTACTATGTATTGGTATTACATCCTGAAGTTGCTTACGATCTGTTTGAACTCGATGAGTTTCAGCAGATTCAGCGTGAAGCTCAGGTTCGTGGTGATGATAATCCATTGTTTAAAGGTGCTTTAGGTATCTACAATGGGGTTGTGATCCACGCTCACGAAGGTGTAAACACTTTCGATAACGGTGGTGGAGCGGCTGTAAAAGGTTCAAGAAACCTTTTCATGGGCGCACAAGCAGCTTGTTTTGCAGAATCATCTGATATGATGTGGGTAGAAAAGACCTTTGACTATGGAAACCAACTCGGTATTTCAGCATCAAAGATCTATGGTGTAGACATTAGTGACTACAACAGCAAAGACTACGGTGTCATTCAGTACGTTTCAGCGAGAACTGATCTAAGCTAATCAATAACCTAGAGGGGGACTAACCTCCCCCTCTTTATTGGAAATATTATGACCTTATCAGAAATAACAACAGAAGTCAGAAATATTACAGGTGTAGACTCTACATCTGTCTTAGCTGATTCGATTATACACGACCTTATTAATGAAGGTCATTTTCAACTTTGTGATGAAGCGAATTTATTGCAAGGATATGCAACTCGTAATTCAGTTGTAGATACAAGTGAGTATCAAATGAAAGATACAAATACTCTTGTTACAGATTGGACATTAAGTCAAAATAACTTAGATGGTGCAATTTCTACAAGTTTATCACTAGAGTCAATGACTCGTATCTATCGAGTAGAATATGATGGTAGTATTTGTCAAAGAATTGGTATCAATGAGATAAATGATATACCTGATGATTCTTCTATGAGTAATATTACTACAGACAAGGCTTTTTACATACATGAAGATAAACTTGGAATCTTTCCTACTCCGACTGAAGTAAAAGAAATAAAAGTATATTATTATTATGTACCACATAAAATGTTTGTTGATGCTACTGTCGATGTATCAAGTGGTTCTACAGATGTTACAATGGACTCCACAACTGATGTTAGACCAGGTATGTCTATAGTCGGTGCGAATATTCCAAATAATACTATTGTTAGAAGTATTACGAATACTACTACTGTTGTAATTACAGCAAATGCTACAGGCACAGCATCTAATCAATCGGTTACATTTGGTAAACCAGAGATAGATGATCGTTATCAAAGAATGTTAATATACTATCCATGTTGGCGAGTATCAGAGAGGCTTAGAGACCTAAATTTAATTTCATATTTTAAAAACGAATGGTTAGAACAAAAGCAACGAGTTATTCTTGAAAGACAATCAAGAGATGGCAGTACAATCCTAACTGTTCCTTATAATGACTTTTAATGGCTAGAAAAAGTATAAGAGATTTTTCAGGTGGATTAGTTACATATCAATCTGAATTAGATATATCAGATAATCAGTTCCAAGATTTTGAGAATGCTATTAATACCAAAAGAGGTAGCATTACAAAGAAAGGTTCAAATACTGCTCAATCCAGTGCCTTGTCAGGTACTGAGCAAATTAATTCTGAGTTTATACGCTATCGTACTGAAAAAGATGGAAGTAGTAATGATAAAAGCACTGAATGGTGGGTAGTCTCTAATGCAGATAAGGTTTATAGAGTTGATGTTGCTGATGGTACTTCAGGTTCTTGGGCCACAGTAAATACATATTCTACTTATGGTAGTGAAATGATAACAAATGGTGCGTTATCTTCTAGTAGCTCTTGGACATTTGGCACAGGTTGGACATTTAATGCAGGTGAACCTCCATCAGTTCCTGCTCATGTTTCTTATACATTAAGCTCTGGTGAAGGTGCATTATCTCAAACTAATGCTAGTATGGCAGGTAAACTAGAGAAGAATAAAATTTATCGATTACAATTTACATTATCTAATATCGAAGGTGGAGGAAAAGCAGATATAAAGATACAGAGCGCAGATTTAAGTGAAACATATATTGATACAACTAGACTTACAGCAACTACACATAATTTATATTTTTCACCAAACCAAAGTAATGGTGGGATTGCATTTTATTCAGTCACTGCATCTACATATACTAGTTACAGAATAGATGATATATCTATAAAAGAATTTCCTAGTAACGACCTTTTAGTACACAATCAGATACTTAGAATCAGCGATGGTTCCTTTTTAAATGACCCTAAGTGGTATGGACATATTAAAAGAGATGTTTTTGGTCAAGGTATTACCCCTTTAACTCATTATAGATTTAGAACACCACCTATGGCCGCAGCAGTTAATGCTTGGACATTAGAAGATACGGAATTAACACCTCCAACTGTAGTGCCACTACAATACGCTTTTGATCAGGAAAATGCAATCGATGCAGCGAATGAAGTAGGTATCTTTGTTTATTTTCCAACTGATGATGCTTTTAGATTAATTGATGATGCTGATACAAATACATTTAGTAGTAAAGATAAATACACAGTTACATTTATTTATGATTATGTACAGGAAAGTGAATTAGGTAGAGATACTCATGGTGATATAGGTGTTTTCTCACAAAATGCTGTTGCAGCTAATCGTTGTCCTGGTATTCAATTAGTTGTTGATACGGGTACAGACCTTGCTCGTTGGAATAAAAGAATCACTGGTATTAATTTATATTGGCAACCCGAAGATGATGTTGATTGGTATTTAGTAACTACTTATGATGTACAAGATGGTTTTTCAGATGACCCAAGAGCTAAAGATTCATCAACAGAGTCAATTATTCGTGGCAGTATTACAGCTACATCAAACAATGGTAATTGGATTCCTTGTTTAGAACCTTATGGTGCGACATCAAATGATACTCACGATTTACATAATACTTACAGTAATTATACTGCAACAGTTTTAGAAGGAGCTACTAACTGGTCTAATGCTTCTAGTTTTGCTGCAGACAAAGCAGTTATTGTTACAACAACTGATATAACTAGTAATACTTTAGCTTTGTTTTCAGCAGAGTTAGAAAAACCTACAACATATATTGCTAACATTAAAAGTATTTCTTCTGCAGACTTAACTACTGGGCCTACTTCAGGTATCGCAGTGAATTGGGGTAATTGGAGGGGCGAAGGATATGCACAATGGGCCACTGATATTGATTTAAGTGCTTTTACTGCTTTTGTATGCACTGTTTCTACAGATAAAGTAGCTACCTGGTATCTACCAAACGATGGATTAAAACTTGCTACTTATAACTCGCTTACAGGTAGAGCTGCAGAAACTAGATTAAAACCAATTAAGTGGAATACAGCAGCAGTAGTTGGTAACAAAGCGTTTTACGCAAATATAGATTTTAAGGACGAGAATGATCAAACAATTCGTGAAAAGAATCGCATTGTCTTTACTGATAACTTTAAGCTCGATGAGGCCGTGGTGGGAACAAAGTTTCTTGATGTTGGTAAGAATGATGGGGATGAAATAACTGCTTTACATTCTGCACAGAATAGATTATATGTATTTAAAACAAGAAACATATATGTTTACAGAATACAAAGCTCACAATCAGTAAACTTTATTTTAGAAAAGCATATAGCAGGTATTGGATGTTTACATAAACACGCAGTGATAGATACACCTTACGGTATTTGCTTTGCTGATAATAGGCAAGTAAGTGTAATGCGTGGTACAGAAATATCAGAAGTATCCTTACTAATAAGAGATACATATCAAGGTTTAGATCTTAAACCAAATGAAGGTGCTTTATCATTAGGGTATCATGGTAATATTAACACATTAGTTGTTAATTATGATTTTGATTCTACAACAATGTATGCTTATAACTTTGATACTCAGTCTTGGTCAAAGTTTGATGATTTTACAGGGACTTTTCAAAGTCAATTTGTATTAGCAGATAATCAAGAACTGCAAACATTTAATACTGGTACTACTCAAGTAACAAATGTATTTAGTAGCACTACAAATGATTCAACCTCTACAATGTTACTCAAAACAAAGAGATTTGATTTTGGAGTACCAGATAAATTTAAACGCTTTACTAAACTACATATCACTTATAAAGGTAGTGGCACTGGAACTGCCATGTCTTATAAGGTGTATATAGATGGCAGTGATACAGCATCTATAACTCAAGAAATGGTTGAACATACTACACTGCAAACACATTCTAGCATCATTAATGAACTAGGTAAAAGCATTGAGATTGAGATATATGGAGTAGAAAGCAATGTTCGTATCGATGGTATTGACATTGACTATGATATAGAAGGGAGTAATCCATAATGGAAGAAACTATTGAAACACTTACTGATGGTAAGCAAGATAAGATTTTTAACCTTAAGCAAGGATTTTTTAGTCCTCAAGAAGGTAAAGACACAGATATTGGAATATGCACTAAAGAAGGGAAGTTTTACTTAGCAGTAAAGCTAAACGAAGAGTGGCATTTCTCAGAAATTAAAAAAGCAAAGGATTTATAATATGGCTACAATTGAAGAAGGTATGATTAAAGGAGATAATTTAGGTGGTGGTATGAACTACACAGGCTTAAATGAATTAGAAAAAGAAATATTAAAAATTAGAAGGTCTGGATTATCTAAAAGTGCAAAAGAAAAAGCGGAGAGATCCTTAAGAGCAAATGCTGCGTTACAAGCACAAGCAGGAGTTACTATCAATCCAGAGACTGGATTATTTACAACATCAGATGGTAGAGTTTATCAAACTTTAGAAGAAGCTAGTAAAGCAAATGAAGAATTAAAAAGACAAGGTTTACTTGATACTGCTAAAGCTGATTCTGAAAGGTCTTTAGCAGATTTAGAAAGAAGAATCAAAGCATCTGGTGCGAGTCAAAAAGAGTTAGCTGAAAGAGTTGGTGCTAGACAGCAAGGTCAATTATTAAGTCAGTTAGAACGCTCAATATTAGGCACTGGTGGTGAATCTCAAACTTTAGATGCTTTAGTTCCTCAAGTTCAAGAACAAGGTGAAAGAAGTTTGTTAGATAGAGTTCAAGCTATTGAATCAGATACGCTTGGTAAA
>VTLG01008557.1_pt1 | contig 10834 bp, 12 predicted proteins | sample 4694571 | NCBI WGS metagenome assembly VTLG01 (sample SAMN12604809, study PRJNA352737) | marine metagenome | biome: ENVO:00000447; feature: ENVO:00000209|ENVO:00000569|ENVO:01000036; material: ENVO:00002151; isolation source: viral sequences binned using virsorter ... | reverse complement strand
GTCGTGATATTTTAGCCAATACACAAACAGCATTATTAGTAAGCGGAACAGATTATAACTTTACAAGCGATACAACAATACAACTTATTGGATCTACATTAAATTCAGGAACAACTACTGGTAATCCTCATAACCTGGCAAATGGTGTTGTCTTAACCCTTGAAAGAGATACACCTGATAGTAGTCAAATCGTTGAATTTGCAGATGGATCAAACCTTATAGGTGATAACTTAAATAACGCAAACTTACAAAACTTATTTGTTGTCCAGGAGCAGCAAGATAAAAATGATTTGTCTGCTGCTAAAGCTATTAGTTCAGAAAATGCAGCTAATACAGCTACCAATAATGTTGCTACGTTAACATCTACGCAATTTAAAACTGATGGCTCTACTCCTATGACGGGAGATATTAATGCAAATAGCAATAAAATTAAAAATTTAGCTGATCCGACAAATGCACAAGATGGAGTAACAAAAGCATATCTTGAAAGGTCAGGAAGTATAACGTCAACACAAATAGCAGATGGAACTATTGTTGATGCTGATATAAATGCAAGTGCAAATATTACTGGATCAAAACTACAGGCAGCATCTGGATCTAACCCTGGATCTATGTCATCTAATGATAAAACTAAACTTGATACGATTGAAACGTCAGCAAAAGATGATCAAACAGGGGCAGAAATAAAGTCATTATATGAAGGTGAAAATGATACCAATGCTTTTACTGATACAGAAAAATCTAAATTACAAAATATAGAAAGCAACGCTAAAGACGATCAAACAGGGGCAGAAATAAAAGGATTATATGAAGGTGAAAGTAATACAAACGCATTTACTGATGCAGAGCAAACAAAACTTGCAAATTTAGATTTAACAAAACTACAAAACATAGAAGTTAATGCTACGCAAGATCAAACTGCGGGAGAAATAAAAACATTATACGAATCAAACAATAATACAAATCCTTTAACTGATGTTGAAAAAGCTGTTATAGATGGCGTTACGGCAAATACTAGCGAATTAAATAAATTAGATGGCTTTACAGGAGATGTTAATGATTTAAACCAAATATCAGGAATGTCTAAGCAATCTAGTATTACTAATAGTGCTAGTCATTTTCCTACTTCTGCTGCTGTTGTAAATTTTGTTGCTAACCAAATAGCACCTGTTGGTGGATTAGAGGTTATTGCAGATGAAGATAGTTTCCCTGCAACACAACCAGTATCAGGTGTTGTTATTAGTATTAGCAATGCTGATGGTCTAGTTATTAATAATGCTGGAGAAGCAAGCAACGCTAGAACTGTAGGTAGCGGAACTGATAACGTAACTATTAAAAATTTCCCTACAAGTTTAAGAAATTCGACATTAGCTGCAAATTTAGGCTTACTTGTTAGCTCTACTGGCGCATCACAAGAATATAATTACCATAAGTTATTAGCAAAAGAATCTGACGTACTACAACTATCAGATGATATAAATGATTTTGCTGCTAGGTATCGTGTATTAAATACATTACCTTCAAATTCAGACTCAAGTAATCACGATGGTGATTTAGTTTACGCAAAAGACGTAGGTAAAATATATGTATATAGCGGTGATTACAATGGCACTCCTGTCGGAACTTTTGGCGAAGTGCAATCAATCGGTAATTTTCATATATCTACATTAAGTCCAGCATTTGACGGCAGTACTACTGCTTTTACTATTACAAACGCACCGTCAAATGTTGCTCAAATACTGCTTAGTCTTAACGGCGTTATTCAACAACCAGGAACTGCATTTACGTTATCTGGAAGCACAATTACCTTTGCATCTGCACCTCCTTCTGGATCTACATATTTTGCTGTTGTCTTAGGGTCAACGGTTAACATTGGTACACCAAGCAATAACACAATAACTTCAGCAATGATTATTGATGGAAGTATTGTTAATGGTGATATATCAAACTCGGCAAACATAGCAGGCAGCAAGCTTAATCTTGTCTCTACTTCATCTGCTCCTGGACTAGAAGTTAAAGGTGATGGATCTTCTGATGGATATTTACAACTTAATTGTAGTCAAAATAGTCACGGTATAAAATTAAAATCACCGCCTCATAGTGCTGGTGCAAGTTACACGCTAACTTTTCCAAATAATATTGTTAACGGTCAATTTTTAAAAACAGATGCTAACGGTAATTTAAGTTGGGCTGCTGTTGATTTAACTGCTTTAAGTGCAAGTAATTTAACATCTGGAACTATACCTGATGCTCGATTTCCGTCTGCATTACCAGCAATAGATGGCTCTGCACTTACAGGAATAACTCAAACAACAATAAACAACAACGCAGGAGATAGGCTTGTTACCGCAGAAAATTCTGCTAATACTCTTAATGCTGAAGCAAATGCAACTTTTAATGGTCAAAAATTATCTATTGGCCCAGTAGACGGTGGTGCAGATGTAGTTTTAAGTGCAAGAAATACTGCTTCTGGTGGATATGGTTGTTATATACAGGGTGGTTCTGGAACAAATTACATATTAAGGCTTGATGATAAAGACCAAAATAGTATGTTTAGGTTTAATGCAAATGGAAAATTAGGCATAGGAACAGCTACACCAACAGGTCAAATTCATTTATATCAAGCAAGTAATGACCCCTACATATATATACAAAGAGGTAGTGGAGATACGGCTGCAACAATAGGAGGAATATTTTGGAAAAACAGCACTAATAATCTGGCATTAATAGATGCCGCAAGTACCGATATTAATGACGGAGATTTAAGGTTCTACACAATGGGTAATGGAACTTTAACTGAGCATATGCGGATTGCAAGTAACGGAGAAGTTGGTATAGGTCTTACTAATCCCGAAGCTTATGGTCAGAACGGTAATGGATCTATGGGTCTTGTTGTTGAAGCACCCTCTGGTAGCTACTCTGCTATTACAATTAGAAGTGGTTATGCTGGTGCAGGGTCATTAAACTTTGCTGATGGTAGTGGTTCTAATGCTGAACGAAGAAATGGTTTTATAGACTGCGATCATGTTAATAAAAGATTAAATATTGGACTTGACGGAAGTAGCGTAGCACGATTTACTACACATGGTTTTCACCCTAACCCAGCAGATTCCGCAGCAGCTAACGCATTTGACGATTATGAAATTGGAAGCTGGAGTCCTACAATAGAAAGTGGTACATTTACTCAATATAATCAGGCATGGTATATAAAAATTGGTAAACTTGTAACTTGTTATTTCTACATATATAATTGGAGCGATAATACATCAAGCACTAACTTTGTAATAGGAGGGTTACCTTATGCTTATAATAATAGCCCTAAACATGAAAGCTTTTGCGATGTTCAACACGGTGGAGGTGGAGCATCTTTCCCTAGTGGAGTTATAGGTATTTCTGGAAGAATTGGACAAGGTACTTCTACTGAACTTGAATTAATAATTCGATACTTTAACGGTACACCTAGATATATGCGGCATTCAGATTTAGGTAGTGTTCACTTACATACCACATTTAGTTACGAAGCAGCTTAATAGACCGAGCTAAGTCTATAAACTAAGCACCTGGAGCATTAACTGTTATGACACTTACGCAAATTACAGAAAAAGGTATTAAGGATGGTGAAATCATTAATGCCGATATAAACGCAAGTGCAGCGATAGATGTAAGTAAACTTTCGGGTGTTTTACCTCTTGCTGGTGGTACGTTAACTGGTGATTTGACAATATCAAATACTGCACCATCTATAGCTTTAATTGATACAGATAGTAATTCAGACTTTAGTATTTTTGGATCTCAAGGTGAGTTTAGGATAAGAGATCAAACAAATACAACAAATAGATTAGTTATAAATTCGTCTGGAAACGTAGGTATCGGTACATCAAGTCCAGGTTATAAATTAGAAGTTGTAGATGCTTCTGTTTTATTAAAATTAAATTCTAGTAATGAAGGTAATTATGATGTAAGGTTTGTTTATCAAAATAGTGAAGCAAATATTTGGTCATACTCATCATCAGATTTAACATTTGGAACTAGATTTGCTAAAAAACTTCATCTCGTAACTAATGGGCCACAAAAAAGAGTAACTATTGACGATGGTGGAAGGGTAGGTATAGGTACAACAAGTCCAGATGCACCTTTAACAATACATAATAGTGGCACTCCTGAGATACGTTTTGGTTATAACTCTTCTCAAGACCATAAATTAGCGTGGGATAGTTCAAAAGTACGATTATCAGCCGATCCAGAGAATGCAAATAGTGGTTCTGCTATACAATTAGATGTTGATGGTACAGTAAGACTATATATTAATGATAGTGGAAACGTAGGTATAGGTACAACAAATCCTTCAGCTAACCTTCATCTTAAAGTTACTGGTACTGATTCACCTTATCAACAATTTGAGTCAGCTAGTTATAGTTCTTATGTCGGAACAGCACACTCAGATAATAATTTAGGTACTGGTTCTAAAGCTGGAAATCTAGTATTAAGAGGTCAAACTGGTGTAGCCATTATGGGTAATAATGGTACTACTACTCAAGTAAAAATTGACTCAGATGGATTAAAGTTTGGATCTAGCACCGCAGCGGCTAACGCACTTGACGTTTATGAAGAAGGAACTTGCACTCCTAGTTTTGTACCAGCTTCAGGGTCTTTTGGGGTCATATATCAATCTGGGCATTATACAAGAATAGGTGACGTTGTTCACCTCACTGCATCTATTTCAATTAATGGAGCAACAAACGCTTCAGGAGAAGTACAAATAACTGGATTACCATTTTCAGTTAGAGGTATTAACTCAACTTGGAGTGGCGAAGCTGGACATGGAGTAGGTCGCTGGTTCTATGCTGGACCAAATCATTATTGTTTCTTGGTATGTGATAACAGTACAGACAGAATCAGAATACATAAGGCAGATGGCACATTTTTAAATACTTCTAATATGAGTACTGGTTACAACCAATCACAATTTAGTTTTACAGTTACATACCTTACTGACTCATAGACCGAGCTACGTCTATAAACTAAGCCTAAACCTGTTTTAATTGGAGATTAATCCTAATGGCACTAACCGAATCAATCGAATACGACAAGATAGAAGTCATTGGACTTTACAAACACGTTCAAGTTCGTAAGGCAAATGTTATTAAAAAAGATGGTGTAGATATAGGTGCAAGAACTTTTGAAAGATATGTACTTGAAGCTGGCACGTTAGATGCTTCTGATAATTTTGTTGATAACCCATTAGATAAAGAACCTGATGGAGTTACAGCAATACCAACAGAAGTGTCAGCAATTTGTAACGCTGTGTGGACTTCTGACGTCAAAGCTGCGTTGAAAGCTAAACTAATAGCAGACAAATCATAAAATCCATGACCAAACCATCCGACCAAGAGCTACAAGCTGAATTAGCAAAAGTAGTTAAAGAGCATAATAACGCAAATGACGTTATGCAAAAATGCAAAATGAGATATGCAGAAATTCAAGCTATTTTAAAAGATAGAGGTGTTCCTCCAGAACCACCAAAAGAAGAGGCAACTACTTAATTTTTTCTTGTATCTGTCTTGTCATTAAAGACATGGTGACGTAGAGAGGAGATAAGGCTACAATTAGTAGCAAAACGACTACGGACATTAGTGCTGTGGCTCGTGCTATCTGTTCTTTAACCATGAGAAAAGCTTTAGACATTATTACCATCGTAACTTCGATTCTTGTTTTAGGAATCCTGGGCGGTGGTTTTTTTACATACAAATTTATTACGTCTGAACAATTTAAGTCAAAAATGATGAACCAGGTATTAACAGAAGTAAAAGGTTTATTACCAAATGTATTAGATAAAGGATTACCTGATATGACAGGGCCATCTTTACCAGTTCCTACAAAACCTAAACTGTTACCGTAAGTGCCTGACATAAAAATACCAGTAATAACTTTACCTACTATTGATTTACCAGATGCACCATTTTTTACAAAACCAAAACTAGAAGGCAAGTTACCTGGATGTTATTTATACCATCGTGACCTAGAGACAACACGCAATCCATCACTACTTATATCGGATAAACGTGGCACATACACAGTATGTCCAAACGGCGAGATACCATCATATACCCCTATGAGGTATGACCCTGCCCAAATAATATATACAGAACCTACGTCAAACAATATTGCAACTAAGCCTACACAAGATACTAACGTAGCTACACCAAAGCCAAAAGAAAATAAAGAAGTTAAATATGAACCTTGTCCGCCAGAAGGTGCATTAAGAATAGGAAGTTACATTAATGAGAAAAGACTTGAAATTATTAAAGATTACATTAGAAATGAAGATAACGAGTGCATAACAATTTATGAAGACGTCACGTTTGTCGATTCTGTACTCCCAAGTCCTAGTGCTGCTCTTAATGTTGTTACTATTTCTCTCATTGCTGCCAGCTCTCCACTACTTTTGGGGCTTCTAAAATCTATCAGTAAGACTATTTTTAAAAAGGTTCTGACAAAGGGCAAAAAAAAGGTAGAATAAATTTAAGTTTACAACCTCTGCATCGTGCTGATAAAACAGCCACCGCTCTGTATTGGTCAATGTAAACTTATTTTATTTTGTGGGTATGTGGCACAACTTGATTAGGTATTATCGTTAATACAACATTTTTACATGTAACTGCATCTTCGTTAATTAGCTTAACGCCAAGTTTCAATTGCTCTGCACATATTTTCATCCTTGCAAGATTGGCTTCAAGTTTAGCTTTAGTCAATGCAAACTCCTGTCCTTTAATCTGATTTTCAGCAGCTTTGACGCAAAGTTGAGAACCTTTTCCTAGTGGTATTTGTATGCTTGCTGTTATTCCATAATTTAAATTAAATGTAGTTTGATCTATCCTGGGCTGTATTTGTGTATATAAAATTTTTCCTGGATTTATAAGATTTCCGTCTGCATCTTCAGCCGTATCGTATATGTTTGTCTCAGTAAAATTTATTTTTGGATGTTGAAAGTTTTGGCCTTTGGTAACAAAAGGAGTTATGGCTAATGTTGGCTGCTGACATTGCACATTACCTCCGTAAATCATGTTTGGAAATCCCCCATTTATGGTTTGATAGCCGTTATTGATTACCGTTCCAGAACTGGATGCACTAGGGCTAGATACAGTATTAGCAAGGGTTTTAGGCGAATATAATAATAAAAGTAAGCTTAATTTGAAAAAATTGACAAGCTTGTACTTTGACTTTCTGTATTTATGGTGCGTTGTATGGTGCTGGTTGCGTCTAAACCTGGAGCAAGAAAATTCTCTGTTATAGAAAAAGCTTCTCCAGGAGTTTTTATTTCCCATTGAGGTTTTGTTGGTAAGTCTGGAGTTACCCATTTAAACGAAACTCCATTAACTGTTTGCGTATTTGTATAGGTTGCGTCAGGCGATATAACAGTTCCATCTTTAACTTGTATATTATTTCCTTGCAAACTGTAAGAATATCCTGTCCGATAATTTTCCGTAACAATGGTTTCCACAATAATAGTTTTACTAGAACTGCTACTTTCCATTTGCCCTGTAGAAAACGATGGAGTAATACCCCCTGCATAGGCACTAGGTACTCCAAATAAAAATATTACCAGCCATTTCATCAATCAATTTCTAATTTAATTGTGCTAGACATTTGAGCTGTTACGCCTGCTCCTGTAGCAGATAGGTTAACTGTCATTGCCCCACCAGAATCCATTGTCATAGCCGTAGTGCCTATATCTCCACCTGAAATTGTTTGCGTATCTCCAAATATCGGCAAAGCTGGTACAACTCCATTAGTAACTGTAGTTCCGCTGCTTGGTATAGCATCGCCTTGAATAAAGCTTTCACTTACAGACCAGGCATCCCCTGCCGTGGTAACCGCATAAGTAGTTGTTGAATCTATAGTTGGTACACCGTTAGTAATTTGTGCATCTGTCAAATCTAAAGTACCAATATTATTGGCAGTTTCGTTAGCAGTTGGGGTAACATTTGTACCTGATGCAGAGAAGGTTGTACCCACCCGATTACTTGTTGAACTTGCGCCTAGAGTGCTGACAGAAACAACATTTTGTATTGAGTGGCTTATATCTGCTAGTGCTACAGAAGGACTAAACAGCAATAGTAGTGCTAGTAGTTTTTTCATTTGATTCCTACGTTAGTGTCTTTGTTGTCAACTATGTTAACTTTACCTTTTAATTTTTTGTTGTCACCATTGCCTCCTTTTTTAATATTTAGGCCGTACTGGGCAGTTACAGCACTTAGCAATCCAGCGGCGAAGGTGGTATCAATTTGCCTGGTAGGGTTGGGATTAAAGTACGACCAAGAAATTACCCCCAAACTCCAAAAAAGAATAATCATCTGCACCACGTTGGCAATCAGACCATTACCTTCCTTTTCGTCTTGATCTTCCATAGATGCAATAAATGATTAGCGTTATACTTGTAATATATTCAATTAACTCTATGCTTGCAATCCTACGACCAATTCTCTTTGCTTTTATTAAATCAAAAGCGATAAAAAAATTAGTGCTTGACATTTTAAAAGCACTTGCAAAACAAAGTTCAAATAAAATTGATGATCAATTAGTAGAAATTATTGAAGAAAAGCTACTTATTTAAAAGCATCCCAAGCCATGTGAAATGTAGGTGGTTGCCAATAAACAACATCACCGCCTATGTATTCATCTTTTCTAAGTATCCTGGCTAATTTTGCAGTTTTCCAGGGATCAGGCACATTGCCTGGATCTTTTTCTTCTGCTTTATTGTATTCTCTGCTAACAATATTCCATAAATCCAATGTACTGCCTGCATTTAGCCATTGTTCTGTCCTAAATAATTTATTACTGTCTCCTATACCTGGACAACCAAAAAAATTATCAGCCCTATCTCCTACTAATATCTGTTTATAGAAATTCATATCAGCCTGGCGTTCTGTAATCTCTACAATTTCTTCATCAAGTAAATGTAGTCCTGGTATTGTCTTAAGGTCTTTATCACCGCTAACAATAACGTCATCCTTTTTTACAGATATACCTATAGCGTCATCTGCTTCTAAGTTTTTATATCTGACGATGGGCCACGTTTCAGATAACCATTCTCGTAGCTTGGCATACCCAGCAGGCCGTCTATACTTCCTACGGTTTGATTTGTAGGTGGACGAGATACTATAGCGGAAGTTCGTGCTTGAACCCAGGGCCATGACCATTTCGTAATCAGGTAAGATTTTGGCGAGCCTTTGTATTTCTGCATCAACTCCAAATTTAGCATCTTCGATCTGACAATAATACGACCAAATGCCGTCTTTTAATTCATACTCATACTCATTGTTACAAGCATGACGATAAGTAAAAATTTCTACATCAATGTAAGCTTTTTTCATTGTTCAATCCATTTTTGATCAAGTAGTTGGTTTTCTTCGTGAAACTCAAACGAGCCAGCGTAACCGCATCTGCCTAACATTCGATTTTTTAGACAGTAACTATGGGTAAGATTTGTTCCCCTGGATCTACCCAAGGCCCATATAGTGTCAGCAAGTTGAACTACGGAATGTGACCCCCTTATGTCATGTAATTCAGGTATGCCTCCATCTTCCATATTTTTTACCTGGCTTGATGATCTATTCAAGTGCGATATTGCGAATACAGTACATTTAGTTGCAGCAATAAAACTACGAATTTTTGTAATTAAACTATCTAAATGCCTGGTATCCAACGCTAGTCCAGAACCAATAATTGTTAAATGGTCTAAATATATATGCTTGCAACCAAGCGATCTAACCATGTAGTTCATTCTTTGCAAAATAATGTTTTCATCAAGCGAACCAAAATGATCAAACAGCTCTAACATGCCGCCATTGGTTACAAACTTGTCAGCACTTGCAATGTCCTGTAGTTGCTGATCTGTAAAGCCTGCATAGTTTTGCCTGGCATGTAGCTGTAAGCCAGCAGCCATACCTACAAATCTAAATATTGCTTCCTCTGCTGTTTCCTCTAACCCGATCCACCCGCATTTTATACCCATTTCCATGTCATGCAAAGCCAATGCCCTGGCAAATGTTGTCTTACCTATTCCTGACCCTGCTATAAGAACTATAAGCTGGTTGTCGTAAAAGGGAGTCATGCGATTCCAGGTGGCAAAACCGCAGTTAGTAGCTGTTCTGTTAGGCGGCTTAATTGTTATGCCAGAATATGCGCTTGCAGATTTAATTCCATCTGGACGTAATTCTTTTGCAGCAAAAATAGCTTCTTTAACAGCCATACTACCTAGCTCTACTAAAGTCTCGTTTGCATCTTTCAACGGAAATACAACACGCCTTACCTGTCCAGGCTGAAACAGTTCCACTATTGCATTGGCCGCTTCTTCACCTGGTTCGTCCATGTCAGTAGCAATGTAAATAGTTTTAAAAGGATTAAAGTAATCCAAATGTTTTTTTACAAAATTAGCTGCTGATTGTGCGCCATTAGGAACTGATATGCCTACTACTTTTCCGTTTGTTGCGTAGGTGATTGAGGGGGCATCAAATTCTCCTTCGCAAATAGCGATTCCATCATGGTGTTTAGGATTTGCGAGATGTGAACCAAACCCTGCGACTTCTTTCGGTTTTCCTGTCCAACTGATTTTGTCATTTTTGTTCATTAGTTAACACCCTGATTTTTTGGGCTATTGGTTTACCTGTTTTGTCTCGATATTGAAAGACAACGCCACTATCAGTTTTGATAATGCCGTATTGTTCTAATACTTTCTTTGGTATTCCCCTGTAAGTATCGTCATCCCAGGTCTTAAATACTGGCACTCTTACTGGAGGAATATACGTCTGTCGGGTGGGGTTGGTTTCTTCTT
>VTLG01006768.1_pt1 | contig 10834 bp, 12 predicted proteins | sample 4694571 | NCBI WGS metagenome assembly VTLG01 (sample SAMN12604809, study PRJNA352737) | marine metagenome | biome: ENVO:00000447; feature: ENVO:00000209|ENVO:00000569|ENVO:01000036; material: ENVO:00002151; isolation source: viral sequences binned using virsorter ... | reverse complement strand
CTTAACTGATGCAGAAGCAACTTTTGTAGCAGAGAATATCACAGAAAATGGATCAGCTACTATAAACGGCATCACTATGAAAGCTTCATCTGAAGTCTGTGGTGTTATTACAAGTATCACTCTTGCAAGTGGTCAAGTTATTGCTTATTCCTTATGAGTCTTGCTAAAGCACTAAAAAAAGCTGCCAGCGCTTCATTAAAAAAACTTGGCGGTGATGTAACTATCAGACAGGTAACAGCTGGGGCATACAATACCACTACTGGAGCTATCACAGAGTCTACATCTGATACAACAATCAAAGGTGCATTAAGTAATGTTTCAAAGAATCAGGTTAACGATTTGATTGAGTCACAAGATAAGCTGCTGACTATATCTGCTGGTGATCTTACATTTGCACCCACAACTAAGGACAGAGTGGTAATTAGTAACGTAGAATTTAAAATTATTCAAGTTATAGTGAATGAACAGAACAATATAGCAGTCAGCTTTGATTTAGTCTTGAGGTAAACATGACAAGACAAATTAGATTAGACCAAATTGACGATCTAATGGCAGAAGCAGTACAAGAGTTAGTACAAAAAACAACATTACGTTGGACAGAATTATCAAAAAAAGCTACACCTGTTGATACTGGTAATTTAAGAAATGGTTGGAAAACTGATATAAGAAAATTTAAGGGTACTATTACGAATAATGTTGAATATGCAGAACCAGTAATTTATGGAACTTCATTACCACCTAGTTGGGGTGGACAATTTAGAACAAGACAACAGACAATAAAAGGCTTTCCAGAATTACAAGCCAAACAATTAACAGTAAGTTATATACCAAACCAGTTAAAAAGAATTATTAGAGGTATGTAATGGCAGCAACTGATCTTAATACAGTTCGTGCAACTATAGAAGGCAGACTCGCAACAGAATTAGCATCGAGTCCTGCTATACCTGTTGTATTTAATAATATGTCTTTTGATTCGACTACAGAAGATACTTTTGTCCAATGCCAAACAAGTTTTGGTACTGGTGCCTATTTGACTCAAGGCGGTTCAGCAAATTCTGTTAACAGTGTTGTTGGTTTAATTCTCTTAAATATTTTTACAGAAGAAAATATTGGAGCAGGGTCAAACTATGTTATTGGCAAAAGACTTCGAGACCTTTACAATAATCTTACAGTTTCTAACGTAATTTTTGATTCACCAGTTGGACCAGAAGTTTTGGCATCTAGTCCTGAAGGCAAGTTTCAAACACAAATCAGAATTACTTTTGAAATATACGAGGAACTTTAGATGGAAATTACTGAAAAAATGCTAGATGCTATAGAGGCTGTTAAAGGTAGGCGTGACCCTGCTTATTGGGATAGTCGCTGTAAAAGATATATGGAAAACCAAGAAAATTTAAAAAAAGATGTGAAAAAACCCAAAAAAGGTTAATATAAAATAAATACTTTCTTTTGTTATGGCTATCAAGGGTGATGTTGGCAAAATTATGTTTGAAAACGCTGGCGGTACAGAAGCTGACGTTGGACAAACTAGGTCTTGGTCTTTATCAATTACTAAAGACACCATGGAGACAACTAAACAAGGCGATACTTTTAAAACAAATATCGGTGGTTTAATATCTGGTGAAGGTTCAGCAGAACTTCTTTACAACCCTAGTGAAACTGGTGCAGGGTACACAACATTTATTGATGATGTTTTAACCACAGGTGACAACGCTGACGCATTATTTGAATTATTTCCTGATTCAGCAACTTCAGCCAAAAAAATTAGTTTTGCTGGTATTATTACTTCTGCTGAATATGGTGCAACACTTGGCGAAGTACAAATAATTAATATTAGCTTCCAAACTAGCGGTACCATAACTTCAGCTATATAGTAAATTATAAATACCTCGCAAATAATTTATGCCAAACAAAAGAACCATTGATCTGTTGACTTCATCGTATGGAGATGAAATGTCGACAAGAAGAAAGTACGAATTTAAAAATGCTAAAGGTGAAAAAATTATAGATTTATATTTTAAACCTTTAACTAGATACGACAGGCAAAAAGCTCAAAGTGCTACTGGCACAGATGAAGCTCTTGTTGTATCTACACAATTACTTTGTCAAATGGCAGAGCTAGAAGATGGTACAAAAGCTTTTAGTATTGCTGATGCCCCAAATTTACAAAGGGAACTTCCAGAAAATGTATTAAATGAAATAGAACTATTTTTATTTGATATAAAACTTGATACAGATACAGCAAAAAAAGATTAAAGCGGGATAACTGGTTTCATTTTGAGTTTTTTCTCGCATCTGAATTAGGAAAGACAATTAAAGAATTAAGACAATTAATAACACAAGAAGAATTGATATATTGGGCAGCTTATTACGAAAATAAACACGAAAATGAAAAAAGAATGCATGAAAGAGCTAAAAACAGGTAATATGTAATTAAATGATTTTTCTTAGACTTAAGTGGCCGAAAGTATAGTTACCTTAAGAGTTGAAGCGAGAAATGCAATATCTTCTTTAAATAAAACTTCTCAGGCAACAAAAAGTTTATCAAATTCAGCAAAAGGTGCAACTGCTTCATTAACTACAGCTTCGACTGCAGCAAAAGGATTAGGTGCCTCTTTGGCTGCTTCCTTAGGTCCACTAATTTCAGTAGGTGCAGCTGTTGCAACTGTTAGTAATGCAATATCAACTTTTTCTGCAAGAGAAAGAGATATAACAATTTTAAGACAAGGTTTAGAAAACTTAGGTGCTGGTACACTTGCTTTAAATGAATTACAAGAAGCGGCAGACAGATTAGGAAATCAAACTTTATTTAACCAAGAAGAATTTACAAGAGGTTTTAACTTATTAACAAGTTTTAGAAATATTGGTGTTGATGCATACGAACGAGTTGCACAAGCTGCTGCAGATGTTGCACAGGTAAACCAAGTTGATGTAAGTACATCATTTATGCAATTAGCCAAAGCATTACAAGACCCTGAAAGAAACTTATCAGCCTTAAATCGTTCTGGTATTGCTTTTACCAAGCAACAAACAGAAGTTATTAAAGAGTTGATGAAAACAAATAAAACCGCTGAAGCCCATGCAATGATTTTGAGTATTGTTGAGGAAAGCTATATAGGTTTAGCACAAGCTGCTTCAGAGGGGTTTGCTGGTGAAATTGACTCATTAGGTGAATCATTTAGGGATTTTTCAGAGACATTAGGAAAAGCATTAGAACCTGCTTTGATTGCCGCTACCCAAGGTTTAACTGCTTTAATAAAAGCTGCTGATGATCTCTTTAAATCGCCACTTGGAAAAACTGCTGCTGTATTTACAGCTGTTGCTGTTGCAGCAAAAGGTATTGCTGTGGCATTACCTCTTGTGAGTGCTGGTTTAATGAAAGTTGCTGCTGCTGGCGGTGTTGCAACTATTGCACTTAATGCAATTCCATTTGTTGCCATAGCTACAGGTGTTGGCCTTTTAACTACAGCATTTTTTAAATTAAATGGAGAAAAAAAGAAATTTAATGATTTAGTTAATGCAGGTGCAGAAGATGAAGTTTCTGCAGCAATCGAAAGACAAGCGGAAGCTGTTAAAAAAGTTGAAGAACAATTAGAAAAATCTGGCAAAAGAGGAAAAAGTCGTTTATTTACAAAATTAGAAGAAGAAAAAGCGGAGTTAAGGTTATTAGAAGGCAGATTGAAAACTATTGAATCCGATAAATTAATCGAACAATCAGCCAACAAAATTGTGGAGCTTAAAAAAACAGAAGTAAAAGTAGATGAAGAAAAAAGTAAAAAATTTAAAGATTTTCTAAAAAAACAGGAAAGAGAAAAAGAATTAATACAAGCTAGTATTGATGGTAATAGAAAACAAGTAGAACTTCAACACGCAATAAATGATGCTGTAGCAATACATGGTGAAAAAAACAGAGAACAAATTACAAATATTTTAACTGCCAATAAAGCTTTAGAGGATCAAAAAGATGCAATCGAAGAAAATGGAAAAGCAGCAGAAACACTTAAAGATAAATTCAAAGAAATAGGTGCAAGTGTAAGAGATGATTTAGTTGGCAATTTAAGAGAGGCAATAACTGGAAGTCAAAGTTTTGGACAGGCGCTTGGAAATGTTCTAAACAATCTAAAAAATAAATTACTTGATATTGCATTAGATAAAGCAATAAGTGGTATAGGAAACGCAATTAGTGGTGGTAAAGGTTTTGGAGGTGGTTTTTTATCTGGTTTATTCGGAAGAGCAAGAGGTGGACCTGTATCTGCTGGTGGTGCTTTTGTTGTTGGTGAACGTGGACCAGAAATTTTGCAAATGGGTTCTAAAGGTGGCAATATAATTCCAAATAATGCAATAGGCGGTGGTGGAGGTACAACAAATATGGTTACAGTTAATGTAGATGCAAGCGGTAGTGCAGTTCAAGGGTCTACAACTGATGCCCAACAACTAGGTCAAGTGATTGGTCAGGCGGTACAAGCGCAACTTATTAAAGAAAAACGTGCAGGAGGTCTATTAGCATAATGGCAACATTTCCCTCTATAACTCCCGTCTATGGCACTACTCAAACAGTAGAACAAAAAAGCATCACTACAAAAATGGGTGATGGATATGAGTTCAGGACTGTTTTTGGTTTGCCAGCGAATAAAAGACTGCATATTGTTAATTTAAGTTTTGATATATCGGAAACAGATGCTGACACAATAGACACTTTCTTAAATAGTAGATTTGATGACCAAGCTTCTTTTGATTACACAATGACAGGTGAATCAAGTGCTAGGAAATTCAAATGCACAAGTCGTTCAAGGTCTATTCCATATCTAAACAGAGTAAATATGAACCTTACGTTTGAGGAGGTTGCAGAACCCTAATGGCAATACCAACCAGTGAACTTCAAAAAATAAATCCTTCAGCAATTATTGAGTTGTTTGAATTACAACTTATCGCCTCAATACATGGATCAGATCAGCTTTACAGATGGCATAGCGGATCAAATCAAAATGGTAATGGAGAGATTATCTGGCAGGGTAATAATTATGCAAGGTTTCCAGTTGAGGCAGAGGGTTTTGAGTTTACAGGAAAAGGACAAATCCCAAGACCAACTTTAACTGTAAGTAATGTTTTATCTACTCTTACGACTTTAATTGCATCTGTAAATGCTTTTACACCAGCAAACGATTTAAATGGAGCAAAACTTACCAGAATTAGAACAACAGCAGATAACCTTGATGCTGTTAACTTTGCACCTGTTACAACGACCTCTACAACCACAACAACGATAGCTGACCCAGCAGACGCTGAAACTGTCACATTTACTGTCACAGTTGCACAAGATTCTTATAGCAACAATATATTTCTAATAAATGGTGTAGCGAAACCTGTTTTAACAATGAAAAGAGGTTCAACATATATCTTTAATCAATCTGATAATTCTAATGTTGGACACCCTTTAAGAATAAAATCAGATGCTGATGGACAGCAGACAACAACTAATGCTGGAACTCTTGGAACAGATGCAACTGTTACTTATGAACCAGCCTATCCTGATGCTCCTAGCGATTTGAGATATTACTGCACAGTTCATGGAAATGCTATGGGTAATACAATCACAATGAATAATCCAAACACCACGACAGGAACAACCACAACTTCGACCACCACTCAAACTAATCCTTTTGGAACTCCTAGCTCAAACAAGTTTCCTGATGAAATATTTTTTCTTGATAGAAAAATAGTGGAAAATAGAGAAGTTGTACAGTATGAATTGGTTTCTGCTCTTGACCTTGCAAATGTTCGTGTACCAAAAAGACAAATTACTAGAAAAGATTTTGATGGAGTTGGTACATTTATTGACGCATGACTTGGAAAGAAAAGGCTGCTCAACACGCAAAGGAATGCTTACCTAAAGAGTCCTGTGGTTTGTTAGCGATTGTAAAAGGTAAAGAAGTTTATTTTCCTTGTAAAAATTTAGCAAATGACCAAATATCTTATTTTATTATTGACCCTGATGATTGGGCTAATGCAGAAGATAGTGGAGAGCTTATAGGACTTATACATTCTCACCCAAAAGGGTCTATATTCCCTTCTGATAATGATAAAGCTGCCTGTGAGTATTTAGGGCTGGAGTGGCATATATACAGCCCAGAGCTTGATGATTGGTATAGTTTCAAGCCATCTGGATATAAGCAACCTTTTTTAATTGGTAGACAATGGATATGGGGAGCCGCAGATTGTTACACGCTATTGGTGGATTATTTCAAATCTATAAATCTAGAGGTTAAAGATTGGCCAAGACCAAAAGACCCAAGAGAAATGTTTACAAATGGTTTATTGGAAGATGTTTTGCCCAAAAGTGGTTTTGAAGAGGTGACAGATGATATACAAAAAAATGATGTATTATTAATGAAAATGCTTAACAAAGGTGGTTCTCATGTTGGTGTTTATGTTGGAGAACAGATGGTTTTACATCATCAAGTGGGTAGACTAAGTTCAAGAGACTTACTTGATTCTCAAATGCAAAAATCAATTCATAAAAAGTATCGCTATGTTGAGAAAAATTAAAGTCTATGGAAAATTAAGACAAATTTTAGGTCAGTCTACTTTTGAGGCTGATTTAAATAATGTTGGCCAAGCTTTTAGTTTTCTATACAACAACTTCCCTGAATTAGAAAAGCATTTACTTAATAATAATTATCGAGTTTGGACAGGAGATAAATTAGTAACTGAAGAAAAAATATTCATGTCTGGTGAAAAAGAGATAAGAATAATTCCTGTCGCTACTGGCTCAATTTCTTTCGCTTTACCTTTTCTAGCTCCGATTATCAGTGGAGGTGTTTCTAGTGTTATATCAGGAATAGTTGGAACTGGAATTATAGGTTCTATTGTTACGGCTGTTGGTACTTCATTGATTGTTGAAGGTGTGACTTCTATGCTTGCTCCACAACCACCTAGTTTGACTCCTTCAGGAATGGACGCAACAGACCCATCTTCCCTTGCCTCAAACTATTCATTCAGTGGAATAACAAATATTAGCAAAAGTGGTGTTCCGATTAATTTGATTTATGGAGAGACTATAGTTGGATCAGTGACAGTTTCAAATGGAATTGACACTGTTCAGGTAAGGGGGTAATTAATTATGGCTGGAATCCAAGAATTTTCGCAAAATACAGTTTTAACAGGCCCATCACTACCAAAAGACACACTTTCTTCACAGCAATTCAACACTCTTGTTGAAGTAGTTGGAGAAGGAGAAATTGAAGGATCAGCAACAGCATCAAAAGCTGGTCTAACAAAAGGAACAACTGCATATAACAATGCTTTTCAAAAGGATATATTTTTGAATGGAACACAACTTTTACAAACCTCTGCCAGTAATACATCACCAACACAAGGAAATTTCAATTTTCAAGATGTTGGCTTTGAACCTAGATTTGGTACTGCAAATCAAACTTTTATTGGCGGTATATCAAATATAGAAACAGAGAGTTCTGTTGGAGTTCCTGTTACCTTCGGAAATCCTATTACAAGAGCAGTATCAAACACCTCAGTTGATGCTGTAAGAGTAACTATTTCTTTTCCTAGTATTCAAAAAGTTCAAGACAATGGGGAAATAACTGGTGCTACTGCAAAAGTTTTGGTTCAGATAATACAAAATAATGGAACGACAACAACGCCAATAAATGACACTATTAGAGGAAGATCAACAAACGCATATTTTAGAGATTATTTAGTCAATATACCTTCAAATGCCAGTTTTCCAATAAATATAAGAGTTACAAGATCAAACGAAGATACTGTCAGTCCAGAATTTACAGAGTTTAGCTGGTCAAGTATGACAGAAATAATATTTAAAAAAAATGCCTATCCAGATACCGCACATTTAGCTTTACGATTCAGTGCAGAATCCTTCCCAAGAATCCCAAAAAGGTCATTTAGGCTTAGAGGAATCAAGACAAAGATTCCACATAATGCAACAGTTGATATACAAACTGGTCGTATAACTTATGCTGGTACTTTTAATGGAACATTTAAAACTGATAAAGAATGGCACTCAGACCCAGCTTGGGTTCTTTGGGATATTCTTACAAATACAAGATATGGTTTATCAGTTGCAGAGAGTTCCTTAGATCAATATACATTTTATAATCAATCTGTTTATAACAATGAATTAGTAGATGATGGGGAGGGAGGACAAGAGGCCAGATTTTCAATAAATGTAAATATTACTCAACAAAGAGAGGCATTTAATTTAATAAACGAAATTTGTTCAACAATGCGAGTAATGCCATTTTATGCGGCTGGTAGTATTTCTATATCTGGTGATCGCCCCTCTGATCCTGTTTATCAATTTACTCTTGCAAACGTAACAGAGGAAGGATTCTCATATAGTGGTTCTTCTCTAAAAACAAGACATACAGTTATTAATGTTGGATATTTTGATTTAGATACAAGAGAGATAGACTATGAAACTGTAGAAGATACAGCAGCTATCGCAAAATATGGAACAGTCGTAAAAACAATTCGGAGTTTTGGTTGTACCAGTAGAGGGCAAGCCGCAAGAATGGGTAAGTGGTTTTTATATAATGAGCAAAAATCTGGAGAATCTTGTCAATTTAAAATTACTGCCGAGTCTGGAACTTTAGTTAGGTGCGGTCAAATAATTTCGATTAGTGATCCTGTTAAAGCTGGACTTAGAAGAGGTGGTAAGATAAAATCCGCAACGACTACTTCTATTGTTGTAGATGATTCCACAAATACTGATTTAGATTCAACCAATAACGCAACTTTATCTGTAATTTTGCCAGATGGAACCATTGAAACTAAAACAGTTACCAATATCTCAGGAACAACAATAAATGTCGGTAGTGCTTTTAGTGCAACACCTAATCCAAACTCTGTTTTTATAATTCAAAACGACACTTTACAAACAACTACATGGCGTGTGATAACTGTAAAAGAAAATGCTGATCTAACTTTTGACGTTACAGCACTGGCACATGATCCAGCTAAATATGCTTTTGTTGAAGATGGAACTGCACTACCAACACGAACAACAACTGTATTAACAGCATTAAAAGATTCTCCAAGTAACTTATCAGGTGAGGAAAAAATAGTTGTTATTGATGGAAAAGCTGTAAGTAAAATATTTCTTAATTGGCAGCCTGTTTTAGGTGTAAACAAATATCAAGTTCAATACAGATTTAATAATGGTAACTTCATATCTCAAGATGTTATCAGTAATACTTTTGATATAGAAAACAGTCAGCAAGGAACTTATGAAGTAAGAGTATTTAGTTTTAATGCTATTGACAAACCAAGTGCTACTCCTTCAGAGCTTACATTAAATGCTTTAGGAAAAACTGCACTGCCTGACAATCCAACAAATGTAACTATTGAACCTGTTGATGATCGCAATGTAAGACTAAGATTTGACCAATCAACGGCTCTTGATGTTTTACATGGTGGATTCGTTATTATCAGGCATGATGTTTTAACAGATGGAAATGGTACATTTTTTACAGCACAGGAATTAGACAAAATTGCTGGAAACTCAACGTCTGTTGTTGTTCCCAGACTTGAGGGAGAATATATTTTAAAATTTGAAGATGATACTGGAAACCTTAGTGCTGGTGAAGGTTCTGTTATTATTGACCTACCAACAGAGCAACCTAGTTTTGTTGCACTTACAAGACGAGAGGATCAAGATAATCCAAAATTTCAAGGCGCAAAAACAAATGTTGCTTTAGATGATACAGGTACTTTTATTAAATTATTGGGTGTTGGTTTATTTGATGCAATACCAGATTTTGATGCGGTCAGTTCACTAGATGCGGCTGGTGGCTTATCACTTACTGGTAGTTATGAATTTAATGATGTCATTGATCTTGGGGCAGTATTTACAGTTGATTTTAAACGTCATTTAAAATCAATCGGTTTTTTACCTAATGATGATTTTGATGCTATTGCTGATTTAGACGCAAGAACAGATTTTGATGGGATTGATATTGCAGATGTTTCATCAGATGTATTAGTTGCCGTCACACAAGACAATCCTAGCTCTGGCAGTCCTACATTTACAGCTTTTCAAAGCTTTACAAATGGAGTTTATAAAGGAAGAGGATTTAAATTTAAATGCAATATGGAGACAAAAGACACATCAACAAATATCAAAGTTACAGAGCTTGGATACACAGCGTCATTCAGTAGAAGAACAGAACAAAGTCCAGCAGTTATAACATCAAGCGGTGCAACTGATGTCACATTTCAATCACCATTTTTTGTTGGGACTTCGGCTTTAGGTGGAGCAAACAGCAGACTGCCTAGTATTGGAATTACAAGTCAAAATATGCAAAGCGGTGATTTTTTTGAATTAACAAATATAACAGGCACTGGATTTAGAATCACTTTTAAAAACGGATCAAGTACAGTAAATAGGAATTTTACATATCAAGCTGTCGGTTTTGCCAAAGGGGGGTAGAATAGGCACAAGATGATTTTTTAAATGGCACAAGTCGCAGATTATACGATTGCTAATGGTACTGGTTCTGCTGTCAGGGCTGATCTTAATAATGTCTTTGCCGCTATACAAAGTTTAAATAGTGGATCAGCAGACCCTAGTGGTACACAAGTAGCTTTTCAATTATCAGTCAATACAACCTCTAATCTTCTTAAATTAAGAAACGCATCAAATAACGGATATATTGAAATCGGAAATGTAACTCAAGCAAATTTAGGTTTGATGCCTGTTGCTGGTGGAACTTTTACAGGAAAGGTAACTCATAACTATACAAACTCTTTAAATTTACCTGTAGGAACAACGGCTCAGAGGGACGGTAGCCCAGCAGTGGGT
>VTLG01012040.1_pt1 | contig 10837 bp, 16 predicted proteins | sample 4694571 | NCBI WGS metagenome assembly VTLG01 (sample SAMN12604809, study PRJNA352737) | marine metagenome | biome: ENVO:00000447; feature: ENVO:00000209|ENVO:00000569|ENVO:01000036; material: ENVO:00002151; isolation source: viral sequences binned using virsorter ... | reverse complement strand
GACTCAGCGTTTACATAAACGCCAGCCATTGCAGGAGCAGTAGCGAAAGATGTTGCCGCTAGGGCTAGTGCAATTGTTTTCATGTTAAGTTAATTACTTTGTTCTTGTGTACTCAACACCACGATACCTTAGTTTTACAGTCATTGTAATACTCCAGTACCACACCCCCGTTCCATGATGTGGTTTCATGCGTTCTCAAAGAGAATGAACGGACGTGGCATGAGGCGGTTTCTACTGTATCGACATACGAGCCACCAATGTACATTTATTTTTTAGGAGGTCTTCCTTTTTTAGTACCATAGGTACCTTTACCTTTAGGCATATTCAGACTCCGTTGTTGCCGCTAAGTCTAGCGGGAAGTTATGTGCGTTTCGCTCATGCATTACTTCCATACCTAAGTTAGCACGGTTTAATACATCTGCCCAGGTAGGGATAACCTTACCATTTGAATCAACAATGGACTGATTAAAGTTAAATCCGTTGAGATTGAATGCCATTGTACTAACTCCCATGGAGGTAAGCCATACGCAAACCACTGGGAAAATAGCCAAGAAAAAATGTAAAGAGCGACTATTATTAAAGGAAGCATATTGAAAAATTAATCTTCCGAAGTAACCGTGGGCTGCCACGATGTTATATGTCTCTTCTTCTTGTCCAAATTTATAACCATAGTTCTGTGATTCAGTCTCAGTCGTCTCACGAATGAGGGATGAGGTGACCAATGAACCATGCATAGCAGCGAAAAGAGCGCCACCAAACATTCCTGCAACTCCTAACATATGAAAAGGATGCATTAAAATATTATGTTCTGCTTGAAATACAAACATGAAGTTAAACGTTCCTGAAATGCCAAGAGGCATACCGTCAGAGAAACTTCCTTGTCCAAAAGGATAGACTAGAAATACAGCGAAAGCTGCTGAAACTGGAGCTGAGTATGCAACACAAATCCAGGGTCTCATACCTAGTCTATAACTAAGTTCCCATTGTCGTCCCAAGTAAGCTGAGATGCCGATGAGAAAGTGGAACACAATAAGTTGATATGGTCCTCCGTTATACAACCATTCGTCGATGGTTGCAGCTTCCCAGATTGGGTAGAAGTGAAGACCGATTGCGTTAGATGATGGGACGATTGCGCCCGAGATGATGTTGTTTCCATAGAGTAGTGAGCCAGCGACTGGTTCTCGAATACCATCTATATCAACAGGAGGAGCCGCAATAAACGCAAGTATGAATGCTGTTGTTGCTGTTAGTAGTGCAGGGATCATTAGGACACCGAACCAGCCAACATAAAGTCGGTTGTCGGTACTAGTAACCCAGTCACAAAAACTCTGCCAGTTGTTAGATGGTTTTGTTAATGTTACTGTAGTTGCCATTTAAAAAATGCCAGGGATAATTTGTCCGGTAATTATGTATGAACCAAGGGCTGCAACGAATCCAATCATTGCTAATTGTCCGTTAACACGTTCTGCATTCTCAATATAATTAGTTTCAATTACTTGAGTTTGTGGTTCGGTAGCAAATCTGTTGTTGCGTCCGCCTGATTCAGTTGTAGTTGTCATCGTAATAAATAGAAAAAGAGTTCAATCTGTGGCAGGTACGATGAACTGTTCGGGCTGCCACGTTTAATTATACTCCTTTTAAAAGTAAAGCTGCTTTTTTTAAAGCATCAATTTTAGCTTTACCTTTTAGTTTTTGTGCAGCTTTTACTGCATTATCAAATCCTCTTCGAGAATCTCTTAAGGGATCTTTAACCATTATTTAAACAGGATAAGTGTTATCAGCTTTAAACCAATCTTTGTTTTTAGCTTTTTTTAAAGGAGGTAATACTGGTCCTAATTTAAGATCCTTTGCTTTTTTTGCAGCATTAGGTACTCCAGCATCACCTGCTTTAAGGATTTTATTTTTTGTCTTTTGTTTCATATTTAAACAGGATAAGTGTTATCTTTTGAAAACTGATCCTCATTAGAAGCACCTTTCTTTTTAGCTAAAGGTGTTAACCCTAATGGTTTTCTAATTTGTTCATTAATTCTTTTAGTGGCACCAGGGGCTACTTTATTAATATCTTTTAGCCACTGTTTTCTTTCTGCTGCTGTGCTCATAATTAGAATTGTAAATCGGAACGATCCAGTTTTTCAATGACATCCTGACGGTAAGCTGGATCTCTATCATACCGTCTGTCACTCATAGCTTCCACTAACTCAGCTTGACTTCTAAAAGTGTCTCCCTTTTGTGGTGGTGCTGTCTTGCCTGTTACCATACGTCCTTCATATCCATTTGCACTTTCATATTGAGCTTTTAATCCACTGACTGCGATCTTAATAGCATCAATACTACCAGTATTTATTATACTGTCAAAAGCTTGTGTAGAATTTTGATCTAAATTTTGTTGAGCCCACTGTATCATATTAGTATAAGCCTCTTCCCCTCCAGCAAAATTCTTGACTTCATTAACAGTAGCATCTGTTAAATCTTGTCCTTGTGCTGAATATTGTGGAAGCTCTGCTTGAACTTTTACATAAGCTTCAACTAACTCCTTACTACTCATTGAAGAGAACTTCTCTATAGTTTCAGGAGATAGTTTACCATCATTATTATAGAACTCATCTGATGCTGATGTAATTAATTCAGCAGCTGGGCTTATATCTTTAGGTGTTTCTTTCTCAGTAGATTCTTCTTCTACTTTTTCTATTTCCGCTTCAGGTTCAGCTGTATCTGCATCAGATTTTTCGCCCAATTTTTTAGAGAGTTCTACATAGGCTTTTTCTAACGCTTCAGCATCCTTATACTTTCCAGCTAGGAGTTGCTCCTGCTGTTCTACTAATTGTTCACCGACAGCTAGAGAATCTTGTTCGTCTGCTGTTAAGCTTTCGCCAAGAGTCTCTGTTTGTGGTGTTGTATCAACTGTTAAAGTTTCTGCCATTATTCTTGAGGTGGTTGAGTGTTATTTGCAACTTGTGCGGATAATGCACCAGTTATATTTTGTGCTTGTTCTATAGCGTCAGGATTCTTAACTGGATCCATCATAGGAGCATTAGCAAACTGACCAGCTTGTTCTGTTAGAGACTGTTGAGCTTGCATTTGTTGCATTTGTTGCATCTCTTGCTGCATTTGTTGTTGAGTCTTAACAAGATTTAAGACATCAATCCCTTGTGCTGCTGCTAATCTTTTGATAGCTTCAGTAGGATCTACATATTTAAGTAATGCATCTCCTCCTAACGTTTGAGCAATAGTTCCTAAGAACATTGTAAGAGATTCTTTATCTTGTCCTCTACCTATAGCATTTATACCAGCTACTATCTTAGGTCTTACTAGATCTTTAGGTAGTTTAGGTATCTGATTAGTTCTTTGTAATACTAATAAAGTACGCTTAAGATATGGTTCTAAGAACTCAACTGTAAGTAATGAGAATAAACCACCTAACTGTTTTTCAAGTTCAGCTTGAGTCATTCTTACTTCTTCTGCTGTAGTTCTTTCACTGTCTCTTACATTAAGTACAAGGAAAGCATCTAATATTCTTTTTTCTATAGTATTAGATAGGCTTGCTGCTGTTTGGAAGTCGGCTGTTTTTCCTACTTCTATAACACCAACATCATCTGGTCTACCTTGTATGATAGCACCATTAGCAGCCTTAGCTAAAGTCTGTGGTTTGGTAGTAGCTGAAGGAGATACTAGGAATAAAACTTTAGCAGCTACGCTAGACCCCTCCACAAGAGCTTGTGACAGCCCGTCAAGGGATCTTAGGTCTCCTAGGAACTCTTCTACTCTACCACGTCCGTAATCCTCTCCATCTACGGTATTAAATCGAAGCACTAACCATGGTGAAGCATTCTTAGGTGCTGTAGAACGGCTTCCTTCGATGATCATATCATCTACTTCTTGATGCCATACCCACCTACCACTGCTTTCATCCAATTTGACACAAGTATACACTTCAGCATCGTCTTCATTTGATCCGTTATTAGCATTAACTTCATTAGTTTCATTTTTATATACTGGAGGATCAAGACCTAGTACTTTTCTACTAATAAGTTCTTTAGTTATTATTTCTAATACATTACCATTACCATCTCTTTCTACAACATATCTCTGTAGTGGGAAATGTTTAAGTCCATCTTTACCCATAAATATTAAGGCATTACCTGAGACAACTAAGTGCTTCAGTGCTTGATGTACTACAACTCTATCACTAGATGCGGCTATGTAATCCATAACCATTCTTTCCATCTTAGAGAATGAGAGATCTAATTCACTTCTAACCGTTGGATCTAGTTCTTCACCTAACTTATCATCTCTGACTTGTAGTTTAAAGAAACTTGTTTGAGGTGGTAGTAGTGCTAACATTAATTTAGCAGCTAGTGTAACTACTGCTTTAGCTCCTACTGATTGCCAAGGTTGGATTAAACTTTTCTTTCCACCTTTTTGTTTTAGATCATGCTGTACTAGATAAGGTAAAGTAAGTTCAGAACACTCAACAGCTGTATCAAGGAACTGTGTCCGACCAGAAGATAGTTGAGAATATCTTTCACTTGCTTTATATATCATGGAGTATTAAGTCCTCCTGATGTACCACCACCTGAATTAAGATCTATTTTTAAAGATTGAGCACCACCTTTACCAGCAGCTGCTTGGCCACTTTGTTTTTTAGAGGTGCCATACTGTACTCCAGATACGTCATCTGGTTTAACTATATCTTTTTTAGCAGGTAATTCAGCTGCATCTTTATCTACACGACCAGCCAAAGCAGGCGGTCCTCCTACTTTAGTAGGTTCGGGTGCACTAAATAAACACATTATTCATTTAAAATTGATTTTACATATTCAACCACACTATACTGACCTGCTCGGTACATTATAGATGTGATATCTTCTTTAGGGTGAACTGGTTGCCAAGGAAATTTATTATCTAAATCCTCAACTAGTTTTTCAAGACGCTCACTATGTACGTTAAGCGTATTGAGGGAGATTTGTGTTTGCATGTTCAAAAAATGCGGGCATACGGGCGGCTTTAGTGTCAGAAAGTTGAGGTGCTTTACCTTCATACATTAATCTATCTGACGCATCTAGCCAAAATTTTTTGTCCAAATATTTATCGGTAGTATTTATACCTAAAGGTTCCATAATCCAGTTAATGGTGGCCTTCCTAAGTTTATCCAAAGAAGGAGAAGGAGATAGACCCAACTCATGACATACAAGAGTATTACATCCGACATGGATTTGTTCGTCCCTCGAGATATCTGCAGCCACTGTGCGTATAGCAGGATCGCCATTAAACCTAAACATAGGGAGAAGAACAAAGAAGATTGCTCTTTCAGCCACGAGAGCTTTAAGAAGACAATGATCAGGGTGTTCGGTCCATGCATCTCTTAATAACAACGCCTCCTTCTCTGATTTTTCATCTGCTCCATGAGCGTCTACTATATAACCCAAGGCAAGATCATGTTTGATCTCATCTTTAACGTTCGATTCAAGAAGTTCCCTAGCAAGTAGGGGAACCTCTTTTTCAAGTCCTTCACGTATAAATTCTCCAACTGGTAGCTCCATATGACGAATTGCCAGAGCCCGCTTGATGGTTTCTTCAGCACCGTATTTTACCTCCCCTTTCGTTGGTTTAACTGGTGTCCAAGTTCTTTTTCTTTCTAATAATTTCTGATAAGGATGTTTTCTCATTGCTGACAATCGCAGGTTTGTTCATTTAAAATGTCCTGCAAGTAATCATCGACTTCAGCTTGATCTAATGCTGCATACGCATCGCTCTTATCCTGAACATCTCCCATTACCTGAAGACTATAATATAAGGAGGTTTGGGGTGATTCTAACCACTCTTCAATGAATTGTTCATCATAGGTTACTACATCACTCCAAGAGTTAAATGAGTATCCGTGAAGAAGTCCAGTATTGTCGAGAAGTATCATAATGCCATCTGCTACACGCTTATAAACGTCCCAGCCAACTTCTGAGGCGATCTCAACTTCGCCATAATCATATCTTTGTACTCCAAAAGTTCCGCTGTCACGATCAACAGTGCGACTTATTGGAGGTGCTATTTCAGGGGTACTTGTATACCCATCTAAATCTGTACTCCTATATGAACAGGAGGCGGTAGGAGCTATAGCAAAAGCTCTTTCCATTTTATTCATTTTAGCTATATAAGCTGCATTATGTATAGCATTTTGTAATTCTGCTACTATATAATGTGCAGTTTCACTAGCTTCTGCTTTATGCTCTAATGCATTAGCAAAATCAGCATAAGTTACGTTGTTCCTTCTAAGGAAGTTGGCCAATCCAAGCATTCCGAGCCCGACTTGCCTATCTGTCTCCGAGGGTAAGTACTCTCCAGACCTTCCAACACCTGTTCGGCTATGAAGATCGCACAGCTCGGACATACCTTGAGTGAAAGCCGCCTGGAGATCTCCGATTCTACAGGCACCGAGATTGATATGCTGGAGCAAGCATGTTCCTCGTGAACGCACGAAAACTTCAAGGCACACATTGCCGAAAATACGTCTGCCTTCCTTGTCGTGTTTGATTTTGTTGAGCCAAACGTCTCCTGATTTGATTCCATAAATTAAAGCTTCTCGGGTGTTTTTATCTAAATTATCCCATAGTTCGGGTGATATATCTACGCATCTTTTAACCCAAGGTAATTGAGATCTAGGAGTGGTTATAAATTCAATTATATCCTTGTGGTCTGCGTCAATATGTATAACTACAGCGCCATTTTTGTATACCCCACCACGACGTAAAGTTTCGTTTAGGGCTGAGTAGATTTTAGCGAATGATACTGGTCCAGAAGCAACAAGACCTTTTTCGTTTTCACTTCCATTGGGTCGGAGCTGAGATAGATGGACTGCAACTCCAGCTCCAAATCGTAAGGCATGTGAGACGAATCTCCAGGAGGCTTCGATTCCTTCTGGTCCTTCGATTGAGTCATCTACATTAAATATTGTGCATGACACGGGTAGACGTGATTCTGGATTATCCAACCATGATTGGACCCGACCAGTACGAGCTATAACATTAGCTGTCATGATTAAGTAAGTACTATGTGTTCAATTAAATTTTTGAGTGAATTACCCATTACAAAGTTTTGTTTCTGTAGAGCAAGGAAGACAGTAATTATATCTTCCTTTTTATCATGGTAAACTTCATTAAGTCTATCTTCAATTAGTCTCATTTTCAGATCCTGCTCCAACGTTAACTTCGTAACCGGAGGCGGGAGTCCATAATCTTGGTATGTTTTGTTCGTAATCATAATCATCTTTGGTTAATATTTTAGCCAATCTTGCATTAACAAGAGCATCCTCTTCAGTGAGTCCCTTATCTTTGAAAGCTCTGACGACAGTTCTCCAACTATATCCTTCTTTTTGAAATAACGCTTCTGCTCTTTTAACTCCAATTCCAGGGACTCCGCCATATCCGTCAGTTTGATCTCCAGAAAGACACTGGATAAGATGCCAAGCTGCTCCGCCTTCGTCCGTGATTGTGAAAGTTTCATCCATGTTGTATAATTTTCCAGGAATTTGTTTCATATCCTTATCAGGACTGACTATAATATTCCCTGGGTTTGCAGTTGCATATATACCCATAGCATCATCTGCTTCTAGCTCAGGCATTATGATTACTTCATACTCTAATTTAAGTGCATTAATAACACGTTTATAACCACAAGGTTTTTTACGGTTACGATGTCCTTTATAATCAGGTAAGATTTTTTTTCTAAAATTTACAGTATCTGAAAAGAAAAGAATTACATCAGCAAAACTACCAAGCTTAGTCTTAATCTTGTTAATTTCTCCTTTAGTTGCTTTTAAAGCATCACTAAAATTACTAGTAACAACTATAACGTCCTTACTAAAATCAATTTCAGTTTCAGCAGCTGCGCACGACTTATATACTATATAGTCGGCATCAATTAATAATTTCATAGGTGGTTTAACAGAATTTTTGTTCAAGTTTATTTAATTTTAATCTTTCTTTATGAATATATTCAGAATAAGCAGGTTTAAACCCTTCGAGAAATTCATTTACAGTTTGATTTCTATTAATTATTAACTTTGAACTTAATTGTATAACACCTCTACCTTGGCAACGTATATCTAAACAGTTCCAAGATATATGATGAGCATCAACTAATTGCTCATTAATTATATATAACGGTTCAACATAATCAACAAATAAAAATTTTAAAAATTTACCATTTATCAGATGATTAAATAATTTATCAGCACTAATTAAATTTGGTGAATAATTACTTTTATTAATATTATTAGATTTTATATTCCATGGTATACCATCGACATAAATATCTCCAATATCTTTTTTACTAGTAGTCTCAGTATTATACTTAAGAGCATACATATCTTCTATAGTATGTTCTGAATTAAGCATAAGATTAATGTACTTCTGCCCAGGTCTTACCTGATTTTGATTCAGCTGCGATAGGGCATCGTAGTTTATAGTATTCGCCAGCTCTGACTGCTGACCATTCAAGGTGGAATTTAAGGTCATTTACTTCGTGTGGGTGTGTTTCAAATTGTAGTTCATCATGAACGAATGCCAACTGTCTAACAGTTTTGAAAGAATTTTCATTGGCTAATACCATCCATCTTTTGGCGAGGACCGCTGAGGATCCTTGTATGAGGTAATTGACGGACTTATGTTTCGAGTCAACGAGGATACGACGGTTGGCGAGTCCATAAAGAAAGCCCCTCTCACTAGCTTTGTGTACTGCTTCCAGCAATTGTTTAAGACCTGGAATGGCATCAACATAAGCTTTACGAATCTCTCTCCCCTTCTTTTTCGCCTCGTTCTCGGTAAGTAATGGGTCATAACTATATCCTAATTTGGTATCTCCTGCCCCATAGAGGAAGGCGTAAGTGACGGTTTTGACTTGACGTCTGGAGATTCCAATTTTATCGGCATTTGTTTGGTGAATGTCTCCGTTGAGAAGGATTTCCGCATAGCGTCCTCCATCAAACTTCGCAAGATAATGGGATAAAACTCGAAGCTCAATACCACTAAGATCGGCACCGCACATAACCATGTGAGGGGATGCCGTAAAAAGTTTCCTAAATTTTTCATTTGATGGAACCTGTCCTAAATTTGGTTTACGATGGGCACATCTAAATGTAGATGTAGCCGTTGAACAATGATGGTGTATTCTACTAGACGTCGTAACAAGCTTCTGCCATGCGTTGACGCCTTCTGATATCATCCCTAACTGCTTCGTCAGATCCAGTAGTGTCAAGAACTGAAGAGCAATATCCGTCCCAATATCTTTTAATACGGTCTCGTCTATAACCGCCTTCCCTGAGTTCGTCATTAATGAAGGCGTCCAACCATAGTGTGTTTGTAAGATCCATGATATATGATCCCTTGAGGTGGGATTAAGTTCCTTTAGTTTAGTGAACGTAGCACCTTCAACGTATCCTTTTGTTCGATTAGCTCGTTTAGGAGTAAATTCTCCTCCTGCGATGAAAGGATGCCTGTCTCGTAATACTTGACAAGTGTTTTCATACTCTCTTCGGAGAGAAGATTCAAGCTCCCGTGCAGCTCTTTCATCAAAATACCATCCATATTGTTCCTGTTCAGTTAAAATTTGTGCTACCTGATGTTCTAATTCGACCCATTCAGGTAAGGGTGAAAATGTTTGCATAATTTTTTAGTAACAACAACATCTTGTACACAATAATCTTCCATATCTTGACTCCAATTTTCCCAATCAGTTGTTTTACCATAATCTCCTTTATATTCTCCTAGTCTATAACCATACGCTTCAAGTGAATGCCTTCCATATAATTTAGTTGGCATGTCTTTCCACTTATGATTAACATCTATATCATATAAGTTAGGATGATAGCAGCGAGATAGAATAAGAGTATCAATAATCCTGCCACTATAGCGGAAAAAAGGAAAGATATTTTTGATGATAGGTAAATCAAAATTAATGATATTGTGACCGATGATAGTATCAGCAAGTTGTAAGTGTTGGACACCACGGACAATAGGTGATGACATGCCTTTTCCAGGACATTCATCATTGAATGTTTCAGTTCTACCATCTTGGAGATAGTGGAGCACCATACAGTGGATACGGGTGTTATCATCGTTCAATAGTCCGTTGGTTTCCAGATCGAACAGAACTGTTCCAATGGAAGGTTTTGTCTCTGAATTTGGCACGTTTAATTGCTTCTGCTGTAGGTGGGTTAGGTTTAATCAATCTCGGTTTATCTTCCCATTTCATAATAGGACTTTTAGAAGTCTTTAGTGGCGTCGAAAACTGGTGATTCCTGAGTTTCATATTCTGTAAATCGTGAGGTGGATAAATTAAATCTTATTTTTCCAGCGTAACCTGTTTCGCCTGAATAACGATTCTTAATGATTCTAAGAGTTGTGACATCTCGTTCAGCCTCGCTCTGTTGATCTCTTTCGAGGGCAATGACTTGATCTGATATTTGAGCAATGCTGTGAGATCCTCGCAACTGACTAAGGGACACTTTTCCTCCCTCTTCGTGCGAAGTCCGATCATTATTACTTCTCCTTAAATGTGATACTAAAAATAAAGATATACCAGTTCTTTCTACAAGTGACCTTAATCTAGTCATTGTAGTATCTATCATACGTCTTTCATCACCATCTAATCCACTTAATAATATGGATAAATGGTCAAGGAATATAACACGGCACTCCAATCCACTGGCAAGGTATTCGATCCTGTTGTAAATAACGTTCGGGTCAAAACTCCCAAAGCCATCAAACAAATAGAGATGCCAATTAGCAATACTTCGTTCAAAGGCGGAGGTGAGTTCTTGTTCATCATGTTCTCCTAGATGTAAATT
>VTLG01008556.1_pt1 | contig 10837 bp, 9 predicted proteins | sample 4694571 | NCBI WGS metagenome assembly VTLG01 (sample SAMN12604809, study PRJNA352737) | marine metagenome | biome: ENVO:00000447; feature: ENVO:00000209|ENVO:00000569|ENVO:01000036; material: ENVO:00002151; isolation source: viral sequences binned using virsorter ... | reverse complement strand
GGTGTTGGACCTGACATCATTCCACCTTCATTAGCAGGAACTCCAGGTCTAAATCCACGAGTAAAGTCCCATCCTCCTAGTTTTCCACCCTTTCCAAATTTTCCACGTTGTTTCCAATCATCTGCAAGTAAACCATCTCTACCAAACCAACGAGTAGTATTCTCATTTACTACTCTTACATTTCTTCCTCTATTCCACCAATTCTTAGCACCTTCAATTACATTACCAGGTCCACCACCAACATAATCTGCACCACCGCCACGATATCCACCACCACTACGATATCCACCACCACCTTCACCTTCTTTTGGTGGATTAATCAAATTATTAACTTTGGTCATGAAACTAGACATCATATTCCCATGTTTCAAATCCTGTCCATATGCCTTGTTTGCTTCTTGTCTTCCTAGAGCAGCACCACCAACACTTAAATCTCTAGTCAATGAATTGATAACACTATTTTGTATACCAAAAGCACTTAAATTAGAAAGAATTGTTGAAAGAGGACCAGAAACATCAGCAGCTAATGTCCTCATGCCACTCAATGCTTTTGCTAAAACATTAAAAGTAATCAGACCACTTGCCTTCACTGGGAATTCAACTATCTTACCAAGCATCTCTGTTGTATCCTTCATCTCTGGTACGTCTGCAACCTTAGATTCAATGATTTGATTGAACATATTAGGAACAAACTTCTCAAATGATGGTGTAGATGTTTCATCTCTAGACTTAATACTTGATAAAGATGAAGGTTTATTTAAAGTTCCAGCAGAATAATTCTGTCTAGTAAATGGTGTGTCAAGAGGAATTACTGCTTCTCTACCATGAAGTATAGCAGGGTAACCACTTTGAGGACCATCTACAATACCACCTCTTGCCAATTGAGTGACATCATCATTCCTCCACATATCACCAGTATCTGTAGGATATGGTTCAAATGGATCTTCATCCTGTGCTTCATCAGCAGCATCACGCATCATAAATTCTAACTTATCCTCACCTACCTTCTGTGCTACCTCACCTTCATATTGCCTATTCTCTTCTCTAGTTGTTGCTGCTGATCTTGCTGCTTCTTTATTATCTTCAGCAATAATTTGTTGTCTATTTTGATTCCTTAACGCATCAATAATAGCATCTAATTTAGTCTCCAGAACATCTGAACTATATTCTAACTTCTTAACCGTTCCTAATATACCTTCCTTTGCAGTAATTAGAGACTCCTCATTACTATCCAATTTCTCAGACATGCCTGAGATACTAGCACTCAATGATCTTGCTACTGCTGTAAAGAACTTACCTAGTTTAGGATCTTTAACCTCAACTGCTGGTCCTTTTCTAGTTTGTGTAAGAGGAGTAGAACCTCCACCTCCTACCATTGGTGTTACACCATATGATGCACCACGGGTTATAGGTCTCTGATACTTTAAATCTGCTCCAGCTGCAACATTATGAAATGGTTGTCCTGCCAATCTTGCCATTGTAGCAGCATTAGTCTGAAATGGACCGACTGGTGACTTATTCCAATTTGGAGATCTTATAGCTCTCCTCTGTCCAGTCAACATTTCTGGACTAAATGGTTTCTTTTGGAATCTTGAACCAAATAACCCCATTGGATTTGGGGTAAGTTTATGTCTTAATGCTTGACGGAATAGACTGCCATCAGTTATCCTCATTCCAAATGGCAAATTAATACTTCTATAGAAAGGTGAATCTTCTGGTTTCCAACCACCCCAAGGGACATCATTACCGTCTTTATCTTTTACAGTGTCTGTAGTAGCTGCAAGTCCTTCAAGTAATGCTCTTTGCTCTGCTGCTGTATCAGCAGCACTTCCAACAAGAGCTCCTATTCTCCTAGCAATACTTGCACTTAAATCACCTGAATATGTCTTTTGTAAAGATGCCATTTAATTACCCCAGTGATGCTAATCTATAATGATTTTTCCAATCAACAGTACTCTTTCCTTTACTTACACCAGAAGATTGTGTATTATTAGCAATTACTTGTGTATTTAACAATATAATAGGTTGTCCAGCAGTGTTTATTTTATCAAATAACTCTTCAACTTCTTTACTATCATAATCCAACTTAGAAGTAAGTAAATTTTTAATTGGTGGTGGAGATGGTGGTAAAAGATCTAAATCCTGTAAATTATAATAACCAGTACCACTACCGCTTCTTATAATTTGTGCTTCTGACTTTCTTCTTTCTCCAAGACCTGGTAAATCAGGCATATCTTGTGACAAGTTAAATTCAAGTAGATTAGCAATTTTAGTATAATCTCCAGTAGCATATGCATTCTTAACCATAACAGGAAGAGAATTTGGAAATGTTACTTCCTTTCCATTTATCATCCATTTTGAAGTAGATCCTTTATGAGCACCACGAAGAGATCCATAGTTGAATGCTAAAGAAATTAAAGGTGCTGCAACATTAACTGGCAAATCTGATAAAGATAACCCTTGAGCATTTAATTCTTTCTCTGCTATATTATAATGCTTTATATAATCAGCATCTTTCATAGCAAATGCTTCTTTTTCCGTGATGGTATCTCCTGGTCTAACATCTCTCATTTTACCAGTTTCTTTATCACGGATTCTAGTAGCACCAAAACCGATTGTCCAAACACCAGTTCCATCGTCATATGCTTCAAGTTTTATATTCTCATAAGCACCCAACATCTTCATTGTTGTTGTTTTTAAGTCTGGATTAAAATTCTTTGATTTTAATTTTGCTGTACTAAATTTTGTATCTACCAATGGTACTATATTAGTTCTCCAATGAGGGTATGGTTCACTAGATCCCACTTTAAGGAAATCTACACTCATATGTGTGCCATTAATGCTGCCAATATCAGTTATATCATCATCCTCAGTACCCATCCTACCAATTTTATCTCCAACCTTTAATTGATCTCCTTTATTAACATAAATGGCATTCTTAGGTATATGAGCATAAAGAGCATCAAACTGCTCACCGTTAACAGGATCCTCACTTCTAACAACAACATAATTTCCATAACCACGTTGTGTTTTTGGATTAAACTGATATCCTATTTCTACCACTTCTCCATCAAACAATGCTCTATTATCAATACCTGTTGGAGTAAAATCAACACCTGGTTCTCCACTAGAATCTATAAGCGATTGATTATCTTTAATAATACTGGATCCAGAACCACCTCTAAACCACCCATCAAACCATCCTCTAGGATCCCACCAAGGTTTTTTCTTCTTCTCATCAGTTTTTCTAGCATTCAAAACTGGTAATTTAAACTCTGTAATTTGATCAATAGCTTTGACATCACTATTTGTTGAGCGAGGTTTTCCAAGTCCTGCACTTACAACATATGATGGTCCTCTATCAAATATCGCTAACCCCTCATCAGTAAGCAAAGATTTTACATCAGACTCTGCTCCAACAGCAGATGCTATATCAAGAGGAACAGATGTCAATACAGCTCCAATTAGACCTATCGCATTATTATATCCCAAAGCAAGCTCCTTAATATCTTTCCTACCTAGAATCGCTTCTTTACCATGCAATTCTGCTAAACCTCTTTTAGTTCTATTAGTTCCTGCTGAATATCCTCTATTAATGTCTCTACCAAAAAGATAACCATCAATTGCTGCTGATGCAGCAGTACCTTTTCCTGGAATAGAACCAAGAACACCAGAAGCAAATTCAAGTATTGCACCTTCGGCATCACCTTTTAATGCTCTTTCAATAGCAAATATTGTACCAGGAACCCAAGCTAAACCTGGTGTCTTCTTTGAAAGAAACTTTGCACCATATCTAGAACCTTTTTTAACACCTTGTTTAACTATCTGATCTCCAATCTCTCTACCAGCAACTCTTGTTACAACTGATTTAATAGCTTTTCTTCTTACACTGCCTGGTATTCTCCTAACTAATCTAGCCCTTGATCTTATACCTTTCGGAATAAATCTTCTGGTAAAAGATTTAAACAATCTTGAACCATGCTTTATACCCAACTTTCTTAGCATATATCCAATAAATCCACCACCCTTAGCAAAATCCATACCCTTTTGGAAATTCTTATCTAATGGCGAAGATCCAAATTGTTGATTCTGATCAAATATATCTGCTCCTATTTTATCACCTTGTAATTTATCCTTATTTTTCTTTTCTTCTTCTACTTGTACTCCAAGTACTTCCAATAACTTATCAAACTTATCTTCTAATATCTGATTCTGATTTACTATTAATTCTTGTGTATCTGATACAGTACCACCTATAGTCTTGATGGCAGCATTGGTCTTCTCAATCTTACCTTCCATCTGTACTAGTTTAATCTCTAAACCAGCACCAAATAACTTAACTACCTGTCTCCTTAATTTTTCATCTACAACAGGAATAGAAGTAACATCTCCTTCTTCCTCTTCTTCAAATTTTTTAATTGCTTTTTCTACTTCTGGAGAACCTTTAGGAATCTCCCTTTTATCCAATGACTCTTTTACACGCTCAAAAATCTTACCAGCAATAAAACTAGTTAGATCTCCTTGAGCTGTTTGTGTAAGACTTGCCATTAGTTACCTGCTTTTGCTTGCTCCTGCTTTTGCTTGAGTTCTTCAAGATATTGCATAAGGAAGGTTGTGTATACTTCCCGTTCCCACGGGATCATATCTTCAATCTCCGTCAAGCTATATTTATGGTATTGCATCAAAGCAAAGTTCATTCTATAGTACCCCTCCAGATTATTCTGGAAGAGTGCTATGCGAAAAAACTCTGTAGACCCTCAATCGTGTATTCAGATTCCTTGCCAGTATTAGGATTTAAGGCAGTAAAGGTATGACTTAACTTAGGACAAGTTTCATAAAATTTCTGTATTTTCTCAAATTGCTTAGTAGTCAAACTATCTACAAATGTGCGGAATTCCTTCTTTGTAGTAGTAGTTGAATCATATACTTCATCTTCATCAAAAATCTGATCTATTGAATCTGCAATAAAATCATAAACTTCTTCAGTCTTCATATCCTTCTGTAAAAACTCTCTATCAATGAATTGCTTCATACTAGGATATTTCATGATGATGCCAGTATTATTCTCAAACATGATTTTAGGATCATGGTCTTCTTGTTTCAAAACCTCAACATCATTGATATTGATCTGTACTTCTACTTCGGTCTTATTATCATCAAGACAAGTAACATTAAGAGTTATAACTTCTCCTATAGATGCTGCTCTGATTTTTAAAAATAGATACTCCAAATCAAAACTAGGAAGTTGATCTACCTTAATTCGTGAAATAACGCAATTTTTGATTAAATCCTTAACACCGCTAATTACCTGTTTTTCGTCTTTTGCTTCAAGTGCCATTAAAAGCACTTTTTCCTCTTTTACGAGAAATGGACGATATTTAACAGTTTTGCCTGTAGATGGTAATTCAAGTTCAAATGTAGGATACCCTATCTTTGGTAATGCCATAAAAACAATTTCAAGTCGTGTATTTATATATAGCGAGTTTTATAGAATCTAATATCCAATTCCGACATCACTACCCTTAACATTATATTTAACATCATTTGTGTAATCAAATTTTGGTTTATCACATAAGAAACAATTTGCAGAATACCTAGTTCCCTCTGTAATCTCTTCTACCTCATGTACCCAAAAAGAATAGTCTGCTGGCCAAATCATTACATCTCCTCTTCCCAACTTAACTTTATGCTTACCACCCCAAAAGGCAAATGTACCACCCTCATATTCACTGTTTAAATTAATAGTACAACTACCATTGATACCAGAACCATCATCATCCACATGAGGATGTATCCAAGCACCCTTTGCATATTTCATAAGACGATACTTATGAGGATATAACATACTAGCCCTTCTAGAAACATGAAAAGCATCAAAGGTATCAAGATAATCATGATACTCATTTATTATATTCTCAACAGCCTGATGTATTATATTAAAACTTTCACTACCTTGCTGACAAGTTTTAACTGTATAAGTAGATGTTGTATTTAAACCAGTAAAAGCATGAAAGCAATTTTCTTTGTCCTCTGCACCAATGCTTTTATGATATTCATCAATAATAGTTTTACATTGTTCCTCTGATAGATAATTTTTCTTCAGATATATCAGATCAGTTAATGTAGGTACAGTCATAGTAATAGGTTTTTTATATATAGCGACTTTTTAAAGAGAATCTTTTTGTTCCAGAATGTGATATATCTGTAATAAATGCAACTATAGTCAATCTAAAATCATCGTCATTATCCATATGAAAACTAGTTTGACCATGCCATTGATCTCCATCATATGCAATAACTCTATTATACACATTCTTTACTTCTAAAATACGATCAAACCTAGCATTATGATATTTCACATTTTCAAAATAACGTCTTAGATCCTCTGGATCTCTACTTTGTTTTGCACCAAGAACATTATCATAAGTTTCCTTCTCATGTGGATAATCTGTATGAGTATCAAATTTAGAATTTGTCTTATAATGCGAAGTACCATGATCTAAATCTGGATCAGGATATATCACAGCAGCTGCTTTTACTTGAACATCTTGATGAATCCAACCTACATTCATTTCTGGATTATCACTAAATCTCTTTATTTTCTGAAATTGCAACTGAAGATCCCAATCTTCTCTTTTATAGTTACCCCACAATGATACTAACTTAGATGCAGTTGCTTCATAGAATTTTTTATGAATATGCTTAGTACAACGTGTTCTAACACCAGGATAAGTTCCATCAGGATGTTTATAATCCAAGGTTAGAGCCCAATTTCTCACTTTATCAGGATTATTAAAAAATCCATCATGTACTATAGTTTGGAAATTCATTCAACTTTTTTAACGAAATTTTTGCCGAGTAATTTTTTCGGGTTTTATGGAATTGAAAAACCGAATTTGCTACCCTGGTGGTAGACTTCCTGTTCTATCAAAAACTTGACTGGCAGTTTCTTTATGATCTGGACTACCATATAGAATAGTATGCCTTGTATAATAGAAGCTAGCAGTCACTCTTGTCAACTGTGAACTACCGTAAGCAAGAGGAACAGCATCAATAGAATATGGATAACAATTCTCTAAAACATACGTTATAGGTACTCTACCAGAAGATGAGTATGAATTTGGTTCAGTCTTCATAATTCTCAAATTACAAGTATATTCATTGATATAATTCAACCTATTTGTACGATTCATTTGTTTAGGTTGTACTGTCATTGCTGAACTCATAGTTCCATCATATCCTTGTCTACCCCATACAGGTTCACCAAAAATCCAATCATACCATGAACTAAGAAATTTCAATGGTATTTGTTCCGCATCACACATAAATCCCAAACCCAAATCAGTATAAGATCTTGTATGTGGATAATTGATCAAACCTTCACCAAGATACCTACCAATGACAGTACCAGTAGTAGCAACTACATTTGGTAACTGTGCTTCATCACACATCATATCAACAATACCTTTATTATCACTTTCATAATAATCTTTTACGAATGATGGTATTTCAGTGTTCCTTCCTGTATTGAAATCAAATTCAAGATTATAACCAGTAGTAAGAGACATTCCTCCCTTATTACCAATTTTTTGCATGAATTCATTTATCCTTGTTACTCTTGCCACTCTAAATAGATACGTGATTTCCTATATTATATATGGCATATTCAGGATTTTACAAACCAGTAAATCCCAAGAAGTATCGTGGGAATCCTACTCGTATAGTGTACAGATCACTATGGGAGAAAAAATATATGAAATATTGTGACAGTACACCTTCTATATTAGAGTGGGGTAGTGAGGAAATAGCAATACCATATAGATCACCTCTAGATGGTAGATCACACAGATATTATCCCGACTTCTATATTAAGGTACGTGAAAAAAGCGGAAGAATATCAAAATACATAGTAGAAATCAAACCCAAGAAACAAACTAAACCCCCATATGGTAAGGATAAGAGAACTAAAGCCTATAGAAACGCAGTTCTAACATTCGCTAAAAATAAAGCAAAGTGGAATGCTGCTGAGAACTACTGTGACGATAGGCAAATGAAATTTTTAATACTCACAGAAGATCATCTAGCAGTATAGGAGAGCAATGGACAGCTATTATGGCTTTTATGACATTCAAAGACCCACCCTTGTTGAGGATCCTGGTTACGAAACCATCTTTGAAAAGGTCAAAGTAAAAGCAAAAGGAGAAAAACAAACTTGGTTGTGGTATAGGAATACAGTAAAGACTGAAGCATTTGGATACCTCAAAGCACCACAAAGAATGATATTTGACGAACAACAAGAACGTCATGGATCAGAAGCACAACAAGATAAAAATGAACTAAGACAGTTCCCTGTAGTAGGACATCTATATCTGTTTGAATACCAAGCAAAATTTAAGAAGAAACTACCATACTATGACTCATTTCCGCTTGTTTATGTTGTAAAAGCAAGTAGAGGAGAATTCTGGGGTGCTAACCTACATTACTTGTCACCAAAGAGAAGAGTGTGGTGTATTAAAAGGTTGATGGAAGGAAGAATTGATATTCCTAGGAATTGCTTCCATAAATATCTTAATAGTTACATAGATGGATATCTTTTAGACTTAGCATCTGATGAATGGGCAACCGCTATACTATTACCTATAGAAAACTTTGTTAGAAATGTGAAGGGTAAAGCAGGTCGTATGTCTTATACCAAAGAGATGGTATGGGAAGAGACCAAAGGTGGTGCTTACGATAGGATCAGAGACAAGAGAATCATTCATGGTTACGGTAGCTTACAAAGCCGAGAAATGGCAAAGGGTAATTAAATATGTCGTGGTTTCAAAAAAAGATAGAAGGTCCAGAACCTTTAGGAGATAAAAATCCAGGAGATTGGTTTGTAGATAAGAATGGTCAACATTGGGTTTGGCAGAGTAATCCCTATGGTGATAAGGTAGGTTTTTGGTCTTCAACTAGAGGTCCAGGTGCTGGTAATCAATTGAGTCCTGGTGAAAATAATTATCCGAAAGAAGAAGAAAAGTTTATAGTTGAAGTAAAAACTATTGAAGGAAAATCTCCAACAGTAACAAATACTACTGCCAGGTATCCATCTGATGCTTTAATAGATGCGAGTTCTGACTATGTATTTTTCCAATTTGGTAAATATAAACCACCTTTTAGTAAAGAGACACAAAAAGTAGCGGATACTAACAGTAATGTAATTAGAAGATATTCTGAAGCATCTTATAACGCATCAACAGAGTTAGAACTAAGAGAAATTACTCCTCCTGGTGGAGTAGTAACTGGAGGGATTGTACTACCAATGCCACAAGATCTAGGTAATGATATTCAACAAGCATGGAATGGTAAACAATTCAGTGCTCTTGGTAGATCAGCAATTGCTGGTTCTGCTGGTGGTAACTTTGCTCTGTTAGGTAATAGAATAGCAGATATAGATGGTAATGTAACTGCTACTGTTGCTGCACTACAAATGACTCTTCTGAATAAGATTCCTGGTGTTGGTGGTAACTTAGAACTGAATGATATTACTGGATCAACTCAAGGAATAGTACTCAACCCTAACGCAGAAGTATTATATGATTCAGCAGAACTAAGAGAAATTGGTATGACATTTAAAATGATACCTAGAAGTGCAGAAGAAGCAAAAATTATCAAGAACATTGTATACATGTTTAGATATGCTTCTGTACCTGACTGGGGTGGTAATGAACCAAACGGAACATGGGACAATACCAATGAAACAGAATACGAGACTACGAATGCGAGTGGTAACAAAGTAAAAGAAGTAGCATTCGGTAAAGATAACTTCATAAGAGTTCCTTACCTGTGTAAATTTACATTCATGACTGGTGGTCAACCTAATGATAAAATTCAACAATTTAAACCATGTGCTATTAGAAAAGTTGCTGTTAACTACACATCTGATGGTACATATGCTACATACAGAGACGGTGAACCAGTAGCAACAGAACTAACTCTAAACTTCTTAGAAAGTAAGCTATTATTCAAATCAGATATTAAAGCAGGATTCTAATGTATTTCTCACTAGTACCAGACATTAAATATGATACAAAACCAATCAACTATCCGTTTTCAGAGGCAGACTTTGTAACAGCAAAGAATTTCTTCCGAAGATATACTATCAGTGAAGATGCATTTGGGTATGCTACATTCTACAATCAGTATTCAGTTGAAGATGGTATTAGTATAGAAAATATTGCTGATAGTTATTACGGTAGTCCTTTCTACGATTGGGTTATCATATTAACGAATAACTTTATCAATCCTTTATTTGGATTCCCTCTAGACAATTACACACTAAACAAATACATTGAAGATACCTATGGATTAGATGATCAAGGAGTTAACAATGCATACTCAAAGATCCACCACTACGAAACTATTGAAACAAAGTCTGGTAGAAAAGTGGATGGGTTAGATGTCCTTGCTTTAAAAGGTGGACTAATAGTTGATAAGAATTTTTATGACTCCCCCTTCACATATTCAGATGGTGGTCAAACCACTACTGTTCCTGGTAATACAGTATCAAAGGCAGTAACAGCATATGAACATGAAGTTGCAGAGAATGAAAAGAAAAGAAACATTTACATATTAAAAAGACAATACTTCAATCTTTTTGTAGAAGAATTTAAACAAGGTAATCTATACTCAGACTCAACTGGATTCATATCCAAGAGACTAAAGCAAACTGAAGTCTGAGCGACTTTTTCACAAAAAAATTCCCCGAAAAAATTTTCGGGGAATCAAGGAATCAAAAGTTGATTTTTGCTGTACTATACAGGTGGTTGTTGTGTAGCATGTAGTACCACGTGTCCTT
>VTLG01005584.1_pt1 | contig 10838 bp, 13 predicted proteins | sample 4694571 | NCBI WGS metagenome assembly VTLG01 (sample SAMN12604809, study PRJNA352737) | marine metagenome | biome: ENVO:00000447; feature: ENVO:00000209|ENVO:00000569|ENVO:01000036; material: ENVO:00002151; isolation source: viral sequences binned using virsorter ... | reverse complement strand
TCTAATATGGGTACAAACGTAGTTTAAATCTGACAGCTTTGGTTTTCTTAAATACCCCATACTTACATACGCTTACTTCTTATATGATACATGGCTTCATATTCTGCACTTGATAACTGTGTTGGTAGAAAAGTATTGTTCTTTATATCAATATCAACCCTATCTGTTCTACTCATAATAGGAACTCTAAACGTACCAGTTTCTAAATTAATCTGACCTATAGCACTAGAAGCAGAACCTAATAATCTACCAGTAAATTTGTGTGTACTTGTATCTCTATTCTGTGGTGTGACTTCTACTTTAAAGAAACCTGTATCTTCAAATTTTAAATAAAAATATCTTAACTGTAATCTACCACTTAATATTTCAGCACTACTTTGTCCTGATGCTGCTTCTGTTATTCTCTGGTCACTAAATCTATAATGAAATTCGTAAGGTTCTCCGATAATAAACTTTGCATTTCTATAGTCTCCATCTGCTGTAATTGTAGTTGTACTACCATCAGTTGTATTAGTTGTATTAAGAACAGTTCCTGATTTTAATGTTTTTGTTGCACCTAACAAGTCAACAAATGTACTGGTTTCATTTGATGCTAAATATCTACCGACTACTGACATTGAAGCTCGTAACCTATAAGGCACAGTAAATGTAGATTTCTTAGTTGTAGAGTTGTAGGCAACTGATACACCAGTAGTTGCTTCTGTTACCTTGTGATCTAAGTAGAACTCAAAGTCTGCATTAGTTTCTTTAAAATTATTTTCAAAAGGTATTTTCTCTAGTGTTGTGCCATTAGCTTCTTCTATTACACAGAACAAATCAGTACCAATAAAATCAATATTTCTTATAGTCCTATTAGCATTTATAGTAAAAGTAAACCAAGAGTTTAAGACTTTTTGACCATTAGATCCATATAACCAACGATTTATATATAACTTATTTGGATTATCAGTACCAAGTAAAATTAAAACATCTTGGTTGTTTGATACAGCAAGCTTGAATATTCCACTTGGTATAAGTCTTGGTACATGAATCGTAGTATTAGTTGCATCTTTTACTGTGACATCTGACTGTGTTATATATTCTCTGATACCAGCAAACGTACCTTTCTTTGTAAGAAAGTAAATACTAGAACCAGAACCTACAGGTTGTGCAGCATCACTACTTTCAAACTCTGTTGCTACTAGCACGTTAGCTGTCTTAGGTGTCATATTGTCTGCTGAACTACTTAATACAAACTGTGTTTGATCTGAGAATAAGATCAACTGTTCTCCCATAGTTACTGCATTTTTAAGAATCGCAACTTTAGTATGTGATGCAGCTACGTCTATAGGATCTGAGTCGATAACAGATAAGACTGTTTCTGGAAAGAAGTTAAAGAACTCACTAACTCTTGATAGCACTACGTTGTCATCAGCTAGAAAGCCTAACCTGTTTCTAAAAAAAAATACGTTATTAATTTTAGAATCTATAAAAGATGGATTAGGTGCAGACTCTTCATCACCTACAGTACGTTCTCCCCATTTTGGTAACGTATAATCTGTACCACTTATGGTATATGTATCTCCATCAACCCTTGCAAATCTAAAATTACCATCAGCCTGTCTTATTAAGACATGGGGCATAGTGTCATAGTTAAATTTAAACTTAATACCTTTATCTACAGTCTCTTCCCATTGCCCTTCTTCTAAAGCACCTCCATTATTAGTAACAAACTTAACGTAGTAATTATCAAAATTAGTCGATTCATCTCCTTTTACTTCAACTACATAGCCATTAGGAGAGACAGTAGGTAGGTCTGTAAATCTTTGAATAGAATCTTTTACTATTGTTAGTTGTGTATTACCTTGTGTATCTTTACCATCTATAGAAAAATTACTGCCATCATTCTTTTTGATATGTAAGACACTACCATTCTGTGCAATTGTAAAGCCTGTTAATCCAGAGTTCAATCCATTTTTAAGGTCTGTTGCTACTTGTTCTGTGCTAAGTTCTGAATCACTAGAAGTATCATCTGTAACTGTAACTCCATCTACTGTGACTGAATAGGTAGTGTCATCTGAAACATTATTAACAAAGACTACTGCTTGTGTAATGTTGCCAGCAGATAGAGTTGTGTCCATTGCTGTTGTAATACTTGTATTAACAACAAAGGTAAAGTCAGCAATAGTTACTGTCTTGATGACGTTTCGTGGGTCTGATGTATTTAAGTATGTAGTACCATCAGGTTTGTTTACTGTTTTTTCTGTACCATCTAATTCAAAGACTCTTACATTTCCATTACTAAATATCGCTACATACTGTTCATTTGCATCTCTATTTATAGTTTGTATATGCACATTACCAACAGTTGTATTGCTTAAGCTAGTTATATATTGCAGTCCTGATCTTTTTATAAGTCCTATAACTGGATTGCTGTCAGCATTATCTTGTATGTCTGCATGATCTGCTTGTTTAGCAGAGTCAGATGATTGCGATATACCTCTTAATAAAGTGGGTATTGATCTTGAAATGACAGGCATAGCTATCTGTTAAGAACATCAATAGGACTAAATGTACTTATAGCATCAGATATAGCTGGATCTCCTATAAGCATATTGTGATCTGCATTGCTTAAATCTGTTTCCATAAGAACTGATCTAGCTCTGATCTCATCTTCTTGAGTATAGGTTCTTAAAGATTGATCGCTTACTAATCTATCAACAAATATTCTTGCAGCTTTTATTGTCATATAACTTCTAGCTTGTTCTGGTAGTTCATCAAATGATCTGAAATAAACCACAGTACATTTTAAATCTACATCAAAAATAAATGTATTATTTTTTCTGTCGTATAACTTTAATCCTCTTTGTATAGGATTTATTGATGGGTGGTCATGAGTCTGTGCATCTACTCTTAATACATCAGTACCCAATACAATATTGTTACTTGCATTTCTTGTAAGGGTAACATCTATCTCAGTATTAAAACTCCAACCTTCTGCTTGCACTTGCTTATTAACTTCTGTCAAGGTTGACTGTGCTATTCGTACATCAACTGGAACTGTACCTGTCAGACTGCTAACAGGTGCTTCTCCAATAGCAGCAAGCATAATGTTAATACATTCAAGTTCTGTGGTTGCAGCTACAGTCATGGTTTAATACTTTTTTTTTGAAAGTTTCAAAGAATCTCTACGCATTTTAGATTTTTTCTTGGGTTTCTTTTTTTTAATGTTGTAAGCTTTTCCTTCTGGCATGATAAAAAAAAGGTATCTAATAATAAGATACCCTATAAATGTTAATTAGGAAGCAGATAACTTAATAGTAGCTGCACACTCAGGTCTTAAAACACCATGACCAAGTAAGTACTTGGCAATCATTAATGTACCTTGATACATTAGGTTATAATCTGAGCCTGAGATTTCAGTTTTCATATCCATAAGTTTAACTGTACCAACAGCAGACTTGTGGAATACAAGACCGATAGTTTTACTATCATCTCCTGAGTAAGTGTTGTTCTCACCAGTAACAGCAGATCTGTTTGTTTGTGGAACGCTGTTTGACATCATCACAGGTATGCCAGCAATTTGCTGGATTTTACCTGATGCAAACGAACCATTACCCTGTGGGTTAAAGTCTGTATCTACAGTTCTTGTAGCTGTTTCAGCTAACTTGTAGTACTCGGCTGGTGGTAATACACAGAAACGATCCGTTGTAGGAATGTCTCTTTCGTCAAATGTCTGTGCAATATCATAGATAGCAGCAGCCAACTCGTCACCTGTTACAGCAGCAGAGTTTGTATTACCAGAAGCAAGTGTAAGAACTGTACCGCCATTACCACCACTAAGAGTAGTAGAAGTTCTGGAAGCATTAGCAATTACTTTTGCTACGTTAATATCGTACTGCTTGGCAAGTGCCTTACCTAGCTCATCAGCGTAAGTAGCTCTTACGTCATAATGATTCTTAAGCTCATCAATTTGAGCCACAAATGCTTGTGAGATTAGTAGATCATCAATAGTAATAATCTTCTCATTAGCTTTGATTTGGTTAGCTCCTACTAGAGGTGTGCCAACTGAGTGGTAAGCTGCTGTAGCTGTACCTAAAACTGGAAAGCTTGCACTCTTGCCTGATGCTATGGTACGAACTGAATGAAGTTGCTCGTTAAAGATATTATTTCTTGTGAACGAAGTTAGAACCTCTCCACTAAATACCTTTAAAAATAATTCATCAAAGTTAGTACCAGTATTATTGACAAGACCAAGCCTAGAAACTGTGGCGTTAGCCATTCTAAACTCCTTGAATAAAAATTAATAATCTGGTTACTTCTTTTCGTAATCATTTTTCTCAGCGTTATCTGACGTATCAGGCACTTAGAAGTTCTTGATTTGTTATTAGAAGTATCAGCAATTCCACTTGCGTAATGCAAGAGCCTTGCGTGTTGGTCTGCCCTTACTATCTTTCATAGCTCCTTTTACCCCTGACATTCTTGCACAAAAGGATTTCTTACGAGCCTTTTGTCTAGGTGACAGTCCACTCTTTTGAGTGACAGGTCGTTGCAACTTTGAACCTGTAGCTGCATTAATTCTTCTTCTCCCACTTTCAGACAGTCCTCCTGTTGGATTCTTGTCAGACTTTCTAAGAGATAAAGATTTTCTGCGTGGAGACATGAACTACGAGTAAGAGTAGTTAAATAAAATATAACAGTTATGCTGCTTTTTGTCGTCTTTTGTGATTGTAACTTATTCTCTTACCGCTAGTTTTTGATGCTTTGAATTTTAATTTTTCTCTGTTACTTAATTCTTTTGTAGTCTTAGGAGTTTTACTACTAATCCTTTTAGATGGTCTGCAAGCAGGGTAAGGTCTGCCATCACCTTTCTGACGACCACAGGGTTTACCTGTTTTGACATCTACCCACTTCTCTTTAAACCATCTATCAAGACTCATGCTTTAGTGTAACCTCCACCAGCAGCTTTATATTCTCTTACAAGTTGTCCACTTGCATAAGCACTAGGCCACTTCTTTACTCTAGCTTTTACCTTTGCTTTTATCCTTGCATAGAGTTCTGGTTTTGTAGGTTTGTTAGCCATTAGACTGCATCTGAACTACCAACTCTTGCATACACCATTTGAGTATATGCAGCATCTTTACCATAACGAGGATCACTCATTGCAGCAGCAATCTCGGCTGGTGTTTGGAATGGATTGTTGTCGCTGCGTGGTGAACGACCTCCAATCAAATCTGGTTCATAACCTTGTGCTTGATCCATTTGTGCCTTTAGCCCTGCTACTGCCATTTTAATTACTGGTACAGTAGCTGTGTTTAATAATTCATCAAAAGATTTTAATGTTTCTTCTGGTAAATTTTTAGAACTCCATTGCACTAACTGTTCGTAGGCTTCATCTCCACCTATAGAATTTTTTATTTCAGTAGCTGCTGCATTTGAAATATCTTCTGCATTTGCTGTAGCACCTCTAAGACCTTGAAGGTAAGTATCTATAACTTGTTTAGAAAAGCCAGCTTCACCTAGTTTGCTGTAATCATCTTCATTAATTTCACCTGTATCTGAGAATCTTTGAGTAATATCTTCTACATCAATACCCACTTCTTCTAATACAGAAGCAAGACCTTCACCATAAAACTCTTCAGCATTAAGTGATGGTTGTTCTTCTTGATTCTGTTCTGTTTCTTCAACAGCTTCTGGTTCTTCTTTAGTTCTTTCTATATCACCTAGCTTACCTTCAAGTTCTTTATAACTTTTTACCATATCTTCAGCAGTCTTAAACTTCCCTGCAATCAGACCATTCTCATCTCTCAAAGTTTCAATATCTTCAGCAGACATTGGTGGAGTTTCATTAGCCTGTACTTGTGATACTTGTGATGATGTCATAGTAATTTGTTAGCTATAAGTAATTGTATTGCCATTTTTTGTTTTAGCTACTTTTGGCTCAGTAGGTTCTGGTGTATCGTTTACACCTAGCTTGCTGACGATAGCTTTATCAGAGACAAACTTTCCGTTTTCATCTCTAGGTTTACTCTTGGATTGGGATTTCTTGGTTGGCATTGGTTTGCTCCTGTAGTTGTTGTGCCTTCGCATTGTTTTGTGGGTCAAGCAAAGGTGATGATAATGCAGCACTACCGAGTGATCGAACAAGCTCTTGCTGCTGTAGCTGCTGCTGTTCCTCGGCAATCTGTTGTGGTGATTTTATCAGATTTGTACTATCAATGCCAATCGAGGTGGCAAGCATCTTGACTGCTTCATCTAGATTTACGAACTGTCTCATAATATCTCCACCCAAAGCTTGAGATACAGTTGTAATAAATTCAATAAGCTTGTCTCTATCATGACCTCTACCAAGTCCTTGAAGTCCAGTAATGATATGTAGTTTTACTATGTTGTCAGGTAGCTTGGGTGCTTTACCAGACTTAACTAATAAGTGCATACGTCTTTTTAAATATCTAAGCTGAAACTCCTCCGTCAAGATAGAGTAGATTCCTCCAAGACTATTCTCTAATTCGTTAGTAAGTATCTTTAGTTCTGTACTTGTAACTCTTTCAGCGTCACGCTGTACTGCCTTTGCCATAAGGAAAGCATACTCAAGTCTATCTTCTATTCTTTGTATAGCTGTAAAACTTACTTGTAGGTCTGCCCCTTTATTGACTTGTAATACAGAAACATCAGAAGCCAAGCCTTCTCTTATAGCTCCGTTAGGTGCTTTGCTTAGAGTGGAAGCTCTTGTTACACCATTGGGATTTACTAGAAATAAAGTTCGTGCTGACGCTGCTGCTGCTTCGATTATTGCTTTCATCATAGCTTCAAGAGAAATCAAATCTCCCCTGTATTCTTCAACGTATCCTCTTCCGTAACTTTCTCCCGATTGTCGAATAAACCTAAGAGGAATAAAAGGAGTGACATCTACTTTAGACATACCATCTGTGCTTGGTATCTTTTCGTTCTTACATTCTTGATGCCACATAAAAGAATCATTGACTCTCTTAACGTGTGTGTATATATCTAACTCATCTTCCATCTCGTCAGGACTATACTCTTCTTTCTGTTTGATAAGTTCTAAAAAGTCTGCTGGCAATGCTTGTGCATTTATAGTTTCTTTAATAATAATCTCTAGTGTATTACCATTAGGATCTCTTCGTATCACATACTTCTCTAGTGGATATACCTGTAGTCCTTTGTCTGTCAGGTAAAGCAGAACATTACCACCTACTATCAAATGCTTGAGTGCTTCAAACATTCCTACCCTATCGTTTGATACTTCTATCTCAGACATCAAAGCATTTTCTATTACCCTCAAAGCTTTATCCATCTCAGACTTTTGTTCACTAGCACCTTCTTGCATGAGAGCAAGACTATCAATAGTCAACTTGAAAAAAGGAGTAGATGGTGGCAACAAAGCAAGCAGCAACTTAGCTGCTAACGAGTTGACACCTCTAGCTCCTACTGCTTGGAATGGAGTTTTAGTTTTACTTCTAGTACCTCTTGCATTTTCTGGTATCAGATTAGGCAAGGTAAGCTTTGAAGAATCCCTAGCTTCTCTAAGAAAGGTTGATCTTTCCTGTTCATACAGAGCATACAAAGCTGCTGCTGTTTTCTTATTGGGTGAGTAAGCCATGCTATAAAGGATAGTTCAAATCACTTATATTCAATAAAGGAATACGCAAAGATTTAGTACCTAATCTTCTTAGAGTACCAAGCCTATTAGTTCTTCTTCCACCACCAGTTTCGTCTGCCCTTCTTCGAGTCATAATTGCAGACCTTTGACTACCAGTAACAACCCTTCTCGCAGTTGGTTGAGGGGGTGGTGGTACTGGACTTGGTGGGGGTGGGGGCGGTGGGGGCGGTGGTGATCCTCCTCTGCACATAATTAAGCAACTCCTGTCTTACGACCTGTAGGACTAGATTTGAATTTCCTACTTAATCTAGCACGTGCCATGTTTTTTGCCTTCTGTTTATTTCTAGCAAGGTTAGCTTTTTGTTGTGCTGTTTTATTTCCACCACCACTTCTTCCTGTCAACAACTCTTCTGTTCTTGATAGGTTTGGATCTACATAAGTTCCTTCTTTCTTTTGTCTCCTTATCTTTAATTCTTCTGTAGCTTTCTTAGTATCTTTAGGATTATCTACACCTGTCTGTGAACCTGTCACAACAGGCGGTGCATCTTGAAACGCTGCTTCTTGTCGTTGCGGAACTGCATAAGCTGGACTACCACCTATACACATAGTTACTTCTCCAAAAGTTTTTGATCGAGCATAGTTTCCTGTTGCCTTTTCTGTTGTTCAATTAGGTAATCCACAACAAATCGTTGCCCTGCTTTATACCATATCTCTCTATCAGATAATGACAAGTCAGGGTGTCGGTGTGGAAATGCAGCATCAAGACCTTCAATCAATTCGTTTGTGATTGGTGGTAACAGTTTATTTGCCATGATTCTATGCTATCATTAAATCAATGGGAGTGGTTACCCATTGGTAAAGCGTTGAAACCCCTGAGACAAGTGACTCGTCTTGGGGGTTTCTTCATGGGTTCCAAAGTTTTACTTCTCCTGTATTGTAATCGTAATCTCCTTCTCGTAATATTCTTGTCAGTCTTGCATTGAGAATAGCATCACCAAGACTGTAACCTTTCTTAGTATAAGTATCTAATACCTTAGTCCATAGTGCATCAAGAGTATCAGGTGTATTAGTTAGAGTCTTGCTGGCTGTAACCATACCCATACCTTTGATACCTATGATGCCATCACCAGCATCACCAGCTAGTGACATCTCTAACCAATGTCTGTTTGCTTTCTTCTCTGTGATATGTTCGATTGTATCTTCAGCAATCAGCTTGCAAGGTACAGTCCTCATATCTTTATCGACTGATACTATGATTGGATTCTTGTACTTACCATTGGTTGCAAGCAAAGCCATGACATCATCTCCTTCTAGGTTGTGATAAGAAGCTGACTCATAGTTTTGTTTTACCTGATTGATTACAGTCTTGAGTGCTAGTGGTTTTCTTTTACCAATCCTATTAATCTTGTACTCAGGGAATATCTCATGTCTAAATGTAGGGTAAGAAGTAAAGCACATAACTATATCATGATCTCCTTCAGCAATAGATTTATATACATCTAGTCTGCTATCAATAAGATTTAATATATCTCTTTCATCAGAGTGAAGTGTATGCTCCCACTCTGTCCACCTGATGTCTTGTTCACAAGCACAGCAAGAAGAATAGATAAGCCAATCAGCATCAACAAGTAAAGTCATAGTTAAATAAAATCCTCATAGACAACAAGCCGACCTGTCTTTTGGTCGTACAATAACTTATCTACTTCTCCTGTCATACCAGTATGTCTCGACTTCAATACCTTTAGCTGTAGTCTCTGCCTTTCACTAGCATCTCCTACTTGATTTCTTGATGCACCAAGTACTACATCTGATAGCTGTACCAAAGAGTGAGATCCTCTGAGATCAGATACAGATATATCTCTACCTTCTTCATGCCCCTGCCCTTGTGGTCTGCGTAGATGACTGACTACTATCAAAGCTATGTTGGTTGCTTCACATAAACTTCTAAGCTTAGTCATTGTTACATCTATAGCTCTGCGTTCATTGTCTAGTTCAAGACCAGACATGACTATTGATATGTGATCTAAGATAACTACTTGTACTTTATCTACAGTTGCCAGATACCTTATCTGTTCTAGCAATACATCAGGGTCAAGACTGCCAAAGTGATTATAAAGAAAGAGGTTGCGAGTTGAAGTCAACCTATCAAACGCAACCTTCAGTTCTTCTTTTTTTATGACATCTTCATTTAAGTGCAAAGGTACATTCAAGTCAATACCTACCAGACCTTGAAGAGTTCTTTGTACTGTTTCTTCCAGACCTATATAACCTACCTTGAGATTCTTTGTTAAGAAGTGATGGCAAAACTCTCTGCATATCGTGGACTTACCAGCACCACTACCACTAGCTACTGTAAATAGCTGACTAGGAAACAGACCTCTTGTATATTCATTCAGCTTTGGATATGGGAAATCACATACAGCTTTACTTGTTTCTTTGGTAAACAAATCCCATGCGTCTGCTGCATTGATAAGAGAGTCAGGTCTTACTGGTCTAGCTTTCCATAGCCTGTCTTTGACTAGCTCTCCTTCTCCTATTACAAGATGATCGTTCACATCATTACGATCTAGTCTTGCTATTGCTGCCTTACCTCTTGGTAATACTTCCATACATTTCTCTGCTGCTTTGTTGCCAGCTTCATCATTGTCAAAGCAGATAACGATACGACAAAAACTATCAAGCCATTTGTAGTTAGCTGCTAGGTACTTGGCTGCTGACTGTACCCCTGATGGTATAGATACACAGGGAAACTTATTACCCTGTATCTGACTAGCACTCATGCAATCTATCTCTCCTTCACAGACAGTTATGAATACAGAACCATTACCTCCATGCTGTCGCCATAGATGCTGACCCCATAGCTGCACCTTTGACATATCTCCTATCCATATAAACTTCTTATCTTGAAAGCGTATGTGCTGTGCAACATCATTACCTTTCTGATCTTTGTATGTAGCTACTTGTACTGGTTGTCCTTTGTACTCTGCCTGTCCATAACCAAATAGTTCTGAAGTTTCTTTAGTGATTCCACGTTTGGCTAAAGGTATCGGTGTTACCTTCAATAGCTTTGGGTTTGGTTTATATATAGGAATGATCTTAGTGGTCACTTGCTTTTCTTTTTTGTTTGGGTAGTAGGTATAGCCACAGTCCATAGTGAAACAATGATGGTGTCCATCATCAAAGACTGCACAGTTTTTCTTTCCGCACTCAGGGCAAACTATTTTGTTTTTGTATTGGC
>VTLG01014344.1_pt1 | contig 10839 bp, 16 predicted proteins | sample 4694571 | NCBI WGS metagenome assembly VTLG01 (sample SAMN12604809, study PRJNA352737) | marine metagenome | biome: ENVO:00000447; feature: ENVO:00000209|ENVO:00000569|ENVO:01000036; material: ENVO:00002151; isolation source: viral sequences binned using virsorter ... | reverse complement strand
ACTTGATGCTATCAAAGGCAGATACGAGTTTCCAGAGTTAAGAAGACTGGCCCTTGAACAGTACGAGTATTGGAAGCCTGAAACGGTTATTGTAGAAGCAAAAGCCAGTGGTTTACCATTGACCTACGAGTTAAGAAAGATGGATATACCGGTGGTAAACTTTAGTCCAAGCAAAGGAAATGACAAGCACGCTAGAGTAAATTCAGTTGCACCTTTATTTGAATCTGGTATGATATGGGCACCGGAGCAGAAATTTGCAGATGAAGTCATTGAAGAATGCGCTGCATTTCCATACGGGGATCATGATGACTTGGTCGATTCAACAACACAAGCTATCATGCGATTTAGACAGGGCGGTCTAATCGGTCACCCTGAAGATTATATCGACGAAAAAGTCGAGCAACGTAAAAGGAATTATTACTGATGATTAGATTCGGAATGAGTTTAATGGAGATGATTAGTCAACTAACCAAAGGTTATGTGAAAGCCACTGGTAAACAACCTGATAATTTAGCCAGAATAAAAATCAGACAAGAAGCATTAAAAAGATTAGAAGATCAAAAAAAAGTTGTCAGTATGGAAACTAAAAAACCTATTGATACATCAAAAGGTATTATGGGTGGTAAACAGATTGAGGACGATCTACCTCCACCAGGAAGTCGTGGTGGCAAAGACGATATCGCAGCTCCAATGCAATCAGCAGAACAATCGATAGAAGATGTATTAGACGCTGCTATCGATAACGTATCACCAGGATTTGCCAATGATTTAAAAGTTGATGCAACTCTTGTTGCAGAAGACGTAGCAGAAAAATTAGGTTTAAAATATGATGACCTGCCAATAAGAGAGCAAGTAAAAATTTACGGTAAATCATATGATGCTTTAGCAAAAAAAAGATTTGATAACTTACCAGAGCCAGAAGGCAAAGCAAAAGGCGGACGTATAGGTTTAAAAACAGGAATGACTCGTAGAGCTTTTCTAGCTTTGATGGGTAGCATTGGTGCAGGGATCGGAGCAGCTAAATCAGGATTATTATCTCTTACTGGTAAACAAGCTGCAAAAGAAGTTGCAAAACAAACAGTGACACCAACTTCACCACCGCCATATTTTTTTGAGTTAGCAGAAAAAATTAAAAAATATGGTAAGCCATCAAAAGTACAACCTCAAGAAAGAATGAACGAATATTCTTACATAGGTAAAAATGGTGACGAGTACACAATGACAGAGGATATTACATCAGGGGATATAGAAATTATAAAAGATAAGACAGGTGTTGCAAGTTATGGTGAAAAAACTTTTGATACAATTAATAATAGAAGTGTCATGCAATATAAATCTGGTAGAGGCATGGCTGATGAAGGAACTAAAGGAACACCAGCAGATGAATATGATGAGTACGAAGTTGTATTTGATCGAGACGGATCGATGGCTGATGCTGACGACATAGCAGAACAAATTAAAAAAGAAATTATTGAAGAGGCAAAAACTGATGTCCCACCAATTAAAAAAGCAGGTGGTGGTCTTGCTTACATGTTAGGAGAATAACATGGATGAAGAACTATTACGTATTATAGATCTATTCGACGACGACGAAGTAACCACAGCAGATAAAATCGACAGACCCGCTGCAGCATCATACAGAGAAATGTTTGATGACTTCAACGCACGTAATCCGTTTGCCGGCGGTGGTATGTTAGTGCAACCAGGTTTTGGTGGCACGAGACAGGGGTATGCTAAAGATAAAAAAGGATATGGTCAAGACGCTGCTCCTCTTACTAAAGAACAGAAAAAAAATATAAAATTATATAATAAAAATGTTGAAAAATATGGAGGCGTAAAATTTGAAGATATTCCTAACACAGGAAAAAGTAATTCAAATAAAAAATATGGAATAAAAACAGGAAGAATAACGGGAACAGGATATGATTTTGATAGAAGTAAAATTGATTATAAAGAATCAGCAGCTTATAAAAAAAGTATAACCCCTAAAGGATATATTAGTTCTACAGAATTATTTGAACTAATAGATAATCCTAAATTAAAGTCAGGAAATTTTCAACAAGCAAGAAAATTTGAAAGAAATCCTAAAAAATATCCAGGTAAAAAAAACTACGTTTACAATTATATAAAAAAATTGTTAAATGAAAAACAAGTGGGTAAGGCAGGATCTGAAAGTCTAGCTGCTCAAAAATTTTTTTATAAAAAACCAACTAAAGCAGAATTAGATAAAATTAATTCTTTTATAGATTCTAGAATTTTAGAAACTGGAACAGTAGATAATATAAAAATTTTTCACAAAGAATTTGGTAAATTATTCGAGGGTAAAAAAACTAAAGGATTTTTTAATGATACAATAAGTTTAGATAAAGCAAGAGCTGCGTTAAAAAAATATGGTATAAATGCAACTGACTCTCAGTTAGCAAGAGCCATGATGAGACTAGGACAAATATATGATGGTCATACTTTTCAAAATGAAATTAATATTCCTAAAAATAAATCTGCTGGTAAATTTATAGAAAAATCTTTTAACGAACTAGATATATATAATGGTTGGAGATCAGCTTCTTATGATGCTGCCATGGATGATATAAACAAAGTCGTGGGTAAATCAGCTGGAGATATAAGAAGTTTTAAATATACTTTAAATAATTACATAAAAGAAAATTATCCTCAGATTTTTAAAAACTATGATGTAAATGAAATATTTAGTTTAACGACTTCTTCTGTTAGAGGGTCTTATCCTTATGCGTATTTTATCGATTTAACAAAAAACGATATAAATCAAAAAGCTTTGTCTAGTTTTCAAGGTAAAGCTTCTATAGCAGAAGGAAAAATTCAAAAGGCAATTACAAATTTTAGAAGAACAGGAAATCAAAAATTTTATAATGAAGCCGTAAGAGTGGCGGATGTATTTAATAATACAACAAGAAAAAATTTTTTATCAGATGAAAGAATTATAAAAACTGGAGGTGTTAATGCACTTAAATTAGAAATAGGAAGTCAGCAACAAATTAAAGATAAAATTGGTTTTGCAAGTGAGTATTATAAAAAAAATAATTTAAAAAAATGGAAAGACCAAGGAATAGATATAGATGCGCATACAGCTAAATCTGGATACGTAAAAACATTTGATGGTAAAACTCCACCTAGAGGAGTTGCTACTTTTGGAGATATTATTCAAGGTGGAAAAGTAAATGAAAAACAATTTAAAAATCTTTTGGCAAGTAATAATCTTTTGGCAAGAATAGGTTGTCCAGGTAAGGGGTCAGGTGGCCGTGTTGGATTTTTTACCGGGCAAAATTTAGAGGCGTGTGCAATTAAAGGTGCACAAAAACTACGATCGACTGATCCAAAAAATTTATCACCAGCAGATCGAAGAAATTTTCAAAATTTAACTAAAACAGCTCAAGGTATAAGACTTGCAAAAAATATTTTAGGACCAGCAGCTTTAGCCTATGAAGCAGCATTTGCTTTACCTTTTGCCTTGTATGATTATCAAGCAGGTAGACCTGGAATAGATATAGCAAAAAACGTAGCTACTTTTGGACTCATGGATCAAAAACTTAGAGACGCTGAATTAAAAAAGATAGATCCAACTTACGGACAAGCTCAAAAATTAGATGAAGTTAGTGCAAGATTTGATGAACTAGAAAGATTATCACAGTTTGGCACTAGAGGTCAAAGAATAAGAAACAAAGCAAAGTTTGAAAATATTGTACCTGAATTACAACAAGCTTACGAACCTTTTATGGTCGATGGTGTGATTGATCCAAATCTATATCTACAAAATATAGCTGACTCTAAAGAGGCAGAAAAAGAGTTACAAAGACTCTATGATATTAGAGGACAAGAAAGAAAATCAGAATTTGATTTAGGTGATCCTTTTATGGCGGCAGGTGGCGGTATTGCAGGGTTATCTGGTGGTATAGACGAAGGCCCACAAACAGTATCGATGAATCCAGATTCACAAGGGTTGCGATCTTTAAAAAACCGTGTTAGAAACTTATAGGAGTATAAATGGCAGATATAGATAAAGGACTCCCGAACACTAGAACCAAACTTGAAGTTCCTTCAGAAAAGGAATTACAAGAAGAAGTTGTCGTTCAGGAAGAACCACAAAAAGGACCGATTGAAGTTATACCAGAAGAAGATGGTGGTGTAACATTAGACTTTGAACCAGGATCAATCAACGTCCCTGGAACCGAATCACACTTTGATAATTTAGCAGATCTTTTACCAGACGATGTACTAGAGCCAATAGGCAATGAGATGGTTCAAAATTATATGGATTACAAAGCATCCAGAAAAGATTGGGAGCAAGGATACATACAAGGTTTAGATCTTTTAGGATTTAAATATGAAAATAGAACAGAACCCTTTCAAGGAGCTAGTGGTGCAACACATCCAGTGATGGCAGAAGCTGTTACACAATTTCAGGCACAAGCCTACAAAGAATTATTACCAAGTGATGGACCTGTGAGAACACAAATCATGGGAACAAAAAGTGCAGCCACAGAACAACAAGCAACACGTGTAAAAGATTTTATGAATTATTTAATTATGGATCAAATGAAAGAGTATGAAGCTGAGTTTGATTCTATGTTATTTCATTTACCATTAGCAGGATCAACATTTAAAAAAGTTTACTATGATGTAAACATGGGACGAGCTGTATCAAAGTTTGTTCCAGCAGATGAATTAATCGTTCCGTATACGGCTACCTCATTAGACGATGCGGAAGCGATTATTCATACAATTAAAATATCTGAAAACGAATTAAGAAAACAACAAGTATCTGGTTTCTACAGAGATGTAGAGTTAGGACCTCCAGGTACGACTACAAACGACGAGCTTTCAAAAAAAGAACGTGACCTTGAAGGAAGTAAAAAAACTGGTAAGAACGAACCAGTATATACTTTGTTAGAGTGTCATGTTAATCTAGACTTAGAAGGTTTCGAAGAAGTCGGTGCAGACGGACAACCGACTGGAATAAAATTACCTTACATCGTAACTGTTGAAGAAGGTAATAGGAAAGTTCTTTCTATTAGAAGGAACTATGCGCCCGATGATCTAAAGAAACGTAAGATCCAATATTTTGTCCACTTCAAATTTCTGCCGGGACTTGGATTTTATGGCTTTGGACTCATTCACATGATTGGCGGATTGAGCCGTACGGCAACGGCGGCTCTCCGTCAATTATTAGACGCGGGCACCCTATCAAACCTACCAGCAGGATTTAAACAAAGAGGTGTAAGAGTTAGAGACGAGGCAGCTCCAATACAACCAGGTGAATTTAAAGATGTAGATGCACCCGGCGGTAGTTTACGTGATGCTTTTTTTCCTCTACCATACAAGGAACCTTCTCAAACATTATTAAATCTTTTAGGTATTGTTGTACAAGCAGGACAAAGATTTGCTGCAATAGCTGATATGCAAGTTGGTGATGCAAACCAAGCAGCAGCTGTTGGAACTACGATTGCATTATTAGAACGTGGTTCAAGAGTCATGAGCGCAATACACAAAAGATGTTATGCAGCGATGAAAGCAGAATTTAAATTACTTTCAAAAGTTGTGTCACAATATTTACCACCAGAATATCCATACGATGTTGTTGGTGGTGCAAGAAACATAAAACAAACTGACTTTGACGATAGAGTTGACATCATACCAGTGGCTGATCCAAACATATTTTCTATGTCACAAAGAATTACTTTAGCACAAACACAATTACAAATTGCTAGTGCTAATCCTATGTTACACAACATGTATCAGATATATCGAAACATGTATGAGGCTATTGGTGTTAAAAATGTAGATGCGGTTTTACCACCTCCTGCACCAAACATGCCAATGGACCCAAGTTTAGAACATATTAATGCGTTAGCGGGTAAACCTTTTCAAGCTTTTCCTGGTCAAGACCACAGAGCACACATTACAGCTCACTTAAATTTCATGTCAACGAACATGGTAAGAAATAATCCTGCAGTTATGGCAGCGATACAAAAAAATATTCTTGAACATATTAGTTTAATGGCACAAGAACAGGTACAATTAGAGTTTAGAGAGCAAATGCAACAAATGTTATTGTTACAACAACAAGCAGCAATGAATCCACAAGCACAACAACAGCTTCAACAGATGACAAATACGATTGAGGCAAGAAAAGCGGTGTTAGTTGCAGAGATGACAGAAGAATTTATGAAGGAAGAGAAGAAAATTACGTCACAATTTGACTCTGACCCTCTGTTAAAACTAAAATCACGTGAAGTTGACCTACGTGCAATGGAAAATGAGCGTAAAAAGATGAGTGATAAGGCAAATCAAGAGCTAAACACGGCAAAATTAATGCAAGCAAGAGAAATTGCCGAGGATAAAATGGATCAAAACGAAGATTTAGCTAAATTAAGAGCTGGAGTGAGCCTTGCGAAGTCTGGCGCACAACAAGCAGCCGTAATTGTGGAGGATGATTAATGCCATTAAACAAAAAAGGTAAAAAAATCATGAAATCGATGAAAAAACAGTACGGCAAAAAGAGAGGTGAAAAGATATTCTATGCATCTAAGAATAAAGGTGTTATAAAAGGAGTGAAAAAAGGAGCATAAATGCAAAGACTAGACAAAATAAAAGATGTTAAGGTTGCAGAGCAGAGTGTTGAAGTAGATCCTAGATCTAAAACAACTGCAGATGGAGCTTTTAACTTAATTGCTACAGGAAAACCTGAAATGCCGGTTGGTGGTCAGAAAAGAATGTTAGCAGAAAAGAAAAGAAACTCTAAAGCGTACTAATATGTGGTTATCGGCGATAAAATTAGCCGTCTCTGCTGGAAGTAAGATTTACGCTAACAAGCAGAGAACGAAAATGGCAATGTCTGATGCACAATTAATGCATGCAGAAAAAATGGCCCGTGGTGAAGAGCAATACCAGGGTAAATTGCTAGAGGCTAGACAATCAGACTGGAAAGACGAAGCAGTTTTGATAATTCTTAGTTTGCCCGTAGTGGTGCTTGCATGGGCGGTCATATCGGACGATCCAAGTGCGATGGACAAGGTAAAATTATTCTTCGAGATGTTTTCGCAGCTCCCTTCATGGTTTACAAACCTCTGGATACTTGTCGTGGCGAGTATTTATGGTATAAAGGGAACGCAAATATTTAGAAACGGAGGAAAAAAATAATGGGTGTAGGATTTTTTGGAAAATTATTCAGTAAGGTTTCACCAACTATTAAATCTGTAAAACCAACAACAGATATTTCAGGAAGTGTTAAAAGAACTAAACGAGACGAATTTAGAAAAAGATATACTGCTTTAGATAAAGCAGAAAGTAAAATTAAATCTGGTAAAAAAATGATGCAAGAAGGTCAAAAAGAAAGAACCAAAATGGTCGATACCAACAGAGCGTTTCAATTTAAAGGTGGTAGTTATCACGCTATTGAACCTGGAAGAAACCCTAAAAAAGAATACAAAGGTTTATTAAAAGAAAAAAAAGCTAAAGGTGGTAGAGTTGGTAGAAAATTTGGTAATCCAAAACCAAAAACAAATGTTGAAAAAATTAAAAAAGCTTTTGATCCTAAAAAATCTGATCTTAACAAAGATGGAAGATTAACTAGTTATGAAAAGAAAAGAGGCATGGCAATTGCAAAAGCAATGAGAGGTAGAAACAAAAATGTCTAGACCAGGTTTATATGCAAACATACATGCAAAAAGAAAACGTGGAGGCAAGATGCGAAAGAAAGGTGCAAAAGGTGCACCAAAAGCATCTGACTTTAAAAGAGCAAAACAAACAGCAAAAGGTTAATTATGACTAAACTATGTCCAAGAGGTAAAGCCGCAGCGAAAAGAAAATTTAAGGTGTACCCAAGCGCATATGCTAATGCCTACGCTTCTAAAATTTGTGCAGGTAAAATTAAAGATCCATCTGGTGTAAAAAGAAAAGATTTCAAAGGCCCGAAACCTGCAGGTAAAGCCATGGGTGGTAGAATTTATAAAGCAGGTGGTGGAGTATCAGAAGCTGCTGAAAAATTAAGAAGACAAGGTTTAAAAGGCGGTGGAATCTGTAAAAAAGGAATGAATAGGAAAGCCGTCGGAAAGAATTCGTAATGGCCGGTTTAAAAGAATGGTTCAAGCAAGATTGGGTCGACATAGGTTCCAAGAAAAAAGGTGGAGGCTTTAATAAATGTGGAAGAAAATCTGCGAGTGGATCAAAAAGAAAGTATCCAAAGTGCGTCCCTGCTGCAAAAGCGGCAAGGATGACAGAATCCCAGAGGCGGAGTGCCGTTGCAAGAAAGAGAAGTAAAGCACAAGGTGTTGGTGGTAAACCAACTAATGTTCCAACATTTGCTAAAAGAAAAAAAGCTATGATGGGTGGATTCATGGGTAAAAGAATGGGGATGAGATAATGAGACGACAGGATAAAATGCCTGCAAGAAATAAAAAAAATTTTAGACCTACTGAAAAAGGGGCTGGAATGACAAAAGCAGGTGTTGCTGCATATCGAAGAGCAAACCCTGGTTCTAAATTAAAAACAGCGGTCACTGGCAAAGTCAAACCAGGATCTAAAGCTGCTAAACGACGTAAATCATTCTGCGCAAGAAGTGCAGGACAAATGAAAAAATTTCCGAAAGCTGCTAAAGATCCTAATTCTAGACTACGTCAGGCTAGAAGAAGATGGAAATGTTAAAAACAAAAACAAAAAAATTTAACGGCAGATCATACAAAATTTCCCCACTAAAGGAAGGACCATACAAAAAAGGTCTTGTAAAGAATTTAATGAAAGCTAGACGTGAAGTCAAAGTTGCATTAGATAAGAAAGATAAAGCACTTGAACGAAAAGCTCGTAATAAGGTGCATAAATTTAAAAAAAAGTTAGGAGAACGATAATGAGAAAAGCGAAGATGGGAGGCGGCATGATGAAAAGAGATGTTGCTATGAAAAAAGGTGGAAAGATCCCTCCACAATTAAAAAAGTTCGTCATGGCTAAAAAGAAAAAAGCTGCGATGAAAAAGAAGAAGGCGTAATGGCTGACCCTAAAAAAGGCACAGGTAAAAAGCCTAAAGGGTCTGGACGTAGACTTTATACGGACGAGAATCCTAGAGATACCGTCCGTATAAAATTCGCTACACCAGCGGATGCAAGAGCAACCGTGGCTAAAGTTAAACGTGTAAACAAACCTTTTGCACGCAAAATACAAATACTAACCGTGATGGAACAACGAGCTAAAGTTATGGGTAAAAGCCAAGTTGCGTCCATTGCAAAGAAAGGCAAAGATGCAATTAGAAGACGTAATAAAAAGACTAATTAAATTTATAAATACAAGAACTGAAGCATTATCTGTAACGGTTACATCTGGAGGTGTTGACACTATGGAAAAATATCAGTATATAATAGGACAAATAAATGCCCTAGAGGCAACAAGACAGGAACTCTCTAACCTGCTAGAAGATAAGGAGCGAAATGGAAAAGGAACAGTCATCAATATTAACACCAAACAATAAACTTGTTGGTGTAAAACCTACAAAAGAAGAACCAAAATTACCAAAACCAACAGGTTGGAGACTTTTAGTTTTACCTTTTAAAATGAAGGAAAAAACTAAAGGTGGATTACATTTAGCTGAAAGCACTTTGGAAAGACAACAAGTTGCTTCGCAAGTTGGTTTAGTTATGGCTATGGGTCCACAATGTTATAAGGATAAAGAGAGGTATCCGGATGGTCCATGGTGTAAAGAAAAAGATTGGATTATGTTTGCACGTTATGCAGGTAGTCGAATCAAGATAGATGGTGGAGAGATGCGTCTGCTAAACGACGATGAAGTTTTAGCAACAATTGATAGTCCAGAGGACATCTTGCATGAGTTCTAAACATAGGAAGGAGTAACTATGCCAGAAGAAGAAAAGAAAACAGTACCACTAGATACATCAGGACCTGATGCAGAGGTGAGTATTGAAGAAACAAAAGACGAAGCGGTAATTGATACCGAAGCGCCGAAACAAGAAACAGATACAACGGAACAAGACAAAACATTTGAAAACGAACGAGAAACAAAATTAGAAGAAAACAAGGACGATGATAAATTAGAAGAGTACAGCAAAGGTGTACAAGCTCGTATTGCGAAATTAACTCGTAAGATGAGAGAAGCAGAAAGAAGGGAAAAAGCTGCTTTAGATTATGCCAAAGCTGTTGAAGATAAAAGAAAAGTTCTTGAGCAAAAGTTTGAAAAAACTGATGCCAATTACATTAAAAAATTTGAGTCTACAATTGCGTCAGGTATGGAAGCAGCACAAAAAGAATTGGCTGCAGCTATTGAAACTGGTGATGCAAGTGCTCAGGTTGCTGCTAATAAAAGAATTGCAACACTCGCTTTTGAGAATGCAAAACTAGAAGCAGCTAAAGAAGGTAGAGAAGTACCAAAACAGGCAGAGAAACCTGTTAATCTTTCTCAAGGTGGCACAATAAGTCAACCTGCTATGGATGATCCGATTAATCCGGATCCAAAAGCTGAAGCATGGGCATCAAAAAACTCATGGTTTGGGTCTGATAGAGCGATGACTTATACCGCTTTTGAGATACACAAGGATTTAACCGAAAAAGAAGGGTTTGATCCTAACTCAGACGAGTATTATGCAGAAGTTGATAAAAGAATCAGAGTTGACTTTCCGCATAAATTTGGTAATACTGAAAATAAGCAATCGAACAGGGCCGTTCAGACGGTAGCTTCGGCTAATAGAAGCGTAAAGCCTGGTCGCAAAACTGTGAGACTCACATCTTCACAGGTAGCAATAGCTAAAAAATTAGGTGTGCCACTCGAAGAGTACGCAAAACAATTAAAAAACACGGAAGGAGCGT
>VTLG01010271.1_pt1 | contig 10840 bp, 12 predicted proteins | sample 4694571 | NCBI WGS metagenome assembly VTLG01 (sample SAMN12604809, study PRJNA352737) | marine metagenome | biome: ENVO:00000447; feature: ENVO:00000209|ENVO:00000569|ENVO:01000036; material: ENVO:00002151; isolation source: viral sequences binned using virsorter ... | reverse complement strand
TGATTACTGGGGGAATAATAACTCTGAGAACGCTGGGGAGACGGGTTGGAAGTGTCATCATGTGATTGAGCTGGACAATGGCTTGTATGCAGCACAACCGAACAATCGATTGTGCTTTTTTGAGCCAAGTATCGTGGTGCCTTTCGAGGAGGCACCACGATATAAGACGATGACCAGGACGTGGAAGTGTGAGGATGGGGCGAAATGGAGGTGTTCAGACGATGACCGGATGTTCTATACTGTAGAGGCCTCCGAATAAAGCGCCGGATTATTCGGAGTATTTATTCGGAGAGGCTCATTCCGAGATTTGAATCTCGGAATGGATCTCGGAATGCCCCGGGGGGGGGGCCGTGCGCGAATCGAATATTTTCAATGGCAGGTCTCATGGAAACCCCCGAAAAGAAGCCTGAGCAGGAGAAGATCGAGGTACACAGTGCCTGGATGTTCGACTGTAATGCTTGTGGAAGAGAGAACTTCATCCGGGGAGTACGCCGCGAATCCGTGGAGAACGACGATGGTCGCGTAGACTTGTACGTTTTGTACCCACGAGAGGTGGCGTGTAGGTTCTGTGAGAGACAGTATGAAACGGAGCTATCAGGATGAAACGCTACTTGGATGTCGGAGTTTGCGTATTGGTGGGACTTGGTGTAGTCTATTTGACTACACACATACTTGTAACTTCTATTCTCTTGTACAAGTTGCTTAGCTGGTTATGACACAGTATGCACGTCCAGACGCCACTGTGAGTACCGATACTGACAGTAATGCCGCTCCTTGGCAGGATCAAGCAGGCGGTGCGAACCTGCATCTGGCTATCGATGAGACTAGTGCTGACGGCGATACTACACACATCCATATCACCGACGATGGCAACGATGAGGAGTGCGTTGTGGGTTTAAGTAACGTCTCTGCTCCAGGGTCGTCAGGAACGTACATCAAGTACACGGCGATTACGGCAGATGATTCCGAGGCTGGAGCGCCCGGATTGCGTTTCGAGTTACTGGAGGACGGTGACTCGATAGATCCTGCGGTGACCACAACCAATAACAGCGTGAGTACCAGTAGCTACACGGCTTACGCATCATCGAGCCTGGATGTCAGTGGCGTCAGCGATTGGAACGATCTGAGCCTGAAGATTACGATGATAAGTAACACTGGTTCGGGTGATGCCATGAAGGTTACGCAGGCGTACCTGGAAGTCCCTGACGCTGGTGGCGGCGGTGGCAGTGATGCAGTGCCGGTATCTTTGAACACATACAGACAGATGAGGGAGCACTAGATGTTTATCAAGCAGAGTACGGCTTATACGTTTCGATTTGGTCCCTTTCTGGATGATACCGATGGGAAGACGGCTGAGACAGGGTTAACAATTGAGGATTCCCATATCCGCGTAAGTAAGGCCGGTGCGAATTTTATCGACAAGAACGAGACGACAAATGCAGCTCATGACGAGGCAGGATTTTATGTTGTAATCTTGGACGCCACTGATACCAACGCTGTTGGTGAACTTCAGATCGCAGTGCACGTGTCAGGTGCACTGCCTGTGTTCAAGACGTTTCAGGTCGTCGAAGAGGCCATTTATGATGCCCTCTTCGGGGCTAGTGCGACATTAGCAGCTAGTGTTGCCTCCGTCTTGGCCGATACGGCTGAGTTGCAGACTGACTGGGTGAATGGTGGTCGATTGGACTTGTTATTGGACGCAGTTCTTGCAGATACCGCCGAGCTTCAAGGTGATTGGGCAAACGGAGGACGATTGGATCTTATTGTGGATGCAATCCTGGAAGATACCGGCACAACCATCCCCGGCACGATAACGACGATTGATAACTTCCTTGACACGGAGATTGCACTAATCTTGGCAGACACTGGCGAACTGCAAACCGATTGGGCAAATGGTGGCCGGTTGGATCTGCTCCTTGACGCTGTCCTGGCAGACACTGCTGAGTTACAGACCGATCTGGTGAATGGCGGTCGTCTGGACTTGATCCTTGATGGCATCCTGGCAGATACTGCGGAGATCGGTACGGCAGGGGCAGGGCTGACGGCCCTGTGGACGACAGCACAGACAGAGTCTTACGCCAGTGATGGCGCAGCAGCGACTCCAGCACAGCTCCTGTATATGATCTACTGTACCGTGGGAGAGTTCAGCATCTCAGACACCACGATCACTGGTAAGAAGGTCGACGGTAGCACGACTGCTATGACATGGACGATTAATAGTGCCAGCAGCCCGACCAGCAGGACGAGGGCTAGCTAATGGCAGTAAAAGACTTGATCGGACCCGGTTTCATCGGGTCCGATACAATCGAGTACATTGTAACTCGGGGGATGAACTCCTTTGATCCTCAGACGGTCAAGGCGGCCATTTTCCAGAGTAACGTGCTGATTGGTGAGTCTCTTGAAGAGGAACATTTCCTCAAGGGGGTTGCTGTTACCGGATTTACGCTGCTTATGGTAAACGTTACAGACGGTTCCGCTGTTACAAGCGGAACCGTTACGGGGAAGATAACCAAGGATGGAGGAACGCAGGGTGCAGTAGCCGGGTCCTTTGTGCATGAGGGGAACGGACAGTGGTCTGTGAACTTCACTGCGACAGAGATGGATGCCGATGTGATCGCACTGACATTCCTGCACACCAATGGCGTACCTGCCTACAAGATATTGAGGACTAAATGACTGGAAAGAAGCCATCTGCCAGGAAGCTCTTTGTTGAGCGCATGCGAAGGGAAAATCGGTTTAACGAGTACCGGGATAGCTACCGAAAGCATATGGACGATGGTTTGCCTTTTCTAAAAGCCCAGTTTCAGACTATGCTGGACATGGGATATCAGGGTCCTGAGCACGAACGATCAATTATTGCTGACCAGAAAGAAACCGTAAGGCGAGAACTTGATCAGGATGTTGGTAAGCTACTAAAGGAGTATGATATTAATGAAAGCGATCTTCCTATAGAGATCGCTTTCGTGTTTCACAACTTACACAAGAGTCGAGGCGAAAGACATATGTGGGGGGTTAAGCCGCCCGAAGCCCCCACCCCAGGAGCATGGAATATGCTTGTCTGGGCAACTGAAAATGAGGGTAAGTTCATGGAGCTGGTTATCCGTGAGCAGCTGAAAGGAAAAGGAAAGCAGGCTGAAGAACAAGGCATGGGCGACACAGGTGAGTCGATATCGCAGATCGAAGCAATGTTGTCACACGCGCTGATGCCAGATGACCCTTTACAACCAAGTTCCTAAAACTCTCCGAGAAAACTTAAAATACCGACGCGATTTAATCGCGTGGGCCGATACCGCTGCGCGTAGACGAAGCCTCTGGACTGCGTGCAAGCAGGATATCCTGTTCTTTATTAACGCCTTTTGCTGGCTGTATGAGCCCCGCAACAGTAGGTTGCGTGGCACGACATCTAACGTGATCCCGTTCCTGACCTATGGATACCAGGATGATGCTTTCCTGGAGATGAAAGAAGCCTTGGGCCACCAGGATATCGGCGTAGAGAAGAGTCGTGACCTGGGTGCTACGTGGATGTTCCTGACTTTGTTCTTTCATGGTTGGATGTTTGACGATTTTTCCAGCTTTGGAATTATGAGTCGTACTGCTGACCTAGTGGATAAGCCGGGTAAGAAAGATACGCTGTTCTGGAAGCTGGACTTTTTACTGCGTGGTGAGGGCAGGAAGGGGGGCCTGCCCAAGTGGATGCGCCCGAAGGATGTCTACCGCTCCATGATGCTGATGGAGAACAGGGACAACGGTAGTACATTCGAGGGCGCTACCACTACTGAAGATGCTTTCCGTGGTGGTCGAAAGAAAGCTATTGCCTTGGATGAATTCGCTGCGTTTCCCAATGGTGCTGACTACGAGGCCCAGAGCGCAACGCAACACGCGACCGACTGTCGCGTGTTTGTCTCTACACCCAAGGGGTCAGCTGGTGCTTACTACGATGTGATGCACACCCCTTCGTCCATGCTAAAGATTATCATGGACTGGAAGAAACATCCTGACAGGCGCAAGGGAATATATAAATCAGAAGACGGGACCTTGGAGATACTGGACAAGGACTATCGTTTCCCCAGTGGGTATCCATTTGTCCTCGACGGTAAGTCGCGCAGCCCCTACTACGACAATGAATGCAATCGCCCTGGTGCCACGCCCCAAAGCGTGGCCCAGGAGCTAGACCGAGATTACGGTGGCTCTGACTACCAGATTTTCGGCAAGGAATTGTATGTAGCTGGCCAGCGAAACCTGATGATGCCATTTGTTCGAGGTCGCTTTGGGTATGACGCAGAAACGCTGGAGCCCATGTTTGAGCAGACTGACGATGGCCCCCTGAAACTCTGGGTTCACCTGGACAATGGCGATAGGCCAACTGCAGCACATTCTGAATATGTGATCGGCTGCGATATCTCTGCAGGTCTTGGAGGAAGCTATACGAGCAACTCTGTGGCAACTGTCATTAACAGTGTCAGCAAAACGCAGGTGGGAGAGTTCGCAACCAACACAATGCGGCCCGAGGACTTTGCCGACTACGTCATCGCGTTGTGCAAGTTCTTTCATAACGCTTACCTGATATGGGAGTACAACGGTTCCCCTGGAGGTGCGTTCACAAAGCGGGTGCTGGATCAGCAGTATTCAAACATTTACTACCGGGAAGTGGAGCACAAGAGCTTTAAGAAGAAGACAAAGAATCCCGGGTGGTGGAGCAACGAAAGGAACAAGCTGGCCGTTCTATCAACGCTCGCCAAGGCAGTGAAGACGGATGAGTTCATGATTCGTAGTACTGATCTGCTGGAGGAGTGCAGACAGTACGTTTACAAGGATGGTCGCGTGGTTCATAGCCGTAGCGTTAGGACCATCGACGACTCCAGCAAGGGCCAGGCTCATGGTGATCGAGTTATCTCCGCAGCCATCGCGTGGCACGCGGTAAAGGATCGCCCGTCTCAGCCGAAAGAAGATTACCGCGTTGACATACCGCTAGGCTCAATGGCCTGGCGGTTTAAGGAACGGGAAGACAAGATGGCAAAGATAAACAAGGATGGATGGGACTAATGAATCCAAATAATTCCAAGGAACGAAGTCGCCTGATGAAGGCAATTGAACTCTCTACCCGGGCACTGCGTCCGTTTCGTCGCAAGCGAGAGCGTCTTGTGAGAGATTACGTGGGTTCGCATTACGGGGAGGGTGGTCCGAACAAAGAGGTCATTATGAACCTCATGTTTCAGACTGCGGAGACCTACACCCAGTCCTTGGCTGCCAATCGCCCACGGATACTGGTCACCAGTAAGCATGCTCAACTCAATTGGTTTGCCCATCACTTCCAAGTGGCAGTAAACAGCCTGATCAAGGAAATACACCTTGAGGATATCATGCGCAATGCTGTCCTGGATGCTTTCTTTTCGATGGGAATCGTCAAGGTTTACAACGCAGACGCCGGGTTAGTGGAGCTTGAAGGCGAGGACGAATGGGTCGATCCGGGGAAACCGTTTGCTGAGAATATTAGCTTGGATGATTTTGTTTACGATACCCAGTCCACAGCGTGGAGCAAGGTTAAGTTTTGCCTGAACAAGTACCGCGTTGGGATTGATAAGATAAAGAAGGATGGGGCATTTGATCCTAAGGTTACCAAGGAGCTGAATCCCACCAGCAAGTTTGCTGACCGGGACATGGATGGCTCCCACTCTTCTGTGCGAGATATGTTCAACCCAGAGTCGGACCCGGATGAGTATGAGCCCATGATTGATCTCATGGATGTCTGGCTGCCAACCGAGAACATGATCATAACCTGGCCAGTTCATAATGCCGAAAAGCCCTTGCGGGTAATGCACTGGGACGGGCCTGAATCTGGCCCGTTCCACATTCTATCGTTTGGAGAAGTGCCGGATCATGTCATGGGAATTTCTCCGGCAATGAACCTTAAGCCATTGTCTGATGTTGTTAACGGGTTGATGCGAAAGCAAAGGCGTCAGGCTCAGCGACAGAAGGATATTCCTTTCTATCAAGCCGGACATCACGACGATGCCAAGCGGATTGAACAGGCATCTGATGGTGAGTGGACCCGCGTGGACAATCCAGATGCCGTTAACGTCATGAAGATGGGTGGCGTTGATCAGGGCAACCAAGCGTTTGCTATGCGTACTACCGAGATATATGACCGTATGGCAGGAAACTTGCAGGCTATGGCGGGTCTCGGCCCCCAGGCCGATACCCTCGGGCAGGACAAGTTGATCCATGGTGCTGTCAGTAAGCGTGAAGCAAACATGCAATACCGGGTGGTCAAGTTTGCCTCTGAGTTAACGCGAGACCTCGGGTGGTTGTTGTGGGTAGATCAGATCAAGGAGATGCCGCTGGAGTTCCAGGAAGCGGATACAACAATTCGCTCGACGTGGGACCCGGTTGTGCGAGAAGGGGATTTCCTCGATTACAACTTCGAGATTGAGCCCTATTCGATGCAGTATAAGTCTCCATCGGAGCGGGTTAACGGGTTAACCGGGTTTATTACGCAGATTGCCCTGCCGATGCAGCAACAGTTGCAGCAGGCAGGTGGGCAGATAGATTTCCAGGAGTTGGTTGAAATTTACTCGGATCTTATGGATCTGCCTCGACTTCGTAATGTTATTCGCTTCGAGGAGCCAAAGGGTGATCGGCCTGGTCCTTCGCCAGAGATGCCGAAGCAGGCCAACCACACCGTGCGGGAAACGATTAGACGCAATGTTCCCACCGGCGGGACTCCCGAAAGCCGCAGTAATGTGATGCAGCAAGTCCTGCAGGGCGGGCAGCCCAACCAAGACCAGATGGCTCAAATGGGGAGGCAGCAGGCGTAATGGTTAAAAAAGAGTATCTATACAAAGATCCTGACGGCGAACTTCGCTGGCATGATCATCCGCAGGGAAAGCCCCAGCAGCATGGTGCTGCTGGGGGAAGGTACTTTGGGGCCAATGGGTGGGCAACAGGAATGACCAGCGATGGTGCTGGCATTCCCCCCCAGCAAGTAAAGCAGTTCAATCAAGATGCTCAAGATGCTGGCTTCACTGGAGTTAGCTTTGACAAGGATGGGACAGCTCGTTTTACCAGCAGGAAGCAGCGGGCAGGCTATTTACGTTATCGAGGTTTATGTGACAGGGACGCTGGATATGGTGATTCGGCACCTAAAAACTATTAGGGGGAAATCATGAGTACTGATATAACTAATGAAGAAGACCAGGTTGAACTTACGGAAAAAGACCTGGACGTTATTGAAGAAATTAACCAGGAGAACGAACCAGAAGATACAAGCAGTGATGTCGAGGAAACTTCCGATGTCGCTGAAGAGGTTGACGAGCCTCAAGCAGCACAAGACCCGGAGCCTGATGATGATCCAGGATACGATGATAACCTTGTGCAATGGGCTAATTACTACGGGATAAAACCCGATGATTATTCCAACGAAGATGCGTTGCGAAGACATGTTGCATCGACTGGACAGTATTACCAGCAGATTCAGCAGCAACAGCAACTTCAACAACAGCAGTATGTTCCCGAGCAGAATACGCAGACGGAAGCTACTGCACCCAGGGAGTTTAGGGTTGATCTCGATGAAGACTATGATCCCGGCTTAATTGAAGGGGTCAATGGTTTAGCGAATCAAATGAGTTCGCACTATGACGAACAGTTTAATGTGCTAGCTCAGGAGTTGCTTGACCAAAAGAGCTTTATCGATAGCCAACGACAGGAACTGCAGGCAGCTCAGCACCAACGAGAACTCGAAGAGTTCGACGGTGCTGTTGGCGGTCTGGGGTCCCAGGCACTCTTTGGTGAAGGTGCGTATGCTGGATTGACACAAGGCAGTACTGAGGCTCGCAACCGCGAGTTTGTTTACGACCAGGTGTTGGTCTTGGCGAATGGGTATCAGGCCCAGGGAAAACAGATCCCGGGCATGAACGACCTTGTTGGCCAGGCATACCGAACTATTTTTTCAAATGAAATTGATAACCAGAACCGCAAGTCGTTCAATGATCGAGTTCGCAAACAAGCCAAGCGCCGCATGGGGTCTGGCTCTACGTCGAAAAAGACCAGTGTTCCGACTGACGATCCTGTAGATAACCCTCTCTTGAAAGAAGCCTTCGATGGTTTCCTGAAGGAGAATGGTGACATATAGAGCGGTTTGTAATATAGGAGTCAGGCTATGCCGTTGCTACCTGATCAATTAGACGATTTTGTTAATTTGACGCTTGATAACTTCAAGAAGCGTCGATGGGTGGATATCTCATTAGATAACCAGCATCATATTTTTGCTTCAAAGATGTTTAAGGCAAAAGGCAAGGACCCTGAAAAGGGTGGTGTTCAACTGAACTGGAAAGTGCAAGTGTCCAACACTGGTACTGCCAAGCACAGTGAACTCTATGCCGTTGACGCTACCGGCGTCAAGGACTTGACCCAGTCTGCAAAGCAGCAGTGGTCAAAGCAGACTGTCAACTTCAGCTATGACGTTGATGAAGACAGCATGCAAAGTGATCGCGAGACGATCATTCGGGAAATCGAAGTACGAGAACACTCTATGTACAACGATTTTTTTGAATTGATGGAAACTGCGATGTGGAGTGCCCCCAGTAGTGATACCCAGTCACCTCGTCCTCCGAGTGGTGTGCCGTTCTGGATTCAAAAGTCCACGACGACTCCCGGCGGTGGATTCACGGGTGGAAACCCTAGTGGTTTCTCCAGTGGTGCCGGTGGTCTTTCCAGTTCGTCTTACGCGAACTGGAAGAACTGGGCGTTTAACTACACCAGCATTAGTCGTGATGACGCTCTCGCCAAGTGGCGAAAAGCTATTGCGTTTACCAACTTCCAAGCTCCTCGTAATTTCGCTGAACTTGCCCGTGGCGGGGAAAGTGACTGGGGATTCTACACCACGTATGACGTGGTGGAAAAACTTGAGAAGTTGCTGGAAGGCCGCAATGACAACCTTGGTGTTGACCTTGCGAAATATTCTGGCAGTGCAGTATTCAAGGGCAATCCTGTCGTTTGGGTTCCGTACCTGCAGAACAACGATACCAGTGATCCGATTTACGGTGTGAACTGGCGAACGCTTCGCTACTTCTTCCGCAAGGGCAAGCACATGGTCCGACATGCTCCTGAAAAGGCAGCCCGTCAACATACCGTGCGCGAAGTCCACATGGACAACTGGGGTAACTTCACCTGCTATAACCGACGACAAAACTTCATCGGTTACGTTGCTTAACTTTTGCTTATGAAAGGAACCTATAATGGGTGACTTATTTACAAAACCGGATGCTAAAGCCGGTTCGAGAGGTCGTGGTCTAACGCGGTCTCTGTGGAATCAAGCTCCGCTTCAGCAAGTGCTGGGTGGTGGCCTTGGTGACGGATTTGGGTTTATTGATGACTTTCTGACATTGGACTTGAGTGAAAGCGGTGCAGCCGCTGACGGTTCTGACTTAACAGTCGCTGGTAGTTGGTGCTTAACAAATGCCACCTCTGGTACTGCTGCGTTAGACGCTGCCGCTAAGGGTGGTGTGTTGTTGCTGGATTCAGCAGCAGCGACTAACAACCAAGGTGCGCAGATTCAGTTCGGCGGTGCCGCTGGTGTTGCGAGTTTTATCGCTAGTGCGAACTCGAAGATTTACTACGAGGCTCGCATTAAGGCGGCTGACATCGGTTCTACTACCGTCCAGATCTTTGCGGGTCTTGCGGAAGTCGATACCACGTTGTTTGCAAGTGCTGCTAACTCGACTGCCAATCATGTTGGTTTCGAGGCTATCAATACGACTTCGTTGTCATATGTCCACGAAAAGGCTGGAACCCGTGTTTCGGATACCAGTGCTGGAACCATCGCTGACGATACCTATATCAAGGTAGGTTTCCTGATCAATGGTTTGACTTCGATTACTCCGTTTGTTGATGGTGTCGCTGGCACTGTGCAGACGGCAAGTATTCCGATTGTCGAAATGACGCCGAGTTTTGTCTGCCATTCTTCTGGCACAACTGATCCGATCCTTCATGTGGATTGGGTTGCCTGTTTCCAAGCTGAGCAGATTGCTAACTAACCTGTGTCGCGGATCATGGTGCCGGGTCTCCTTTCCCGGCACCATGGTCTCTTTTTAAGGAGGGGAACTTAATGGACGATTTACTTGAAATTTACGGTGGAGAAATACCGGAAGACGTTGCTAATCTTCACAGTGAGGTGACTGCTTTCTTTCACAAGAAGGCTAACGGGCCGCTTGACCTCCAGGTCAGCTGCCTTGTGGCTGTGCTTGCGACGAAACTGTTGCCACCACCGACTAAGCCAACCAAGAAGACTGAAAAGGTCACTGCATGAGCTTTGTCCAAAACCAAGCGGTAACCGGGTTCACGTTTGCTCTGGTAAACAAGGATACGGGCGCTGCCTTGACTGGTGCCGCTGCTGGCATCGGGAAGTACCAAACCATTGATGGTGGCTCCCAGGCTGCGCTTTCTGGAGCTATTGCCGAAGAAGGCAATGGCCAGTACTCGCTCAACCTGACTGCTGCGGAGATGAACGGTACGGTAGTTGGGCTATTGTTTACACACTCTAGTGCAATTCCGGTTCAGTTTACGATCAAGACAACCGGCGGCTCGACTACAAGCAGTAGCGAGTCGTCGTTGTCTGTGACACAGACTACGCTGCGGAAGGATCTGGGCTGGTACATCTTCGGGGAACGGACTGCCGCCAATTGGTCAGCCGATGAAATTACGCAGCTGGATGACAATATTACGTCCGGGCTACGCCAGTTTTACCACCCGCCACCGATTGGTGGCGGGAAGCTGGCTCACAAGTGGTCGTTCCTGGAGCCGACGACAACGCTTGCTACTGTGGCTGCAACGTCAGACTATACCC
>VTLG01008555.1_pt1 | contig 10841 bp, 8 predicted proteins | sample 4694571 | NCBI WGS metagenome assembly VTLG01 (sample SAMN12604809, study PRJNA352737) | marine metagenome | biome: ENVO:00000447; feature: ENVO:00000209|ENVO:00000569|ENVO:01000036; material: ENVO:00002151; isolation source: viral sequences binned using virsorter ... | reverse complement strand
TGTGAGTCCTCAAACGGGTAAATGGGAATATCTAGAACCTACAGGCTATAAAGCACCTTTATTGGGTCGTGAATGGATTTGGGGTGTTACTGATTGCTGGTCATTAGTTGTTGATTGGTATAAAGAAGAAAAAGGAATAATTTTAAAAGATTATGAAAGAACTATGACACCCGATGAGTTTTTATTCGATCCACTGTTTGAAAGTTATGCTTGGCGAACAGGTTTTAGAGAACTTAGACCAGACGAACCATGTGAAAAAGGCGATGTGTTATTAATGTCAATAATGCACCCAACTTTAAATCATGTAGCTATTTTTCTCGGAGATATGGTTTTACATCATTTAGCAGATAGACTATCTTGTAAAGAGCCTTACTCTGAATGGTTGTTAAAATGTACTGGTAAGAGGTATCGCTATGCTCAAAAAAGTTAGACTCTATGGTGATTTAGCTGACTTTGTAGGTCACAAAGAGTTAGATGCTGTTATAAATACTACTGCTGACGCTGTTCGATTTTTAACTTCTAATTTTCCAGGATTAGAAGCACACATGAATCAAAGATACTATAAAGTCATTGCTAATAATTATGAGTTATCTGAAGATGATATACATAGTCCTGTTGGAAGTAAAGGTGTTAGTATAGTTCCTGTTATTAGTGGTGCTGGTGGGAATGGTGGCTTAGGTAAATTTTTGCTAGGTGCAACACTAATAGGATTATCGTTTGCTGGAGGTGCTGGTTTTTTTGGATCAGCTTTTGCTAAAAATACAGGTTTATTTGCTTTTGGAAAGAATTTAGGGTTCGCTTTAGCTTTACAAGGAGTAAGTGAGTTACTTTTTCCTCTGCCAAAACCAAAAGATTTTACTAATGAAGAAGATCCTAGAATATCATTTAGTTTTTCTGGAGTTCAGAATACTTCAAGAGCAGGAACTAGCATACCCTTATGTTATGGAGAGATTGTCACTGGATCGGTAGTTATATCGGCTGGTATTGACACTAATCAAATAGTAGCGGAGTAAAAAATGACAAAAATTATTAGAGGAGCTAAAGGTCCAAGAAAACCTAGAGATCCAATTAGGGCAGAAGATAGTTTAAATAGTAAAGAGTTTGCAACAGTACAAGATTTATTATCAGAGGGTGAAATAGAAGGTTTTGCTACACCATCTAAAAGAAGTATTGCAAGAAATGATGCTAACTATAACAATGCTTGTTTAGCTGACATATTTTTAAACGATAGTTCCATATTAAATGTCTCTCCTGATTTAACAGATGCAGAATTTACTGCAAAATTAAATAATTTACAAGATACAGATTTTAGTTATCAAGATGTAACTTTTGTTCCTAAGTTTGGAGAAGATAACCAAACTGCTGTAAATAATGTCAGTAATCAAATACTTACAAAACAAACAACTTCCAGAACTCCTAGTTCAACCAATGTTGTTACAACTTCCTCTCCCGTAGATAGTCCTAATTTAAACACTGGTAAAGATGCAGTAGAAGTTACAGTTACTTTTGCATCATTGCAAAAATTTGAAACTAATGGAGATATTTTAGGAACAGAAGTAACTTTAAAAATATCACTGCAAGTAAATAATGGCTCGTTTGCTGTAAAAATTACTGACACAATTAAAGGTAGAAGTGCTGATGCTTATGGAAAAGAATACAGAGTGCCTTTACCTGCTAATTACACACAAGCAAAAGTAAGAGTTGAACGAGTTACTGCTGACAGCAACCCCGATGAAGTTCAAGATACTTTTACAGTTACAAGAATTGAAGAGATATTAGATGATGCTAGAACTTATCCAAACTGTGCCTATTCAACATTAAGAATAAGCTCTGAACAATTTAGTTCAGTTCCACAAAGAGCTTTTCGTATTCGTGGTATCAAAGTAAGAATACCAGGTGCAGGTGCTAACAGTTCTGGTACTCCTACTGTTGATAATGCAACAGGAAGAATAGTATATCCACAAAATTATATCTTTAATGGAACGATGCAAAATGCCGTATGGTGCACCTGCCCTGCAATGATATTGCTTGATTTACTTACTAATAAAAGATATGGATTAGGAGATCATATCGCTTCAGATCAATCTACTGACGCAAAGTTATATTCCAACATAGATTTATTTAGTTATGTTCAAGCCTCTAGATATGCAAATACGTTATTAACTGATTCAGTAGATGGTACAAGTGAAGCAAGATTTAGTTGCAATACTGCTATTCAGGGAACTACCGAAGCATATACCTTAATCAATGAATTAGCAGGAATAATGAGAGCATTTCCAATATGGCAAGCTGGTTCAATTACGATTGCACAAGATAGACCAACTGATACAAGTTATTTATTTAGTTTGTCAAACGTAAGCGAAGCAGGTTTTTCTTACTCAGGAAGTAGTTTAAGGCAGAGACATTCTGTAGTTAGTGTCAGCTATTTCAATATGGATTCAAGAGAAGTAGATTATGAGGTATATGGTGATGATACCTCCGATCCAGTTCAAGCTGCAAGAATAACTAAATATGGGATCGTAAAGAAAACAATAAAAGCATTTGGTTGTACTTCAAGAAAACAAGCTAGAAGATTAGCAAAAGCTATTGTTTTTAGTGAAGAGCAAGAATCGGAAACAGTGACCTTTACAACTTCATTAGATGCTGGAGCAATCGTAAGACCTGGAAGTGTTATATCTGTAGCTGATCCAGTTAGAGGGGGAGAAAGAAGATCAGGAAGAATAAAATCTGCTACTACAACTACAATCACAGTTGATAACAATAAAGACCTAAGTGGATTTGAAGGAAGCAATCAAAAATGTTTCGTCTTATTACCTGATGGAAAAGTAGAAGAAAAGACAACAACAAGTGTTGATCCTGGTGGAAATGGAATAATTACTTTATCTTCTGCATTATCTCAAACTCCTGCTGCACAATCTATATGGACTTTATCAAGTGATCCACTTGAACCTCAACTATTTAGAGTAATTAGTGTAGAAGAACAAGATGGTACAAATTTTGTAATCACTGGTCTTAGTTATAAAGAAGGTAAATATAACAATATTGAATTAGGAGAAGCATTGCCTACAAGAAATATATCGTTATTGAGTGAGCTTAAAGATCCTCCTAGTGGATTAGCTGCTGTTGAAAAAGTTGTGACTATAAATAATCTTGCGGTATCAAAAATAATTGTTTCTTGGGAAGTTAGAACTGGTGTTAGTCAGTATCTTGTTCAATACAGATTTAATAATACAAACTGGAGAAGTGAGACAGTATTTAGACCTGATATTGAAATAATCAATAATGAAGCAGGTACTTATGAAATTCGTGTTTTTTCTTTTAACGCTGCATTAAGGCTATCTAATAGTGCTAGTACTATTACTTTTAATGCTGAAGGTAAGACGGAGCCACCTGATGCTGTTCAGAACTTAACATTTGAACCTTTAACTAATAAACTAATAAGACTTAGGTGGGATTTAGCAGTAAATCCAGATGTTTTGCATGGAGGAAGAGTATATGTAAGGCACAGTAGTAGAACTGATGGCAGTGGTACGTTCCAGAACTCAGTAGATTTGATACCAGCTTTAGCAGGTAACAGTACGATGGCTGATGTCCCTGCATTGGAAGGAGAGTATATTTTAAAGTTTCAAGATGATGGTGGTCGTTTTAGCCGAAATGCAACAAGTGTAATTATTGATTTACCTGATTTAATTGATAATCAGAGAATATTAGTTGACAGAGAAGATACAGACCCAACAGCTTTCGGAGGAACTAAAACTAATGTATCTGTAGTAGGTGGTGGTTTACAACTAACAAATCCAGCCACAAATTTAACTGGCACATACGATTTTGCAACAACTATAGATTTAGAGGCTGTTTATTCTTTAAATTTACAAAGAACAATTCAAGCTATCGGATTTGCAATAGGTGGTCAGACTATTACTGCAACTTATGTTAGAACTACCGCAACAATAAGTGGACAATCTCAAACTGTAATCGAGATAACAAGTAATGGACATGGAAGATCAGTTGGAGATTATGTAAACTTTGTTGCTTTAACTGGAGGAGCTACAAGTGGTGTTAACAAAATAGTGGCCGTTACTACTAATACTTTTCAATTCCTTGCTTCTGGTAGTGCTATTTCATCGTCTAATTGCACATTTGCTTTTGTTAATACTATTGATGCTTTAATACCTGCGGGAACTTTATGGGATAATTATGCTACAGACGGTAATTTTGACGGACCTACAATAGATGATGTATCTGCATCTTTAGCAGTAAAAGTTACTCAAGATAATCCTAGTTCTGGATCTCCTACATATACAGACTTTCAAACATTTGCAAACGGTACTTATAAAGGTCGTGGGTTTAAAATTAGAGCAACATTAGAGTCAGAATCGTTGGCACATAATATTTCTGTTCAAGAGTTAGGAGTTATTGCTTCTTTTGAGTCAAGAACAGAAAGAGCTTACATACATACAGATAACACAATAAGAACTAGCCCTATTGATTCTGGTACATCTTCTTCTGGCAAAACGGTAACATTTGCAAACCCTTTCTTTACTGGAACGTCATCTCTAGGAGGAGCTAATGCTTTCCCACCTTCAGTCGGTATAACAATAGTTGGAGCTTCAAGTGGCGATTACTTTGAATTATCAAACGTATCAAGAACTGGTTTTACTATAAAAATTAAAAATGGAACAACTTTTGTAGATAAACAATTTACTTTCCAAGCTGTCGGTTATGGTAAAGGGGTGTAATATGGAGAAAAGTATTTTTTAGATGTCCACATTTCAAAGAGGCGATAAAAATATAGCTAATGCTTCTGGACAGGTTGTTCGAGAAGATATGGAGGATACTTTAAAAGCTACTGCTGCCAATAATTTTGGACCTAGAAGTTCAGCAGGAACTATTTTACCAGCAGAGTTTGTAGCTGATAATTCTACTACTCCCAAAAAATTATTAATAAGAGCAACAAGCGGAGGGGATCAAGCTGACCCTACTGATAGTCAGGCAGCAACATTTTATGAAGTAGGCAATTTAGATGAAGCCAATTTAGGTCTTGTCAAAAAATCAGGAGATACTTTAACTGGTGCTCTTCAAGCTATTGCTGGTGTTGTTGGCACTCCATCTATAAACTTTGGTGATACTTCTACTGGTTTATTTAAGTCAGCAACTAACGCTATTGGAATTTCTGCTAGTGGAGCAGAAAGAGCAACAATAGATAGTGCAGGTGTTAGTATTAATAATCAAGGTGATTTAAGACTTAAAGAAGCATCAAGCAATGGTGCAAATTATGTAGCTTTGCAATCACCAGCTTCTCTATCATCAAATGTAACTTTGACTTTACCTTCTACCGATGGAAGTAGTGGAGAGTTTTTACAGACTGATGGTTCTGGTAATTTAAGTTTTTCTGTAGTTCAAGGAGTTCCTGCTGGATCTGTTTTTGCTTTAGCAGGATCACAAGCTGGTGTACCAACTGGTTACTTAGAATGTGATGGTAGCTCAGTTAATCGTTCTACATACTCAGCTTTATTTGCAGTAATTGGCACGACTTATGGTTCAGCAAGTAGCACTACATTTAATTTACCTAACTTAAGAGGTCAATTTATTAGAGGTGTAAACACCACTGGTTCTGGTACTGATGCAAATAGAAATATTGGTAGTTCTCAATCAGAAGATAATAAATCACATAACCACTCTATAAGTGTTTCTGGTACAACAAGTAATCCAACTCCTACTTTAACTGGAGATGTCAGAAGAATATCAGAAGGTTATCGAGCACAAGGTACTGCCAGTGGTGTATTTACAAAAGAATTAGATGGAAATAACAGCATAACAGGTTCAAGTTCTACTAGCCCTGTTGCTGGTTTTAGTATGGACGCTACACATACACATACATTTTCTGCATCAGGTAACACTGGTAATCAAGGATCAGAAACAAGACCTAGTAACGTAGCTATGATGTACATAATAAAAATTTAATTATGGCAATCGAACCTGGCATATATAACTTCACGCTCCAACGAAGATCGGATCATACGATTCCGCTTGTTTTTAAAGATTCTAATAATGCTGCAATAAATTTAACTGGATTTACTGTAGCTGCACAGGTCTGGGAAGAAACTAGGACTACAAAATATGCTGATTTTTCTGTTAGTTACACAGATAGAGTTGCTGGATCTGTAAGCATTACTCTTACTGACACTCAAACTGCTACATTTACTCCTGATCTTTTAAAATATGATGTGTTATTAATTGATGCTTCGGGGTCTAAAGAATATTATTTAGAGGGTACAATATTTGTAAGCGAGGGCTACACTACAACATGAGTAACGTCAGTATTACAACTGAAAAGAACACTGTTACCGTTAACGGTGATACTAATGTTGTTACAGTTGCAACTCAAGGCCCACAAGGTCCAGCTTTTGCAGCTACAGGTACTTCTTTAAATGATTCCAACAAAGTCAACAATTCAGTAGTGTATTTTGATTCAACAAGTGGTACATTTAAAGCAGATCAAACTCGCACCGTTGAAAATCTTGTAGACGGAGGAAACTTCTAACATGGCAAACACCTTAAGAATTAAAAGATCTACTGGATCGTCAGCACCTACCTCACTAGCCAACGCAGAACTAGCGTTTAGTGAAGGTAACGAAACTCTATTTATAGGAAAAGGAACGGGTGGTGCTGGAGGATCAGCTACGAGTGTTATAAAAATTGGTGGTATTGGAGGATTTTTTGATAAAGATACCGTAAGAAGTGCAAATGCTGTATTATCTGGTCCTACAACTGGAAGTGACGCTGCACCTACATTTAGAGCTTTAGTCGCTGCTGACATTCCAAGTATTGCTCATACAAAAATCAGTGATTTTGATGCAGGAGTTAGAACAAATACTTTAGATCAAATGGCTGCTCCTACCAGTGCAGTTTCATTAAACTCACAAAAAATTACAGGATTAGCAGATCCTACTGGTGATAATGACGCAGCAAATAAAGGTTATGTAGACGGAGTTGCTCAAGGTCTTGATGTAAAAGATTCTGTGGTCGCTACAACTACTGCGAATGGCACACTATCTACTGCATTTGCTAATGGTCAATCCATAGATGGTGTAACCTTACAAACTGGTGATCGAATCTTAATTAAAAACCAAAGTACCGCATCACAGAACGGTATTTATAATGTTCAAGCATCTGGAGCACCATCAAGAGCTACGGATATGGCTACAGGTGCTAATGCTGCTGGTGCTTTCGTATTTGTAGAGCAGGGAACAGTTAACGCAGAAAACGGATTTACCTGTACTTCTGATACTGGATCTGCTGTTGTTGGAACTAATAACTTAACATTTGCACAGTTCTCTGGTGCTGGTCAGATAATAGCTGGTGATGGTCTTGATAAATCTGGTAATACTTTATCTGCTGATTTAAAAGCAAATGGCGGTCTTGTTATTGAATCTACAGAACTTGCCCTCAAATTAGACGCTAGTTCAATCACTGGAACGCTTGCCATAGGAGATGGAGGCACAGGAGCTACAACAGCCACAGCAGCCCTCACAGCACTTGGTTTGTCCAACTACGCAAAGACATTGATAGATGATGCCGATGCTGCTGCTGCCCGTACAACGCTAGGTCTTGGCAGTATTGCTACCCAGGCTGCCAACTCTGTTGCAATAACAGGTGGTTCGATCACAAACCTTACAACATTTGATGGTATAACCATAGACGGTGGTAGCTATTAATCTGAAGGAGGTTATAGCTCATGGCTAATGTAATAAAACATAAAAGAGGTTCTGGTAGCGATCCAGCAGCAAATAATCTTGTACTTGGCGAATTAGCTATAAGAACTGATACTGGTAAATTATTTACCAAAATGGATAGCGGAGCTATTGCTGAAATAGCTGGTGGTGGTAGTGATATTGCAATAAATACACTTAGCTCATCTTCTGCAACAGGTGGTGGTAGTGCAACATTTAACGGATCTGCTTATAGATTTACCTTGTCTGCTCCTCCCTCTGTATCAGCACAGCAGTTATTGGTAAGTATCAATGGTGTTATACAAAAGCCAGTAGCAGGAACAGGTCAGCCAAGCGAAGGTTTTAGTGTTGATGGAACGGATATTATTCTGGGTGACGCTCCAGCAACAGGTAGTGACTTTTTTATCCTTACATTTAAAAGTCTTGGGGTCAGTGAGCCAGCAGACAATAGCGTTACAAGTGCAAAGATCGTAGATGGAGCGATTGTAAATGCGGATATAAATGCAAGTGCAGCAATAGCTGGTACAAAGATTTCTCCTGATTTTGGATCGCAAACTCTAACCACAACAGGCACAGTTAATACAGGACTTATAAATGCAAGTTCAGCATCAGATCAAATTTTAAACTTAAATTCTTCTGATAATGGTGCTGTTTATTTGGCTTTTAAAAGAAGTGGAGGTAGAAAAGCATATTTTGGTTATGGAGGGACTGGAAGCACAATTAGTCTTGCAAATGAAATAAGCGATGGCGATATAATTATTGCTGGTAATGACGGTGGAAGCAATATAAATATGCTTTCTTTCAATACAAGTGAAAATGGAAGAGCTACTTTTGTTGGCAATGTTAATGTTGGTGCAGGTCTTGACGTAACAGGAGACATCACAGTAACAGGAACGGTTGATGGTGTAGACATAGCTGCTCTTAATACAACTGTTAGTGGTAAGTTATCAAATATTGTTGAGGACACATCACCACAGTTAGGCGGTAACTTAGATGTTAATACTAAAAATATTGTATTTGGAGATAGTGGTGGTACTACTGACGATCGTTTAGTATTTGGAGCTGGTTCTGATTTACAGATTTATCACAACGGCAATGAATCAAAGATAGAAGAGACTGGTACTGGTGGATTAAGAATAAATACAAGTGCTTTGCACATAAATAAAGGCGATCAGTCTGAAACTATGGCAAACTTTACACAAGATGGATCAGTAGAGCTATATCACGACAACAGTAAAAAGTTTGAAACAACAAGTGCGGGTGTTGAAATTCATAACGATCTTTTATTAGATGGTTCAGCAAATCTTGGTAATTATATCCGAACTAATTATGACGGTGGTGGTCATATGTACTTTAGGAATAATAGTGGATCGTCACTAAATTTTTCAAGTCATTTCCAAACTTATCGTGATACTGATGAAGGAGGAACTGTTCAAACTCATATACATTATTATCATGGTGGATACTGTGAGCTACTTCATCAAGGTGATTCTGTAATAAGAACACTTACAAATGGAGTTCAATTTAGAGATGGAGGAGCAGTAAAAGGGCAATTTACAGATCAAGGTCTTTGTTTTGGAACTGACACCGCAGCAGCCAACGCACTTAACGACTATGAAGAAGGAACTTTCACGCCAAATTATAATACTACAGCCAGTAATTTAACTCTTAATGGAACTTCAAGTTCAAGTGCTTCCGTGTATCATGCTAGAAAAGGTAGTTATGTAAAAATAGGCAAGAGAGTATGGTTCCAAATATCATTAGCAACTAATGGTTTAACTTCTGTTGGAGGTAGTGATTTTATAGCTCTAGATGGATTACCTTTCACAGCAGAAAATGATAGTAACCGCCCAAGATTTGTGATGGCTTGTCAGGCTGGTAGATTTGATACCACTAATACTTTTGTTCCTTTGTTTCTTGTTGTAAATCCTGGAACAACTCTTTGTCAGCTAAGACAAGATTTTGATACTCAAAAAACTATTAGTAGTTTCAATGTTACTGGAAGTTCAAATCGAAATGTTATTGAAGCCTTTGGTTCTTATGAAGTTGCATAATAGACCGTAGCTACGTCTATAAACTAAGCCTAAACCTGTTTTAATCGGAGATTAATCCTAATGGCACTTACAGAATCAATCGAATACGACAAAATAGAGATCGTTACACCTTACAAGCATGTACAGGTAAGAAAAGCAACTGTCATCAAAAAAGATGGTACAGAACTTACAAGGTCTTATTTTAGATACGTTTTAAACCCTGGTACGTTAGATGGTTCAGATAATCTAGTTGATACTGACTTGTCAGCAGAACCAGCAGAAGTATCTGCAATTTGTAATGCTGTGTGGACTACAGATGTAAAAGCTGCATGGAAAGCTAAACTAATAGCAGATAAACCAGAAGAATAATGGCACTTACACAAATAAGCACTGAAGGTATTAAAGACGGAACTATAACTGGATCGGATCTTGCTACCAACGTAGATTTAGTTGATGACCAAAAGCTAAGATTTGGTACAGGTAATGATCTTGAAATTTATGGAATAGCATCAGACGGTACTGCTGCAATTATTAATCATGCCAATGGAGATTTATTAATTAAACATGGTGCTGATAAGCAACTTATATCAAGAGATGATGGAGCAATAGAGTTATATTACGATGACAGTAAAAAGTTTGAGACTACAACTGATGGTGTAAGCATACCATCAGACACTACATTTTTACAGATTGGTGCTGGTCAAGATTTAGACCTACATCATAATGGTACGAACTCTTACATAAGAAACAAAACTGGTGATTTACATATAAGACCTTTAGTAGCAGAAGAGGGAATAATTCTTAAACCAAACGCAGCCGTACAACTCTATTACGACAACAGTTTAGTGTTTGAGACTGTTGGTGGAGGTGTTTTTGTACGTGGTAATCTTTATTTTGGAGTTGGTGTTACAGGAAATTTACAAGGTAATGATAACGATAAATTAATACTTGGAACAGGAAGTGACCTACAAATTTATCACGATGGAAGTCACTCTAGGATTTATAACTCAACAGGTAATTTAACTGTTCGTTCAGCAGTTTTTGATGTATTAAATGCTGATGGTTCTGAACGTAT
>VTLG01005583.1_pt1 | contig 10841 bp, 22 predicted proteins | sample 4694571 | NCBI WGS metagenome assembly VTLG01 (sample SAMN12604809, study PRJNA352737) | marine metagenome | biome: ENVO:00000447; feature: ENVO:00000209|ENVO:00000569|ENVO:01000036; material: ENVO:00002151; isolation source: viral sequences binned using virsorter ... | reverse complement strand
TCCAACAAAAGTCACGCAATGGGCATTATCAAAAGCAGCCGAAACCGCACCTCGTGTTAGCTGGAGTGCGTCAGGCTACGCAAGAGGTTTACGATCATTCATATTGGAACGTGTAACGGCCATTCATAGCATAGAATTTAGTGTTTATGATAAAGATTATGGATTTGCTGGTACTGCTGACGCTTTAATAGATATTGATGGAAAGTTAACAATATGTGATTGGAAGACTTCCAAGGAAGTCAGGTCAGATGAGATGTTATTGAACTATTGTCATCAACTTGGTGCGTATAATTATGCACTAAGAAAACTCACCGGTATTGAATGTACTCAAGCTTTAGTATGTATTGCTAGAAGAAGTGGAAAACCCCAACTTAAACTATTGGATAGTTTAGCGTTGAGGTCTAGTGAAATATGTTTTATGGAACGCTGTATGAAGTTCCAGGAACAGATAAAAGAATTAGCTGTTGTTTAAATCTACATTTTCTATAGGACTATTTGATTTAAGAATTTCTCCTAAAATTAAATTTTTTATAGGAAAATTTTTTACTGTTCTATGTTCAGATTTATCATCTAAAATTTTTTGATAAACAATTTGTTCTAATTCATCAACTGATTTTTCTTTTGGAAAGTTAAGTTGAAGAATATTACATGAAACGTATATTGTGTTCCAAGCGTCATCTTCTCCCCATTCTCCCCAATCTATTCTATAGTGAATCATCATAATCTCCTGGTTCGGGTAGTTCTTCCAGCCATTGTTTAGCTAATTCTGAAGCAGTAGAATTTAATTCTTCTTCAGTACAAGGTGGAGACTGGTATTTGTTTTTCCTTGTAACTTCTTCTAAAGCATCTTCAAAAAGATTTTCAAGAACAGCATCATTATCTGGTACGGGATATATACCCGCATCTTCTAAATCCTGGATAGCTTTATCTTCCATAAAACTATCAAGTGCTGATTGGTGGTTGTGCATAAATGAGTCAGTCATTTTTTTAACCTCTTTTTGTTAGTGATATATAAATTGGCATATTTAACAGCCAACTCTGTATCCTGGTTCGTTTCAGCCCATTTCATAGCCTTATATATAGTGTCCAGGGCTTTAAGTTCAAAACACTTAATTGGACTTTCTTCTTTATCCATTTCCCATTCATATTGCTCATAGGCTTTTTTGGTGTACCTATAAGCAGTAGATTCTGGAATGTTAGATTTCATTAATGTAGTTACTACATCATTTCTATCTAAATCTTGACGAAATAAGGTTAAGGCTAGATTAATTGCTTCCTTTCTATCCATTATGGTTGCACAGTAAGGATTAAAACTTTAGCCTGGATACGACTAAGGATTTCTGTTTGGTCAGAATCAATTTTTATTGGTTTGTTGTTTTTAACAGCATCTAAAACTTCCTCTAATAGATAAAGTTCTTCTAAATCAAAATCAACAAAATCCTCTAAAGAAATTCCTTTATAGTTATCGTCAGTAATTTTCATTTTAGTTAGTCCATTGAAAGTTGTAATTTTGTAAGAGAATATCCCTTACTCTTTCCCTGTCTAAACTATCGCCATCACCCCAGGTATAACGATTTTCAATTTGAAGTTCTTTTTCTAATTGGATCGAAGCATCTAAAATAGTTTTGTATTTTTTAAATGCCTTTAATACGTCATCACGTTTAACAAATTTGTTAGCAATAACTGGATCGGCTAGTGGATATATACCGCACTTGCCATAAAAGTCTAAACAATAATTAATGAATTGACTTTGAGAATTTTCAGTAATTTTCATTTTGGTTAGTGTGAAAAACTAAGTTCCTTACTATATTACAATAGTCTTTTCATAAATGCAATAAAAAAATTCTCACTTTCATAAAAATAAAATTGGCCTTTAATGTAAATTACTGATATGTTGAAAATACATTTATTTTTTAAAAATATGCAAAATTTCTTAAAAGTCAGTAGTAGTAAGGAAATTACAATAAAATTAAGTACTGAGCAGTTATTTTTTATTGTAACTTGTTTATTAAAATTGATAAGACTTGATAAAAGTAATTTTAAATATAATTATAGAATTTATAAAATAATCGATAAAATTAGTTGCAAATTGTTTATTAATGTGTAACACTTATATATATGAGAGTTTATCTTATTCCCTCTCATCAAAAAAAAATGTCAACAACAACAGTTAACCAGGTTTCTAGTCCATATGCTATATATGAGAATGAAACAAAAATTGCTACTATTCCCTATGAAGTTTTAAGAGTAGCTAGTCAATTTGTATCTAAGGATTATGCAAAACACCTTTTAATGGGTGTTCATTTAAAAATTGAAAATGATGAAATTACTGTTGCCTCTACTGATGGGCATAGATTATTTTATTTTAAATTTCCTAATAATGAGTTAGGATTTAAATTAAATAAAAATGTAACAATTCCTGGTTCGGTTTTTAAAAGTCAAATTAAACAGGCAACTAAAGTTTTAATAACTGATAATTTAATTACTTTCATGAATGAAGAGATTTTTCTTTCATCAGTTCATTATCAAGAAATACCTGGAACTTATCCAAACATTGAACAATTAATACCTGATTCTTTTACTAATAATTTTGAAAAGGAATTTTCTTTTAATTGTGATTATATAGGGCAATTTTGTAACCAGGTTAAAAAGTTATCAACAAATAAGGCAATAACTTTTAATGGTAATAAACCAACAACACCTTTTGTAATTACTGCAAAATGGGATATTAAAAACCCTTTTGAAAGTTTAGAGGGATTTAGTCCGATTCTAAATTATTTAATAATGCCAATAATAAAAAGAGATTAAAAAACTTTTTTTATTAAATACTTGTTTTATTTCTTCTTATGTACTACAATAAGACATAAGAAGATTTTTTTTATTCACTTCTTATCAAATAAAATGGATTTAACAGAATTTCAAAATTGTTTAGTTCAAAAATGTATTAAAAATGCAATTAAACAAGATAAAAAACAATTTATCAAACAATTTTCTAATAATGCTATTACTGAATTAAATAAAGTAATAGAAAAATTAGAATGGGATAATTTAACCGAAGAAGAAAAAGAAAAAAGATTTAATGATTTTCATCATAAAAGAATTTTAGAAGAAATTGAAAGAGATAAAAAATATTTAGAATGGGCTAAAAATAATCCAGTAGAGGTATAGAAAAATGAATATTTTAAAACAAGATGTAAAAGATTATTTAGTACAACAACTTCAAGATGATGTAGGACTAGATAATGATATTAATAATTTACATCATTATTTAATTAATCAAGATTATTTTTTAATCGGATATTATAATTGCAGAAAATGGTTAGAAAAAGAAAGTGTATTTGAAGCTATCGAAAAAATAAAAGATTATGAACAGTCTAATTTTGGAGAAGTAACAACAGATTTTTCTGATGAAGAAAAAACTGCAAATATGTTAGCTTATGTATTAGCTGATGAAATACTAAACGAAAATAATACTTATCAATTATTTTCGAGAATGTTAGGTAATTTTGATGAAGATAAAAGAGATTTATTAGTTGATAGTTTAGAAAATAGTTAAAAATATTAATTGTAAATAATTGTTACAACTATATCTATTGTACTACAATAGTAGTTTTTTAGTGACTATAATAATAAGTAAGGAAGAAAAATTTTTTACAACTTCCTACCAAAAAAAATGAGAACTTATCTTCTACTTTTTGCAAGTCTATTATTAATTTGGCAAGGCTTCACAATTACAACAACACTAGGGAAAAGATTAGAACAGAGAGCAACACATATTAATTCTATTCTTTCTGAATACCAGGAGAACAGATAAATGCTAAAATATTTTTCTTTTCTTATTCCTAATATCAAATTAAATTTTGATAACTTCAATAACTTTTACGATAGTCTCCAGGAAGAAACAGAAATCTTCATCGAAGAACTAGGAAGTTATTATTTAGAGGGAATCCTAAACTACACATATGATGGTTGTTTAGATGAGAACATATGCGAGCAATTTCTAAATGAATTTGATTTAGATGTTGATGACTACATAAAAGAAACTGGTAATTCTGATTTATCAGTTATTAACATAGTTGATTATGTAGGATTTTAAAATGTTTATTATTGATTTCTTATTAGTTGTTAGTTCAGTAATTATAATATCTGAACTAAACGAAAAAGTTACTACCTATATGAAAAATAGGAAGTACTAAACAAAATTAAAAAATTAAATTAATCCTATTGTAAAAGATAGGATTTTTTTTTATGTAAAATTATTTTTATAAATTAATTATTATTATTGTTTGGGTTTTTTCTTTTCTTTCTTGTTGTCTTGTAAATTACTAATTTTAATTTTCTATTGGTACGCTTGCCAAGTTCCCAACAGTTCCCACCAAAAAATTACAATGTGATGTAAGAAAAATTTTAGACAAAAAAAAATAAGGTGTTGGGGTGTTCCCGTTCCCGATCTCCTACCTGTTCCCCCAACTTCCAGGAAGTGCAAGGGGTGGGGGGTGGTGTAGCAAAACTGTAACAAATATGTGACAGAGCCCTGAACCTACTGATAAATCTAAAAATTATTTCCTTCTACATTATTTATTATAGTACAATACTACAATAGTGTCAACTATCTTCTTGATTTTCTATTCGTATAGCTAGTTCTGGAGCATTTATGTTCACAGTCTCCACGCTCTCCCCTACTACTTTACCTAAAGAGTCTAATATTTGGGCAGCAGTTTGGAACTGACCTTTTTTGCAAGCCTTATCAAAAAGTCTAACTCTCATAGCTTGAAGCCTAGCTATCATATTTTCTCTATCTTTTTGCCAATCCTCTTCATTCCACTTTGTTACCTCTTTCCAATCGTTCCATGCGGTCTTAACGCAAATCCCTTCTCTGGAAGAATGTTCTAAAACAAGATGTCTTGCTGGTAAACCTTCCAACTGTCTCCTGTATAACCTTTGTCTCCTTTGTTCTATAACCATATCTGGCGATCTACCAGGATTTCTTTTCTTTGGAACGGATCTATCGTCAAAATTCTGTAGGATTGCTTCTGTCACGGACTGAAACTTATGTTATTAATTGAATAATAACCTTAAAATAGCAAATTAGTCGACAAAAACTAGTAAATTCATCAAAATTAAGGGTATTCTGTATTACATGAGTCCAAAAACAGCCGAAAACTTAACATTAAGATGGGCCCAGGGGGAGGTGTTCAATGCACGAGAAAGGTTTAGGGTACTAGTAGCTGGCAGAAGATTTGGAAAATCATATTTATCCTGTATTGAACTTGTAAATGCTGCAATAAAACGACCAGGGGAAACATATTTTTACTGTGCCCCCACCTATCGCATGGCAAAAGACATTGCATGGAAAGAATTGAAAAAACTCGTACCAAGAGAATGGATAAAATCAAAAAACGAAACAGATTTAAAAATCGAGCTAATAAATGATTCACTTATCGAGCTAAAGGGAACAGAAAATGCAACTACGTTAAGAGGTCGAAGTTTAGCTGGTGTTGTACTTGATGAGGCAGCTTTCATGGATTCTGATGTTTGGTTCCAGGTTATCCGACCAGCCCTAGCAGATAAACAGGGGTGGGCACTTTTTATTTCAACACCCGATGGCACGGCAAGTTGGTTTTACGATTTATGGTGTTACGTTCCAGAAGATATGAGTGGAGATTGGAGGAGATGGAGTTTTACCACAGTAGACGGGGGCAATGTTCCAGTTGAGGAAGTCGAGGCAGCCAAGGCCCAACTAGATAGCAGAACATTTAAGCAGGAGTTCGAGGCAAGTTTCGAGAATCTCACGGGATTGGTGGCGGTCAGTTTTAATGACGAGAATATAAGTAGTGAAGTCCAGGATCTACAAATGTTGCCATTAATTTTGGGATTGGATTTTAATGTTGACCCTATGGCAGGAATCTGTGCGGTAAAGCATAATGACTGCCTTTATGTATTTGATGAGATCATGTTGACGGGTGGAGCAACAACTTGGGATTTTGCGGAGGAAGTTATCAGAAGGTATGGGGTAGATAGACGGATTATTGCGTGTCCAGACCCTACTGGTAGTGCGAGAAAAACAAGTGGTGTTGGAGTTACGGACCACAATATTCTCAGGAGGAGTGGATTTACAGTTATGAGTCCGAAATCTCCCTGGAAGATAAGAGATAAAATTACATCAGTAAATACAGCTTTGTATGACGCAAACGGAAATCGTAGAACATTTATCCACCCACGATGTAAAGAATTGATAAAAGCACTTAGAACTCTGACTTATGCTCCAAATACAGGACTACCAAATAAAAACCTGGGAGTAGATCATGCGTTTGATGCTTTTGGGTATCTTTGTTTGCAACAATTTAACCTTGTCAAACCAGAGACATTAGGCCAAACTTCGTTTAGAATATACTAAGAGTTTACTTTTTTACTATGTATCACTCCACAATGAAGAAGAAAAAGAAAAAGAAGAAAAAAACCAAGAAGAAGTGAGACAGTTTAGACGAGTAAGACGGGATAAAAAGACAGGAGTGCCCAGTAAATATCTTACGGGTGCTCGAAATCGTAGTGCAAAAGCCAAAGAGATTAAAGAAACAGCAGAAAAATACAAAAGAGGCGAATATATTGATATAAAATCTATTTCTAAATTACGTTCTCAGCAAAATGACACAAACAAGAAGAAGAAAACCTCTAAGTCAGGCCGTAGAAAAAAATCTTAAAGAAAAGGCCAAGAAAACAAGATTCACCTATGGTCAACTTGCCCAGGTTTATCGAAGAGGTCAGGGAGCATATTTATCGTCTGGTTCAAGAAATGTATCTATGGCTGCATGGGCAATGGGCAGAGTCAATAGTTTCATTAGTGGCAGGGGAGGGGCAAGAAAAGCGGATGCTGATATACTTAGAAAGACACCCAAAAAAAGGTAGCCAATGGCTAAATCAGCAGCTATGAGTAGATGTATGGGTTATGTTTCTACTGTTCGCAAGAACAAAAAGAAGAAATCTACCAAAAAATCCACAAAATCTAAGAAAAAATGATTGAAATTACAGATGAGATGCTTGACATCATTGAAAAAGTAAAGGGAAAACGAAATCCTGCCCTATGGGATCCTAGATGTGAACAATATCAAAGAAAACTGACAGAAGGTACTGTAAAAAAGTCAACAACAAGTTAAACTATTTATAAATACTTTTTTTTTCTTTGGATCATGGCATTTTTTCGTGGCGAGGAAGGTTCTGTAAAATTTAAAAACGGAACTGGAACTGTTGAGTTTATAGCATCAACTACTGGTTGGTCACTAGATACAGTAAAAGATACTTTAGATGTAACTGCTCATGGTGCTACATCAAGAAGTTTTGTTGGTGGATTAATCTCTGCCTCTGGAACTGTTGATTTTCTATACACAGCAGCCAGTGGCAATGAAACTGCAAACTTGTTAGCTGATGTTTTGACAACAAATGATACTGCTGATGCACAGTTTGAACTATTTTTAGATACTTCTGGTACAAAAAAAGTAAGTTTTAATGGAATTGTAACAGGATCAAGTTTAACTTCAACTGTAGGTGATCTTTCAACTGTTTCAATGAGTTTTATTTCTTCTGGTGCTATTACCAACGGTGCATAATGCCTAAATCATCTTACTCAGTGAAGCAACGCAAACTTGCTGCTGTTGCCCCTCCAAGGGATAAGATTACTGCTGCCGACTTGAAAAAGCTACGTTCCAAGAAAAAAAGGAAGAAAAAATGAAAACCCTAACTCAAAGACAAAAAGATGCTCTAGCCAGGCATAAGAAAAAGGGTACTCATACTAGAAAACACATGGAAGAAATGAAGAAGCTAATGTTAAAAGGTAAAACTTTTACCGAGGCTCATAATCTGACCATGAAAAAGGTAGGAAAATGAGTAAAAAAGATCCTAGACTTACAAAAAATAGATTAGAAGGATTCAATAAACCAAAGAAAACACCTAGTCATCCCACTAAATCTCATGTGGTACTGGCTAAAAAAGGCGATAAAATAAAGTTAATACGATTTGGTCAACAGGGTGTTGTGGGTGCTGGTAAAAACCCTAAATCCGAAAAGGATAAGGCCAGAAGAAGATCGTACTATGCCAGGCATAATGCACAAGATCCGAACCCAGGATTTTTTACTGCAAGATACTGGTCACACCGCACTAAATGGTAAACAATGACTTACGCTGTACCTGGACCAATCAGAACCAATATTATATCATCTACTTCTATAGGTGGAATAGATAGTCCTTTTACTCGTACTAGAGCTGTTTTGGACATGATGAAGGGTTGGGAAGTAATGAAAGCTGTAACTGAAGGAACAGATTACCTCCGAACAAATAGCGAAACATTCCTACCATTAGAGCCAAGAGAAGATTACGATGCTTACTTAGCCAGAGTAAATCGTGCTGTATTTTCCCCATTTACTCAACGATTAATCAGAGCAGCGACAGGTCTTGTATTAAGAAAACCGATAACACTTACTGGAGATCCTTATTGGACAGAAATGTTCAAAATGGATGTAGATGGAAGAAAGTCAGATTTAGATGAATATGCAAGAAGATTATTGATGTGTTCTCTAATCTACGGCCAAAGTCATATTCTTGTAGATTATCCTGCACCATCAGGAGCAGTAAGTTTAGCAGAAGAACGTCAGCAAAACCGCAGACCTTATTGGATTGAAATTGACCCAAACAATCTTTATGGTTGGAGGTTAGATAGAGAATCAAACTATGGAAACTTGATACAGGTAAGACTTGGTGAAAAAGCTGTACTCCCAGATGGACAATTTGGAGAAAAAGTATTTGACCAGGTAAGAGTAATCGAACCAGGAAGTTACAGAGTATTTCGCAAAAAAGAACAGATAGAGGAAATGTATGATGTATCAGATGGAAGTTCTGTTGGTCGTTTTGAAGCTGGATCATCAGATAAAGACTATAAACAGGTTGAATCTGGTGAATTTTCTCTCGGTGAAATACCTTTAGTAACAATTTATTCTGGGAAAACAGATAATTTAGTAAGCAAACCTCCTTTATTGGATATTGCATATCTAAATATTGCACATTTTCAAAGACAGGCTGATCTTATTCATAGTCTGCACGTTGCATCTCAACCAATGCTTGTAATGGAGGGATATGATGATCAGACCAAAGACCTCGCTATCAGCGTAAACTACGCAATGGCAACACAACCTGGTAACAAAATATACTATGTAGAACCAGCTTCCAGTGCTTTTGAAGCTCAATCTGCTGAAATAAAAGAGTTACAAATGCAGATGGCTACATTAGGAATCAGTACACTATCACAACAGAAGTTTGTAGCTGAATCTGCTGATGCTCGCAGACTAGATCGTGTAGATACTAACTCCATGTTGGCGATGGTATCTATGGAATTAGAACAAAAATTACAAAAAGCGTTTAATTTATCTGCTGAATATGTAGGCATTGAACCACCAGAAGTAAAGATCAGTAGAGATTTTGATATTGAAAGGTTGATTGGTCAAGATATTACTGCTTTAACTACACTATTTAATGAAAATGTGATAGATAGAGAAGAATTTAGAGACATTTTGGTACAAGGAGAAGTATTACCTTCAGCAAATGAGGTCAAATCTGAATAGTCTGCTACAATAGTATATAAGTACATAAAATTTATGGCTAAATCTTTAGACCATGTTCTGCAACCTGACGGAACTTATAAATGGGAAGAAGTAGAACTCGTACATTCAACTGCACCAGTTGAACCCGAAGTTTCTCCTGCACCAAAAGAAACTAAGAAAAAAACTACTAAAAAGAAAACTACCAGCCCATTATCTGACTAATTTATGGCAATCGAAGAAAAAGTAATTCAGCCTGATTCTGTGACTCCTGCTGAACAGCCCGTGGCTGACACTCCTTCACAACCACAAGCACCTGATCTCAGTTCTATAAAAGCAGAATACGAGGCAAAATTAGCTGCTGCTCGTAAAGAAGCTGCTGAAGCAGAAGAAAAATTTAAAGGCATCAAGGGTAAATTAGATGATGTCTATAAACAAAAAGAAGAAAAACGCACCAAAGATTTAGAAGAACAGGGTCAATGGAAAACTCTTTGGGAAGAAGCTAATAAAACAGCCCAGGAAAAAGAGCAACAGATAATAAATTTATCTCAACAGCTTGAAGAGATGAAAAATTCTCACGAATTAGCTTCCACAAAAACAGCAGCCCTCGCAGCTATCAGTAACCTTGGAGCGATAAACGCAGAACAAACTTTATCATTGTTACAAAATAAGTTACAAAAGAACGCTGAAGGTAAAGTAGTTATTCTTAATGGTGGAGTTGAGCAAGATTTAAATACTTATATCAGCAGTCTCAAAAATCCTGGAAGTGGTTGGGAACATCATTTCAAACCAAGTTCAGCAGCAGGAATGGGTGCTAGACCTAGCCCCGTGGCAAATGCTGGTGGAGGTCAGGTAAACCCCTGGAAAACGGGCAACCTCACACAACAAATGCTACTATTAGAACAAGATCCGCAGCTTGCAGCAGTGCTCAAGCAAGAGGCTCAAAAATAGTTAGTTTCTGTGAAACTAATCCCCTTATCTGTGATTAGGGTATCGCAAAAAACTTTTTTAAAGTAATTTAAATGGCTGCTCCGTTTAAGAATTACTCTGGCGGTGTCCTATTAGCGGACATTGTTAAGAGAAATAATTTTAGCACCTATGTTTCCGAAGCTATCAAGGAACGTAGTGCATTTTTAAAATCTGGTGCTGTTGTAAGAAACTCACTTCTTGACGCAACAGAAGGTGGAACAAGAATACAAGTTCCAGAATTTAACCCAATCACACCAACTGAGGAAATCTTAGATGGTACAGCAACAT
>VTLG01017221.1_pt1 | contig 10842 bp, 14 predicted proteins | sample 4694571 | NCBI WGS metagenome assembly VTLG01 (sample SAMN12604809, study PRJNA352737) | marine metagenome | biome: ENVO:00000447; feature: ENVO:00000209|ENVO:00000569|ENVO:01000036; material: ENVO:00002151; isolation source: viral sequences binned using virsorter ... | reverse complement strand
TCATCCTGCTCTCGTTGAGCAAAAACATAATCTTTATTAGTCTTGGCCATAAAGAAATTCTTTTTTGGCAACTTTGTCAATTTGATTGAGAATATCTTTAGTAAAGAATTTATCAGGTTCATTATTGATTGTTTTAGCATATTGTTTTGTTCCGTCTGGTAATTCTATTCTTGTTGATACTGATTTAAATATATTATGTTTAATTGCTAAATCTAATAAACCATAATGTCTATCTAATCCTTTATCATAAGTTAATCTTACATCTACTCTAGCATTCTCTTTTGTTAATCTACTTTTATAATTTAAACAATGGATTATATTACCAATAACTTCTTTACCTTCTTTTTCTTTTCTTCTTGTAAGATAAACTACATTACTAGCAGCATACTTTAATCCACTTCCACCACCCATTTCTTTTTGTGGGAACATTGACCCGATAACTGAATATGTATGGTTGGTCATAATCATAGGGACTTTTGCTTTCCCTAACTTCAATGTTAAAACTCTAAATGCAGCCTTGACAATTTGTGACCTTGTCATATCTCTAGTTTCTTTTCCTTCGGCTGTGTCTTCCATTTCTTTTGTAGTTGATAGCATTCCTAAACTATCTAACACAAACATTAATGGTTTTCTTTCTGATTCTGCTTGTGAAATATATTTGTCTAATACTCTTATTGCTTGGTATCTAAATTCTTGTACTGTTGAAACTGGAACTATAACAATTCTTTTACTATTAATTCCTCTATTCTCAACTAAATCTTTTGTTAAAGCACTTTCAGATTCAAAGAACACTACGCCACCGTCCTTATTCTTATCTAAAAAATGTTTGACTATTCCTAATGCAAAGAAAGTTTTGCCCGTTGCAGCTTCTCCTGCAAGAGCAGTAATTTTGTTTGATGGCAATCCTCTAAAGATTGAGCCTGATAATAAAGCATTTAAAGCATACGAGCCTGTATCAATATAACTATGTACATCTCCTGCCTCAACACCTTCACTTACTAGTGTTGCATATTCATTTCCAGTTTCTTTTATTATGTCTTTTAAAAAATCACTCATTTTTCATCCTTTATACTATTATACACTTTTATATTAATTTGTCAATAACTCACCAATGTCTTGGTTCCTCATCATCATCACTAAATATATCTCTAATTTTATTATCTAATTCATTAAAATTTCTTGCTCTTAAAACAACAGGTCTCCCTTTTTTCATAGGGGGTTCTAATGCTATTTGTTGTGGTTTAGGTTCTCCCTCCCACCAAAGTCTTAACTTTTCATCTTCTGGTATCCAAGTTGGATTTGGTTCATCATAATCTGCTTCTGTACATTTACTCCAAAGCATTTCATATAAGTCATTAAGACTCATTGTTCCAAATTCATTATGTACTCGTCTTTCAAATTGCTCAGCTACAGCTCTAATTTTTTCCTTATTGTATTGTATTTTACGTTGAAAATCCCAATACTCTTTTAGGTCCTGATAACTTTCTTTTGTAATTGACATAGGCATATTAAATAAAAAATTCTTCTAATGTGTTTTTTCTAGCGTGTCTAAAGTAATCTAATTTTTCTTTACCAAAACACCAGATGTTTTCTATATATAATTTGTTCATAAATTCATCCAACTCTTCCTTCGTTTTAAATTTTGCACGACCTTGTGGTCTTTGCATAATTCTCATTCCAATTTGACCTTGAAACTTATCTTTTAAAACATCAACTAACTCATCACAACTTTTATAACGAGTACCTTTGATTGTAGGATCCATTATATTAACAAACAAATGTCCTTTATCACTTAAACTATTATAACTATTTATAGAAACAGGAAGAAAAAACTTATCTCTCCATAATTCATATTGATTAAATTTACTCCACGATTGGTCCTCTACATATTCACCACCTTCATTATATCTTTCTGTAGAAAAATAAGGTGGACTTGTAAATGCACAATCTATATTATCAATTTCATCCCAAGGTAAATCTTCAGCACCACATCTATATATGGTTACTTTTTTTACTCCATCAATAGTTACTATATGGTGTTTATCAAATGTATCTATAATAGCTTCTGTACTTTTATTTCCTAATAAAGATTCATATGTTTTAATTTGTTTAATATATCTTTCAAATGTATTTGGATTTGGATCACAACCAATATATTCTTCAGCATTTGAACAATAAAATCCTGCAAGTCTATCACCCCAACCACAACTTGTATCTAACACTTTTTTAGCTCTAGTCATATCATAAACTGCTTTTGCTACATTAGGTTTAAATTGTGTTGCAATATAAGTTTGTAATCTAAATGCTGATACATAACTTTTATCATTTAATTGTCCACCTCTTAATTCTTCTTTACCATCAACCATAACTACTTTCATACCATTAATGCCACGCCACATTGGTCCTAAACATCTCCATATATCTTTTGCTGTACCGTGATTCCATACATCAATAGGAGATTTAAAACTATAACTTGAACAATTTAATCTTAAATCTTGGTGAAAATAATTTGATACATCATTGTGAATTGATGGTGCGTCTATTAAACCTAAGCCGTGTTCTTTAAAAGGGTATTTGTAATCTTCATATTTTTCAAATATTGTTTTTGTAATTTGGTCAATCGGTCTAACATACTGCCATACATCTTGTTTTTTTAAATTCTTAAATGCTTGTAGCATTATATCAGGTGAAATCTCCTTTAAAGGAAATGGTGGTCTAACTTTTGCAATATACTCTGCTAAATCTTCTCTAAATTTTGCCTTACCTATATCATTTGTAATACGCTCAAACGTTTGTTGATCCATTACAGGTAATCTATTTTCGTTTATATGTTTATCCAAGAAGCTCATTATACTTTCCGATTCTATTTTTTATATCTATTATATACGATTTTTCTTTTTCAATCAAGTAGCCAACTCTATCTTCTAATATGCAGGCTTCTCCAGTAGTACCTGTACCTGCAAATGGGTCTAATACTAATCCTTCTTTTGGTGTAACCAATTTAATTAAATATCTCATTAATGATAAAGGTTTAACCGTAGGGTGTTTAGTATCTCCCTTTTCTTTTTTATTTGCTTTTGCACTATAAAAAAATCTAGCTGCTGTGCCTGTATCTCCTTTAAACGATTCACCGTCATCACCTCTTTTATTATATTTGTGGTCATAAAAAAAGAAATCACCTTCTTCTTTTTTTACTGGTGCTTTTGCACCTTTACTTTCACCAAATTTTTTAAATTCATTTATTACTTCATCTGATCCATCGTGTATTATATTTGCAGGATATCTACCTTTAGTTTGTTCAATTAATTCTGCTTTAGCATTCTTATCTGTTGCCCAATAACCACCTCTAGGTTCTCTCCATCTTTTAGGATTGTCTCCACTTTGTACTCTACTCTCATCTATATTTAAACTAGGGTTAACTCCCTTTCTTGCCATAACAATAGGTTCGTGAGCAGGTTTTAAATAGTTTTTTCTTTTAGGAAAACCACTGCCATATATCCAATTTATCATATCAAATATATCAAACCCAGCATCCTCAACTGCAACTGCCATTCTATGATAATTTCTAGTAGCAGCAAATGCTAATAATACTGCACCAGGTTTCATTGTTCTATAAACTTGTTCCCAAAATTCTTTTTGAAATGCAATATCTCCACCATCCCAAGTCTGTCCCATAAATCCTGTTGCAGCTCTATGATAAGGACCATTACGTCCTTCTTTTGTATCTTTATTATTAATAGCTTTTTGTCCTGGTCCAAATCGTTTAACAATAGACGCCAAATGATAAGGTGGGTCGGTCACACACGAATCAAATATATTCTTATCTAAAGTTTTTAGATGTTCCAGACTATCTGCATTTATTATTTTAGTTTGCATAAGTTAATGTTAAAAATTTTATTGCTAATATTATTAAACATAAGTGTGCTAATTTCATATTAGTCATAGCAAGATATTGTCCAAATCTTACAGACCAAACTATAGACACAAATATTATTACCCATTCTAATATCATCCGAAAAAATTCTCCAATGTTGCTCCTTGTCCTTCAATTGACCACCCAATTGAATCTAAAATAAATCTCAATGGGTCTGTAAATGTTTTTGTAAATTGTGTTTCATAATCTACATATTTTTGTATATCAAATTCTCTAGGAAGAATTGTAGAAAAAGATACTACTTGTTCTTTAAATGTATTGGGTAAAGATAACATTAAAAATTTTATCTTATCACCTTCTTTTATTGTTGGATACTTATGAGTTAAATGATTTCTTTTTAAATAATGATTATATATTAAAGCACCTTTAACGTGTATTGGACTTCCTTTTTTATATACATTGGAAGTATCTGTATATTTTAAAACATTATTACAAGTTCTAGGAAAAGCAATTTGTTCTGGTGTCATTTTTAAAAATTCTTTTTTAAAGTCAGCGACAAATTTAATTAAATCTTCTTGTCCTTGATTCATAATAACACCAATCGCTTCTTTAATCTTACCTCGGCAAACTTCTGGTGTAGATGATTTAACTGCTTCAACACCCATTACTTTTAATTTAGGCTGTTCATATCGTACACCTTCATCATCACACAAATTCAACACATACCGTTTCTTAGCGACCCATATACCCTTGTTTGCAATGACCTCACGTTTCATTATCATTTTTTGAGCATACGCATTTACGTACTTCGCTAGACGTTTAAAACTATCATCTATGACCTTTTGTAGTTTATCTTCACTTGCCTTATCTAAAAATTCAACTATTTGTTGTATTGATTTTCCTTTACAAACCTTTTCAACTAATGGTGCCATCTTAACATAAATCGAATCTGTATCGGACGCAACCACATAACTTTTATTTTCTGTTCCTAAAACCTTATTCATAAATTTATCAACATCATTTTCAACCCAACGAATTGATAATTGTCCACCTAAAGTAATTGCCTCTGCTTGTCTTACATCAAAATATCTAAAATATTGATTACCGATAGCACCATAAGCACTATTCAATGCAATCTTTTTTGCCATTTGAATATTATGACACCTTGAAATTTCATTTTTATAAATTGGGTCTTTTGTTTTTTGATATTCTATTTGTGCCTTGATAGATTGTTTTTTATAAACAACTCTTTCACCATACATTTTCTCCATCAACTCTGGAAGAAAACCTTGTTTATCTTTTTTAAACATAGCACCATTGGGTGCAATGGTTACATTTTTACCTTTTGCAAAATTTAAATCTGCTCTTTCATTTAAAACATTATCAACATTAACACCGTGATGTTGAACACCAACAAATGTTTCTGGTGAAATATTATACTGCATTATTAAATGTGGATATAAACTATTCAAATCAAAAGAAACAATCCAATCGTGCATTCCTAAAGCTGGATCCTTAACATACGCACCTTCATATTTTGTATCCTTTTCGTGTTCCTCTCTTGGAGGAATCATTATATTTTTATTTCTTAAATGATTATAAATTAAAGTATCCCAACATCTAACTTGACTAAACACATCTATATAATTTACCCGAGATTCATATGCCATCGTTAAACATAATTCTATCAATTTCATTTTGTCCTCAAGTTTATCCACTAACTCTACATCTTGGATATTATATTCTACAAATCTTTGATAGTCTTTAGTATAAAAATCTTTGAAAGTATCATATGGATTTTCAACTTTCTCTTCCCCTAATTCTATTTTAGAAATATAATTTAATCTATAACTCTCTCTACGGACATAAGTAAATTTTTTATACAAATCAAAAAAATCTAATACGGTAACACCTAATATATTCCACCATTGAATATTTTTATTTCCAAATTGTATTCGTTCAGCATTAACAATATTCCAAGGTGATACTTTATTAATCGTATCATTGTCAAAAATCTTTCTCATACGATTCATTAAATATGGTATATCAAAAAATTTAACATTCCATCCTGTGATAACATCTGGATGATTCTTACACCAAAATTTTAGAAATTCTAATAATAAATTCTTTTCATTACTACATTTAATATAAGTTAAATTAGTTTGTTTGGTTACAAATTCTCCTGTGCCCCAAGTAATAATTTGTTTATTGCTATGATTTTTAACTGTGATACAAATAATTGGTTCATTAGCAGTATCAACATCTGGGAAACCGTGTTCAGCTTCACACTCAATATCTATTGTAAATATTTTAATTAATTTTTTATCCCATTCAACACCTTGCCCATACTCGTCAGCAATATATTGATATGGAAACCTATCCATTCCATAGATTTTGAATTGAGGCATTGACTTATAAGTTTCCTTAAATTGTTTTGCCTTCCCAATACTATGAAATAGTTTAGATTTTAGAAATGTGCCGTCTAGTGTCTGATATATAGATTGCTCTTTTGTTGGCGTATAGAGAGTTGGTTGATAATTAATTCTGCTTAAATAGGGTTTGCCGTCTGCTACTCCTCTTATTAAAAGTTTGTTTTTATATTCAATAACATTTGTATAAAAATTCATAATTTATTCTCCAAGTCCATCAATCGCTCTTGGACTATATTTTGCATTGCCATCTGTAGGTATATGTACTACAAGTCCATCAAGTCTTTTAGTCAATTTTACTTGACAGGATAATCTACTTGTTAGTCTTGTTGATTTTTCATAATCTAACCAAGCCTGTTCCTGACTTTTATCTTCTGGTAAACCCACTACATCAATCCATTCTTTATCAACCCAAACGTGGCAAGTTGCACAAATACATTGACCTCCACAAATAGCTTCTATACCTTCCACATAAGGCTTAGCAACATACTTTGCAGCCTCCATTAATGTGTTACCTTCTTCTACATTAATTATTCTTTTACTGCCATTAGGCTGAACAAAGGTTACCTTAATTTCTGACATTAAAATACCTTACTTATTTTCTGTAATAAAAGTATATAATGTTTCTGGTTTAGTGTGTTCGTATGGGTCAGTTTTGTTGTTATCTTTTCTTCCTTCTTCAACAAATACATTTTCTATTATGCCATCTTTAACAATAGCAGCATATCTCCACGACCTCATCCCAAAACCAACATCTTCTTTTTTTACTAACATACCTAAACGTCTAGTAAAATCTCCATTACCATCAGGAATCATTTTAACATTTTTGATTCCTAAATGTTCTGCCCAAGCATTCATTACAAAGGTATCATTAACAGACACACAATAGATTTCATCTATGCCTGCCTCTTTAAACCTATCGTAATGTTGGTCAAAACCTGGTAGTTGATAGTTGGTACAAGTCGGTGTAAATGCACCAGGTAAAGAAAACAAGATTGCTTTCTTTCCTAAAAATAAATCAATAGTTGATTTATCAACCCATTCGCCATTTTCTCTACATTTGAAAACGACATCAGGTAGTTTTTCACTCATAATATATCTTCCTCCTTCAAGTCTTTATAATTATGTTTCACTCACTTTCGGTTCTGTATCCGAAGGGCGTGAATCTTCTTTTTCTTCTGCAGCTAAATCTGCTGTAGATTCTTCTTCTTCAATTCTTTTTTCTTCTGCAAATCCTTGTGCCAGAACTTCTGAAGTAGAAGGTTCTTTTTTTACATCCGTAGATGGTTTCTTACCAATATTATATTTCGCTTGAAGATTCCAATCCTTTTTTTCTTTAAACGCAATTATTTTAATTTGCGATAAAGGAGCTTTATCTTCAACAGAATCTTTCTTAACTATTGATAACAAATTCCAATCTTGTAATAAACTTGCAACCGTGTTTCTTCTTTGTATATCGTTTTGGATTAATGTTGCTTTCTTGCCGTCTAAAGCAAACAATTCTTTGAAATGTACTATGTAATATTTTCCTTGTTTGTGTAATATGTGGCAAGATTGATATAAAATTTTATCTTTTCTACTTGCAACACCAATTCGGGACAAGGTCTCCCTTATCTTCAAAAAGTCGTCTGGCTGTTTTAATGTTATTTCTAACATACTATCAGGCGACCATTGTATAGATTCATCACTCATTTGGTTCTCCCACCTTTTTCAAGTTTGGTTTTTATTAATTCAATATGCTTCTTTGATAGTATGTCCAGAGCAATTCTAGCTTTTTGATTGCTATAACCATAATATTCCTTAACATACTCAAGGTTTTTTGGTCGGTGACTTGTAGCCCACTTGCCTCCAAACCTTCGTTTCTTTCTTATACTATTTAGAAGAAAATGAAACTGTAAACGTTTAGCCAAACCGTGTCTTTGATTCATTTCATTGCCCATTAAAATAGTATCAACGTGTTGGGATAAACAGCGATTAATAACATAAGGTGGGTACTTTTTTTCCCAAGTTATATCATCGCTGTCTAATAAATTTTGTTTGCTATAATTAATAGCATTTAAATAATCTGATAATTTATATTGATTCATTATATAATATAATATTTAACAATGCCCATTGTAAATACTGCTACTGCAACTGCATTTAAAACTATTAATGACCTATCGTGCCATAACATACCCACTACAAACCAACCTAATACTCCTGTTAAATGAAAGTATAAATTATATGGTGCTATTTCAAAAGAAGTTAACATCATACCTGCTAATAAAATAAAAGAACTTGTCCATTTTATGTACCAGGACAAATCGTGTAAAGGTGTTATTTTTTTTACTTCAAATTTTTTCATTATTTAAACTTACATTGTGCCATAATTTCTGTTAAACAAGCCACAAGATTAATCTCTTGGTCTGCAACAAAGGCACTCTTATATTGATAATCAGCAATTACTAAAACTGCTTGTGGGATAGATTTAGAATCCAAATGTTTATATAATACATCATAGATATTACTGAATAGAGAAGATGGATCCTTATCTAGGTTTTGTATAACCCATTTTCTCATATCACTAAATCTTTTTTCTTTTAATAATCTAACTAATTCTTTATTATTGATTTCAGAAATTGAAACTAAAATACCACTATCTATTTTACCCCTTACTGAATATCTTTGTAATTCATTTATGGTTCTTCTAAAATCTGGATAGTGTCTTTGTATTAATTCTGCAACTACTTTTTTATCAGCACTAATATTTTCTTCTTTTAAAAGAGCCATTAATCTATCTAATAAAGCAATAGCCGTTGATACCTTTTGACCATTAGAAATTCTAAAATCAATTACGGTACAACGACTATGTAGGGCAGGTATAATTTTGTTTTTGAAATTACAAGTAAATATAAATCTACAATTTTTATAAAATGTTTCTATAAAATTTCTTAAAGCAGGTTGTACTGAATCTGGATTCATATAATCTGCTTCATCTATAATCACTACTTTATGATTGGAAGTTTCAGTTAAAGATATTGTGGACGCAAAGTTTTTAATTTGTGTTCTTAATGTATCAATGTGCCGACCTTCATCGGAACCATTAATCATTATATAATCACAACCTATTTCTTCACATAAGGCACGTGCAACGGTAGTCTTACCTGTACCTGCAGTACCAGACAATAATAAATTTGGTATTTCTTTTTTATTTAAAAATTCTGAAAATGTGTTTTTTAAATCATCACTTAAAATACATTCAGATATTTTTTTGGGACGGTATTTTTCAACCCACAAAAAGTCACTCATAATATATTAACCTCTTAATTGAAAATAGAATCAGCTTCTAATGCAATCCAATACTCAACTTTCGCTTTGCTATTAACAAAGTGTGCTATCTTTTGTTTAGATAGAACTACATCATAATCACCAGGAATTAATTTCAAATTTTCTGTTTTGATATATGCTGTAAAATTAGTATCCGTTTCACCAACACTTATTGAAGATTGATTTGAGTTGCTATTCTTCTTATCTAAAGCAACTAATTTGATTTTACCACTTTCACCTTTAATTGCAAGGTCTGGTAAATTTAAATTAACAAATAGTTTCTTTAAAGATTCATAGCTACTATTCTTCAATTGAAAACACACAGATAAATCTGGCATTTTAATTTCTTTAGATGGTGTAACCAACGTTTCCTTATCAGCAAAAGCATATCTAGCAACCAATGTAGATTTCTCATCATTGATTGTCATATTAGTTTGGCCATTAAACTTAATTACAGGCGATTGAAAAGAATCTATTGCTCTTAAAAATTCGGGTAAATCATATACTCCAAATTCTTGTTCAATGTCTTCCTTAATCTCTGCCTTTGCCACTATATTTTTCATAGTGGACATAGTTTTAAGTTTATTACCAACTTTAAATAATATGTTTTGGTTAATATCGGAAAAGTTCCTTAAAACGGTTACCGTATCACTTGATAGTTTCATTTTTTCTCCTTATCATAATTTAATAATAATATAATATAATGGGCGGCCTTGATTAAGTCGCCACGATTATATCCGTTCTTCTTGCCATAACGACACAAATATTTTATAGCATTTGCGTGGCAAAAATCTTTACCTATGTTCAATGTTTTGAACAGGTCTTGTACTTGAAAACCATCCTTACCTGTTGAGTAATGTTGGTTATAAGTAGTTTTGATATAAGTTAAAATTTCTTCAACTATTTTATCTTCATTATATTTCATAATATATAGAATCTATTATATCAAAATTCCAGTAGATGTCAATGACCTATCTTATTCAGTAGCAACTGGAGTTGGACAATTAGGGTTCTCTAAAGCAGTATTTAAAGCAGCTGTATTTGCGTCTAATTCTAAACTAACAGCTTCTAATTGATTTTTAACTCTTTCAATTTCAATCTCTGCCTTAACTCTATCGCCATCAACTTGAACTATTCTACCTTGTAAAGCAACTACTTCTTGTTCATAACTAGCAATAACGTTTTCTAATGTAGTAATGTTAACTAGATTTTGATTTTCTATTGTTGCTC
>VTLG01001545.1_pt1 | contig 10842 bp, 21 predicted proteins | sample 4694571 | NCBI WGS metagenome assembly VTLG01 (sample SAMN12604809, study PRJNA352737) | marine metagenome | biome: ENVO:00000447; feature: ENVO:00000209|ENVO:00000569|ENVO:01000036; material: ENVO:00002151; isolation source: viral sequences binned using virsorter ... | reverse complement strand
GATGGTTCAGAAAGACTCTGCAGGAGGGTTTACAATAGTTTCCGGTCAGTCCTTTTCAGAATCTTCTCCATTTGGTTCAGGCATGAAATCAAAAGCATATGGGATTATGCTGAAAGCATTAAAAGGTGTTCCAGGGTTTGAGAGTGACAGTATGAAAGTCCAGGTTGCTTATGAGTCTTTACAGGAACCAAAATATGTATCAGAATTTAATCCTGAAACTGGTCAATATATGGAAGTAGAAAGAGATCCTTATATTCCTCCATCATTTAAGGCATTTATGGAAGGAGAGATTGATTCTTCAACTGCAGGTACTAAACCACCTACTAAACAGGTTCTTAAAAAGATTGCAGCAATACCACAGGGTGAAAGAGCATCTGCAGGTTATGCCAACAGGATGCAAAAAGCAATGTATACAATGGATGAACTTATGACAAAGGGATACAGGCCAAGCAGGACAGCATTGCAGTTTGTAATAATGGGTGCACCTCAAACATATAAAGGGAGACTTGAGAAAGAAGCATACAGAAAAGCCATGTCTCCAGATGACAGGATATTTGCCAGGGCAGTACAGGATTTCCTGAGAGCAAAACTGAGAAAAGAATCTGGTGCAGTAATTGGAGTTGAGGAAGCTGCAGAAGAAGTTGAAGCATTCTTTAATGTTCCATCTCCAGGAACAGGCAGATCACCTGATGCGGTTTCTGATAAATATAGAGAAGCAAGAATCTCTGCACTTGAATCCATGATAGGGGAATCTGGTCCTGCATACACAAGATGGAAGGATCTTGGATTTAATAAACAACCCAGGAATTCTAAATATTTTTATGATAATTCTCCTTTTGCAAAAAAAGAACTGTCAAAAAAGCAAAAGATCAAAAACAGGTTTAATAAATAAAAATGGATAAAAGAAGAATCTTAGACATTTACATGGGCCTGAAAGATGATGGCCTTACTCACCAGGAAATTGAAGCTGCATTTTTAGATCCAGAGAATACTGGTGGTGATCCTATTGACATCAACCAGGAACTCCAGCAACTGAAAAGTTTAAATCCTGAACAGATACAGGAGATGACTTCAGATGCATATGCAGAACCAGAAGATATTGATGTAAGCAGGAAGGTCTGGGATGTTTCTCAGCAGGCTCTCCAGGGTATGACATTTGGGTATGCAGATGAGGTTGAAGCAAAACTGAGAGCTCTTGCAAAAGGGACTGATTACAAGGATGAGATAGAAGAAGTCAGGGGGGAGCTTGAAGCATTCAGGAAAGAGAATCCCGGTATGGCATTTACTGCAGAGATGGCAGGAGCATTCCTGATACCAGGATTTGCAACTACAAAGTTGATCCAGATGGCACCAAAACTGGGTAAATTTAAAGAGGGTGAGAGACTCTTTAATGCCATGAAGAGATCAGTTGTTGGTGCAACTGCAGGTACAGTTGAAGGTGGTCTTTATGGGTCTGGTGTTGCAGAAGAAGGTGAGAGAATAGAAGGTGCAAAACAGGGTGCATTCTGGGGGTCCATAATGGGTGCAGGACTTGGTCCCACTCTTGGATGGTTTGCTGATGCAATTGCAGGCAAACTTTCTTCTAAGGTTGGTCAGAAAGGTGATGAGATGGTTGATATTGATGGTAATGTGGTTATTACACCATCAAAACCTGATGCCCAGAAGAAAGCACAAGACCTGATGATCAGGGCAGCACAAATTGATGATGTTGGCGGCCTTAAAAAAATGCAGGAGACACTTACAGAATATATTGAGACTATGCCTGATGTCCTGAAGAACATGACATTTGCCCAGTTGTATCCAGAAGGTGGGTTTGGGCAGGGCCTGGCAGAGTTGCTTGCCAAGATTCCCGGAAGAGGACAAGCTGCTTCCAGGAAAGTTTATGATGAGATTTCTACTGAACTACCCGGTAAAGCACGTGATTTAATAAAAAAGGCACTTGGGCCAAGAGTTGCAAATGTAGAAGAGTTCAAGAAATTCTTATGGGCCAGAGCAACCAAAAAAGCAAGACCATTTTACAAGAAAGCAGAACCAGAACTGGTTGATGTTCCACAACTGGTTCAACATGTACATCGGCTTATGGGGTTTAAGGGTGGAAAGTTATCCAAGACACCAGATACTGTTCAAAAAATTATCAGAGAAGTCCTTACAAAAACAAGATTGGACTTACCAAGAAAAATGACAAAAAATGGTATTGATGCTCCAAACTGGGGGAAGTCTGGTCCTTACAATAATTCTCCAATTTTCCATTGGGATCTCTTTAAAAAAGATCTGAATACAGCAATTACAAAAGCAAAAAAAGATTCAACCATGTCTGCAGATGATATTGGTGAGCTTGATGCACTTTATTCTGATATAACAAAAACAATTGGAGACCTCAATCCTGATTATAAAAAAGCAACCGGGATTCATGTTTCCAAGCATAAATATATAAAGGCATTTGAAGATGGGTTGAATTCACATAAGGATAAGTCAATTACTCCAGAATTTATGAAGTCTGAAATTCAGAAACTCAGAGGTTCTTCAGATGAAATGATGTACCGAATGGGATATGCATTTGGCATGTACCAGAAAGTGCTCGCTAAAAGTTCCAAGACAGGTAGAGATCCAAAAGCATCATTAGGATTATTTGCTGACGATCAATTAGATAAAATAAGGGCACTGTTTAAGACTTCAGAGGTTGCAGATGAGTTCCTGGAAAAGATTCATGTCCTGTCCCAGGCATCTGCATCAGCAAACAAATTCAGGTATGGTTCACCAACTTTTCCACTTCAGGCCATGCAGCAGGAAGTTGCAAAAACTAATGACCCTGGAATAATTAAAAAGATAATTGATGAGGTTAAGGACTGGGGTGGTTCCAAAAAAGGGATGGATGATATGATGGACAGTCCAACTCAGAGAACAACTGATGCATCTGCTGCAATGATGACTAAGCAGGGTCCTGAAGAGATGCAGAGAATTCTTGATGGTCTAAAGGCAAGAGAACTGGAGAAGATGAAAAGGGAAACTTTTACAATGGGAGCAGGATATCCAACTGGGGCAACTGGGTCAATGTCACCAATATATGGGGGTGAAGACAGGACTTGGACTGAAGAATATGATAATGAGACCCAACAGACCAGAAGAGGTATTTTATCTGGCCCATTGGATCTCCCAAGTAAGATGTATGGTTGGGGAGCAAGCCTGCTTAATTAACCTCCAATCCTTAATCCTTTCCAATAAGGACCTTCGTAATCCCAACCATTTTGTTTTTTGGAAGGCGGGTCATTTTCAAGTGAACTCTCCCACATGTACTTCAAGTTTTCATTCAACTTCTTTCCCCAAGCATCATAGTCAAACTGCTTAACAGTTTTACCATTCTGTACTATCTCACAGGTAGGGCATGTCCCATTGACTACAGGACACCCTGTGATGCTCTTACAGACCATTTTATATTCAGCTGTATATTCTTGAGCTTGAATAATAAAAGATGTCATACAGAGCATTATGGGAACAATTAAATACCTCATACAACCTCCTTTAAATTATTATGGTTTTTGTCTTTTATTATTTTTTCCATAATAGCAGCTTTAACCCAGGACGTAATTGAAGGGCGCCCATGCCCTTTTGATTCAACTTGATCCAGGTATTGAATGACTGCATCATGGGTTTCTTGGTCAACTGGAAAATTTTTTCTCATATTGCCCCCTTTATGTAACCATAAGATTTATGTATGAACCAATCGTATTTATTGATTATTTTTTTACAATTACTACAACTTAATCCTGACCATGAAAAATGGTATACTTTGTCAGAATGATTGCACTCAGGACAAACAATATATTTACCGTGAATTATACTTGCTCTTGTATGTTTGTTTACTTTTCTCATATTATCTCCTTACTTTCTTTCTTTTCAAAATAATTTTTGAGATCAGACAAGTCATCACACAGATCAACCAGGTTGTAAACAATGTCTTCATCTATTAAATCCTGTTCTACAAGAACAATCTGATCAAGAATATAACTTACTGCACTTGCTGTATTTTTAATTTCATTAATATTCATATTTATTTTTTGGTTAAATTAGATTTACCGGGTAAGATTTGGATCTGCCGGAGTTCGCCTGCCCTGCGATCAACCAGCACAGACTACTGAGCCAGCAGATCCTAAATCCATTTAGTAACGTTTGTGAAATTCCTCAAAAACTTTAGAAATTTTATCATTGATTGCATCAGCAATAAAATCATTGAGCTCTGGACGTATTCCAAAATTGTTTTCAACTATATCAAAAATAGCTTCAATTCTTTTCAACGTTAAAGCTGGAATAATTCCCTCAAATTCTATTTTTCCTCCAGTATCTATTACTTCAGGTTTGATATTAATTTTTTCACTTACTGGAAGTGGTGCTTTATCCAATAAGTTTTCTGAGAGAGTTGTTGGAGGATGGTTTATAATTGATTTTGCAGCCTTACGGCGTTCCCAGGATTTCTTCATTGCTTCAGAACGGTTCCTGAATTTTGCAGCATTTTTCAAACCATTTGAAATATTCCTGCCAACTATTTTTTTACTTTTCTTGAACCAGGTATTGTTTGCATGAGCTTCTTTGCATTTTTCAGAGAATTTAGCTCTGCGTTCGTCAGACCATCCAGTTTTAGGATTGTCTGTTTTTCTTTTATATAAACTTTTTTCTAAAGACATAGTCTCTCCTTTTATAAATTAATTGATTTAGCCAACTCAAGTGCTGAGTTGTCCGTTACGCCAAGATAAGCAGAAGTTGCAATGATTGAACTTTGACCAAGCAATCTCCTGATTGCATCCACATCATGTGTTGATTTATAAATTATAGATGCTTTACTTTTTCTTATGGAATGGGTTGAAAATTCATTCACATCTTCCAATCCCAATTTCCTCATCCAGCTTTTTACAATACGAGAATATTGCTGGGTTGAAATAGGTTGTTTGGTATAATGTGATTTGTTGCCAGAAAATATGAAATCATCTTGAGATTTATTGCTCAGATGTTTTGCAATGGCAGTTTTAGAAGTATCCATTAAAGGCATTGCCAAAGTCTTTTTTCCAGTTTTAATCTGTTTAACTGAAACACTATCTTTAACAATTCCAGATGGATTAATGACATCAGAAACTTTTAAATTTCTGAGGTCTGAGGACCTGAGCATCAAATCAATGCCCAGATTAAGCAGTAATTCATGCAATGGATTATCTTTTACAATTTTCCTTAACTGCTGAATTTGTTTTTTAGTTAGTGGTTTTTTTCCCATTATCTCTCTCCAGGAAATCCCACCCTGTGAACACACAATAAAAGCCTTAGACAGTCAACTTAACTAAGACTTCTAAAAACACAAGGTGGGATAATTTTTAATTAAGATTTATAAGTTTATATTCTCGTGAATGAATTTTTATTCTAGTTTCTTTAATATTTTCATCCAAAAATATATTTCTATATTTGCCAGTTGTTTTTGAACAATCCCAATATTTTTCATCTAAATATATTGAAACAGATCTTTTCTTGTGATCCCAAATTTTTCTTGCAATATTGGTAGAATAACTTTGAAAAGTATCAGAATGGTATCTTCCATTATCTCTTATCCCAATAATAAATTGATTGGGAACTTTATTTCCTTTATTATTTGTCATATTTTTAACTGTAGTTCTCATGTTCTCTCCTTTAATAAATTGAATTAGGCATTGCGTTTAAAAGATTACCTTCCAATCTGTGAATCTCTGAAAGAATATCGTTAGCTTCAGAGTGGCAAAAATTGTTATTGTATGTTCCTTCCAATTCAATAGGGTCACCGTTTTCATCATCGAAACCTATTAGAATTTGTTCATCAAGAGTATCAAGTCCTGCATCATTGTCAGTAATAATCATTGCAATGCCAGAATCATAATCTTTTCTCATGGCTATACAACCGCCACCAGTTCCCCAACCACTAAAAGCATGTTCTTCCAGTAGGTCAAGAATATTCTGACTGGCTAATGTTCTTTCTGGGAATGCTTTGTTTCCTGCTAATACTTTCATGTTGTCTCCTTTCTTTCTTCTTTTTCAATTTGAGTTTCAAACCAAGCAATACGTTTTTTTAAATAAGACTTAACAAATTTGATTTCAATGTTACTTAATTCTCTCAGTCCACCGAAAGAATCGTCTTGTTGATTATTAAACTTTATTGCGTTTTCTACTCCTTCAATGCCATCAAGTTCACACTCCATACATTGTTTATCACTTATTAAATATTTAAGATTACTCATATTGTCTCCTTAATTATTCTGATTGCGTTCATTAATTCAAAAGCGAGTTTGAATGATTCTTCTTCATTCAACTGAAACAAATTTACAAAATCGCCTTTCCCATGATCCTTAACAAATTCCACATACAACTTACCCATATCATCAATGCGTGGTCGCATGGTAATACTTGAACCGGTAAAATCATAATCTAGTATTTTTTTATCTATCATATTCTCTCCTTATTTTTTTATTGCTGTTAATCCAAATTCATTAAGTGGTGCATATTCACTCCAATGATCAATATGCTTTACAAACCATTTTTCTTTTACTTCATCATAAATATAGACATATTCAACACTACAAAATTCTCCAAGATAATTATCAAAATCTTTTACTGTTTTTGATTCACGAGGGTTTTCTTCATGTCTGGCTTCTTTTACTGTTTCAAATATAGTTGGTAATAAAGATGAAATATATCCAACTCCAGTAATCTGCCAAGCTTTATTTTCATTATTGTAATGGTTCAGAAGCATTTTACCAACTCCATCCATATATCCATCCCAATGAACATATGTACCGACATATTCATCTTTATAATTTTTGTAAGCTATTATTGCATTTGTACTCATATTCTCTCCTTTAAATATTAAGATTTGTTACTGTTGATTTCCTTTAAAAGCTCAGCCATTCTGGCTTTTTTTAAAGATTCATCTACTACCCATTCACCATTCACTTTTATATGTATATCACTTACAGAACCATTTCTTGCTTCCATAAATTTCTTTTTACGTTCTTCTTCAGTTTTCATATTCTCTCCTTTGGTTTCAAACTGAGGTTATTCTCAGTCTGTATAAATATTATTACAAATGTTCACAAATATGTCAAGTGTTTTTTTATCTTTTTTTTACTTTTTTTTATTTAAGAATAATATCAGCAACTTAGGTATGATATTTTTTATCAAATAAATAAATATTTTGACTTGCATAAAAATTGCTTGCATTATTTATCAAAATAAATTAAGGTAGTAGTTGCCTAGTTGATTGGATTATCATATAATGTATTTTTCTATGGAGGGAAAAAAAATGATTATTACTAGAGCAACAATTCCTGGCTGGCTCAAATCACCTGATGCTGCCCAATATCTGGGGTTGACAGAATCCCAGTTTCGTAAAGTACATCCCAAGATAAAATCTATACAGCTTCATAAGAACGGCCCCCGTTTTTTCAGGCAGGAGGACGTTGATGCTTTTTTACTTTCTGGGGAGGGACCCCGGAAATTGAACTGATCGGAGGATCAGCAATTAAGGCACATGGACGTGCCATTTCCATTGATGGAGAAATAATATGTCAGAACCAATAAATATTTCCGGTGTCATTGAGGAAATATATGAAGAGCAGGTCATTTCAGACCGTTTCAAAAAGAGGGAATTTGTACTCCTTCATGCTCCCAATCCCGATTATCCTGAACATCTGAAAATTGAGTTTGTCCAAGACAAATGCGATTTACTTGATAAATATAAGGTAGGTGCAGAGGTAGATTTATCTCTCAACCTGAAAGGGAGGAAGAGTGAAAGCAACGGTAATTATTACAATACTATTCAATGCTGGCGTATAATGCCTGTTGGTGGTGAAAGTAATAATGATGAAGAGAACCTGTTCTGAATCAATTGCCCTGCCAGGATATTGCAGGGCATACCAATAAGGAGAGAAATATGGAAGAATATAAAGAATTAGGCAAGTTGATCCAGGGAATGCCGTTTGCAGAATATCTGAATTTGAAAGGATATATTCATTCAAGCGATATTAAACTGATTGACAAAAGTATAAATCACCTGCTTAAAAGAGGTGATATGGAAGAGACACCCGCACTTACTTTGGGAACACTTGCTCATTTTGTTATTGTCCCTGATACCGGGTTGGAGAACTTTGACAGTACATACCTGGTAATGCCAAAGGTTGACAGGAGGACCAAACAGGGAAGACAGATACATGATGACTGTGAGGCCAAAGCAAAGGCAGAAGGAAAAATCCTGATTACCCAGGAGGATTTTACTAAGGTTATGGCCTGGAGGGATAATGTCTTTAATGACCCAATGACCAGTAATGTCTTTAAAAATTCTAAAGGATTAAATGAGGTATCAGGCTTTTTCAAACATCCAGAAATTTCTGGTATCAATGGTGCAATAAGGGTTGATAAATTATTGGAAGATAAAAAGATTGCAATTGATTTGAAAACAACTGTTTCTGCACATCCAAATGCTTTTAAATATACCATAAAAAAATATCGTTATGATATCCAGGCAGCTTGGTATATTGATGGTTTGAAACAGCTTACCGGTGACGATTATGATTTTCTTTTTGTTGCATGTGAAAAACAGTCGCCTTTTAATGTTCAGGTGTACAGGTTAAGTGAATTGGATATCAATATGGCAAGAGATGATATTTTTCAAATCCTGGAATATTACAAGTCTTATATGAATGCGCCTGAATCCAAAAAACATACGATGACTGGATACTTTTCTGGTATTCAGACAATTTCACTAAACTATTTAGATGGAGAGTAATATGGATAAAATAGAATTTATTTTAACTGGTACAGGGAAAGATTTATTTCAAGCGCTGTTTGAAGCAAAAAAACAACTTGGAAGTACAGTGGCCCCGGCCGGCCACAACCCCCATTTCAAATCAGATTATATTCAACTGGATACCCTGGTTAAAAAAATTGACCCGGTAGCACAAAAATGCGGGCTGGTAATTTCTCATTTTCCGACTGGTACCGGGTTGATTACGCTTCTCATTCATAAAGATTCCGGTCAGCATATTCAATTTTATTATGAACTGGTACTTGAAAGGCAGACTGCACAGGGGGTATCGAGCTCCTTGACATATGCAAAACGCCAAATACTTCAAAGTATGTTCAATTTGAGTGCTGGTGAAGAGGAGGATGACGATGGAGAAGCTGCAGAAAACAGGGAGGTTGAAAAAGAAAAATCTCCTGCAAAAGAAAAATCAGGTGGTAAAAAATCTGCATCTTCTGCTTTGAAGACAACAAAATTTGCAATCCAGAATATGACAGACCTGGAAGAGCTCAAGCTTTATTTTGGGACAATGCCTGTTACGTACCAGAATGACGATAAAATTGTTGAGCTGTTCAAGGCAAAAAAGGCAGAAATTGGGATGCAGGCAAACTGACCTCCTCATGTGCGTATGTATTATATATAGATATTTTTTAAGATATATATATTCTTATTCATAAATAAAGAAAAATTTATAAAAAGAAAAAAGGTAATTATGGCTAAAAAAATTAAACCTGATCCACCTGATGTTTCAGACATTCTCTCTCATACAGATGTTCCAGATGAGTTGAAGTATTTAAAGTGCTTTCAGGAGGTATGGGCAGAATGGGTGGAGTACAAGCAGGAGGAGTGCTGTGATTTCAATGGCAACATGAAACCATGGATGTCAATTAAGGCTGCCCAGAGATGGTTGACCCAGATTCGCAACCAGTATGTAAATCATAACAGGGATGTGGTCCATGTAATTTCACAGTCAATGCTCAATGAGTGGGTTGGTATAAGGTTTGACCTGATTGAGGACAGGACTTCTCCACTCAAATCCAAGACCAGGGATCAGGTATCAGGTCTTGATACAGAATGGATGAGGGTCAATACTGATCAGAAACACCTGAACTAGGAGGAACATGGCCTGGAGGATGAGACCCTATAATGAGGGTGAAATAGAGCTCATAAATAGCCTTATCAGGGAGGGGGAGGCAAAATACGGAAGGACTGAGGCAATGGGTCACCTGGTACAGGAATATGTTCAAAGGGAAATGGTTGGAAGGGGTCTCAGGATTGAGTTCAAACCCAGGAAGAATCCCATTTTGCATGTTGCCAGGAAAGTTAAATGTAATGGAGAGCCATCTTGTGTTGTTAAGATCTGAGTTTTGTACAAAACCTGTGAATTTTGCGGGGTGGATTATACCCCTGATGAATACAATAAGGTTACTCAGAAGTATTGCAGCAAGTCATGCAAGTACAAGATGGCCTGGACAAAGCAAAAGAAAACAGGGCACATCAGGAGCAAGAAAGGCGGGTATCCAAGAGCAATTTATATCCAGCTTTGGATGGAGGCAAGACTCTCAGATAATACTGCACCATGTCACTACTGCCTGAAGAGACTGAAGCCAGAAAGGGATTCTTTTGTTTTGGATCACAAGATCCCGGTGTCAGCATTGTCCACCAGGGAAGAGGTGATGGACCCTACTAATTTAGTGGTGTGTTGCAGGGAATGCAACATTGAGAAGGGTAATAAGTACACATATGAGGAATTTAAAAAAATGAAGGAGACTCATGGATAAAGATAAGGTTTATACACTGGAATATAAAATGGATTTAGATGATGTAAAGCAGATAATCCAGGAAGAAACAAAATTTGTGGAGGAAGGGTGGATTCCAGATTCAAAAGAGGACAGGAGAAATGCAATTGAATGGGGATTGAAAGTCCTTCAAATTGAGATCCTGTATGATATTGCAAATGTATTAGAGGATATTCGTGACGCTAAATTTGTTCCAAATAAATAGATAACAAAAGGAGACTCATGGATGAGGCTAAA
>VTLG01012039.1_pt1 | contig 10843 bp, 23 predicted proteins | sample 4694571 | NCBI WGS metagenome assembly VTLG01 (sample SAMN12604809, study PRJNA352737) | marine metagenome | biome: ENVO:00000447; feature: ENVO:00000209|ENVO:00000569|ENVO:01000036; material: ENVO:00002151; isolation source: viral sequences binned using virsorter ... | reverse complement strand
AGCCTCAAGCTCCAAGCTCCTCGAAGAAGGAGCCACAAGCCTCAAGCCCCAAGCAACAAGCCTCAAGCTCCAAGCCGCAAGCAACAAGCTCGTGAATCTTGGACCCTGGAAAAAGTTTTATGGTGCCTGAACCGAGGGCCTCGACCATGATAAATGTGTTGGTAGGATGACGTGCATGGAACGCAATTTGATGTGGTGAAAACTTAACTCTGTTACTCTTCGTAACTTTTAATTCAAGTGTAAAAAAGTGCCCGTAATTATTATAACCCAATAGATCGGGAGTGCCAGATAAGCTAAGATTTTCAAGTCTAATCCAAGAAATTTTAGTGATAGATTTTTTAATTTTTGCATATAATTTTCGCTCGGGTTTCAAGGTAACTAGGGCTTTCTAATCCGGTGTTTTAGGAGCGATAATTATCTTTTGACTCTCTGGTTTTAGTACAACACGAATAGAATTTTGTCCAATAATATTTGACTCTTGCACTTCAATTCTTTTAACTTCTTCAAGGTGACCACCTACTTGCATATAAATTCTAGCATTAGATATCGCTGTACCTCTTCTGCCGTCAGTAAATTGGTCTAAGTATTCCTGTAGATGTTTTATAAACATTATTGACTTTCTAACAATGTTACCTTAAATTGTCAACTATGGGTGTACCAAAGAGACTTACAGAAATGCAACAAAGATTCGCCGAGTTTTTAGTATTCGGTGGACCTGATGGACCTATGACTCAAACCGAGGCTGCACTCGCTGCGGGTTATAGTCCGAAGCGTGCAAGACAAGAAGGATCTGAGTTGTGCAACCCTAGACTCTCACCGCTTGTCGTCAAGCATATTGGTGAACTGAAAGAAGAAAGAATACGTAAACACGAAGTTACGTATGAAGGACATGTTGCAGAACTTGCTAGGCTTCGAGAAGCCGCTTTAAAGAAAGGATCATTCTCTTCTGCAGTGAATGCGGAAGCAAACAGAGGAAAAGCAGCAGGACTATACATAGATAGGAAAATAATAAAAACAGGAAAACTAGAGGACATGTCAGAACAAGAACTAGAAGCAAAAATGAAACAGCTTTTAACCGATTACGGACAGATAATTGATGTGACTCCATCTAAAGTTTCTGAATCTTCTTTACCCACTGACGAGGTATCATCGTCCGATCCCCAAAAGTAATTCCATCTTCATCTTGATCGTAAGACGCAAATAACTTTACAGAAGTTTTATCTTTTGAATACAACCAACCTTCGTTAACAGGTTTTGCTAATTTCATTTTATCAAACTCTTTGTCGGTAGCCCAGCCCGAGTCGCTAACACAATCGATCCACTCCACTCGAACTCTCGGATAAGGTATATCGGGAGCACTTTCAGCTGCAATTCTTTTTCGTCTTTTCCTAGGCATACTTGGTTTTACTCCTTCGACACCTAGTTGACAATTTATTTTTTTGTTGCGCTAAAAATAAAAAAAAGTGAAAAGGTATCGCAAATGCTAAAATTAACCTATAAGCGTTGGTATTAAACACTAATTTTTCGACACCCCCCCTATCGCAAGGGTATCGCAAAGGTATCGCAAGTGTCGAATTTTTTAGTCCAAATAGTGAACAAACCGATGTCACCTTAAATTTGCGACACCCTTTCGATACCCATTCGACACCCATTCGATACCCCAAGTGTCGAACTATAAAACCTTTGTTGCCTTTTTTTCGCCATAATATTTCCTCATTACGGACAACTTTTCTTCTGCTTTACCTATTTGGCCTAGCAGCTTGTCTACCTCGCCCGTGATGTCCACGTGCTCTGGTATCACCAGGTTTTGTTCGCAGATGACATCTATCTTGTAGTGTGCATCTTCGATCTCTGCTTCGTATCTCTTTAGAAGCGTTCTAAATAACTGATCGTTCATTTCCACCTCCTCATCACAATCTTGCCACATTTCTTCTTGTAAAGAATCCATGCCTTTTTTCCGTCATAATAGTATCCGTCTATTTTCATTTAAAGTCCTCCTTTGTAATGTTGACGTTTGCTTGTTCTTTCTCATCATGTTTTAGTTCATAATACATGTCTAGTCTTTTGAGAAATTTGTATTTCCATTGTCTTAAATCAGACCCAGAAATTATAAACTCTTGGTAATATAGGTCAGGTGTACATACCATTATTACACCTTGTTCTATGTTAGATTCATGAACATAATCATGTGCCATAGCATACGCTGCTATTTGCATTTTGTAGTCATCAATCCACTCTTCTTTCTTTGGTCTGTTAGCTTGTTTAAAATCTACAACCGTTTCTTTGCCATTGTGTAAACAAACTAAATCAGTAGACCCAGCATAAAGACCAGGATAATACAACGTAACTTCGGATCCATACCATTCTTCAACTGGTGTAAGACCCACATCAATAATTTTCTCGGCCATGGTTTTCGCCTTCTGTCCGAGTTCTGTAAGATCATCGTAGCCAGATCCGATAATATAGTGCTCCAGGAATTTGTGCATAGCTGTCCCCCTATTACTAGAAAGATTTTTGATTCGTTCTGCTTCTTTTGCACCTTTTGATTTTATCCAATCTTTTAAAAATGTTTGGTCTTTGGTCTTGCCCAATATAGTAGTTACACTCGGAAGTCTAGAACCATTTACATCATAGAGCCGTGTTCCGTGGTCCTCTATGCGTGTGCCGGTAATGTATTTATACTTACCATTGTGCTTGATACTTCGACCAATGTTATGGTATTCTTCGATATCTTTATCACTCATCATTCGGTATCATCAAACCTTTTAGATTCATTTTTATCTTTCAAGACAAATTTATTTATTACAAACCAACCAATGATAGCTGCAACAAAGATCGCTGCCATACCTACAAAAAATAAACCGATCATAGTTTTTTCTTCAACTCCTCTAAATAGTCCTCTTCTTCTTTACGATTATTATCTCTAACAATCTCCGCTTGTTTTCTCCAGGCCCACGAGCTAATCGCACCGGACCAACCCATCACCCATAAATAAAATTTTAACATCATTCTAAACTCATTGCCTCCTTATACTCTTGTAAACTAACAACTTTTCCGTTCATCATTTTACTACTATCGGCGTAATGATCAAGTATCTGTTGTATCTTTGGTAGCTTGGTATGTGACCAAGGCCAGATCATACAACAAACATAATGCGCATCTCTAAATGTACATCGCCACTTCCATTGTGTTAGATATTTAGTGCCATCTTTACGTTTGCCTTTTCTAGGTTTCTTTACGACGGTTCCACAGGCCAAGACCTCATGCACCCATCTTACAACAGACTCATCGGTCATGGTTATCTCCATCGATAATCGTAGGCTATTCGATACTCGATAGCCTTTACCATTGTGTTTCTTTTTCTTTTCAGGTCTACGAGTAAAATAAATACTACCTTCACCATCAAAGAGTCCTGCAATGTATGCTTTATCTGTATCTGGAATCATTTCAACCCCCGTGCTTTCCGTGCACGTACTTGCAAAGGGGCAAAGGCTCCACACCTCCACGGTTACTTACCGCTTCAAAGGTTGCCGTACAGGGACTAGCGCTAGGCTTTGTATGGACGGAGGTCCTTTTCACATCGTAATTCTTTTTTATAATCCAACGAACCGTTGCTGTCGTTGGATCAAATCCATCAAATTCAAATCTACTAGTGCAGCTTGTTAGAAGCACCATCATCGATAAGATCATCAGTGATTGTTTCATAATATTCTCCTTCTGAATCGCAGTCCCAGCATTGGTGGACTTCGCTTCTATCTCTAAAATCTACACTTGGGTCACCATCAATTTTTGCAACCCTGACATACCCATTTCCATGGCATGTGTCACAGATGTGTATTTTTATTCTACCTTTTTTTAATTTTGCCATTTAGTTTTCTCACTTTCTCATTCGCTAATGATTCAATCGTCTTTGCTACGGACAATTTTGCATCAGGCAATAATACCTTTGATAACTTATCTAAAATAGCATATGTTTCTTTTGTCAGAGAAACATTTTTATATTTACTCATGTCAGTCATGCGTGTTTCCTTTCATTTTTAGATACATAATATAGGTGATTTTATAGGATTGTCAATGAAATTTTTATTAGTGCTCACAATTTGTTCCAGTGTTTTAGGTGAATGTATGCCTTCATTTACTTGGCATGAATCGTTTTCGACCCATTATGATTGTGCTCAATTTGGGTATAAAGAAGCACAAGAAAAACTAGCAGAGATTGGTAGAAAAGATGTTAACGAACATGGTATTGTAATAAAGTTCTCTTGCAGTATCGTTAACACGATTTGACAATATGGCAGAATTATGGTATGGCGAGATTATCTTCTCACCATTACCTACCCTTACTTTTCCCTCTTTAGGGTAGGTGTTTCTTGATTCCAAACCCATAGCAAAACAACTGCAGGTGAAATCAAAAGACTAATTACAAATACAGCCAATAAAATCGCCACTACCATCCTTCATTAAATGTTCGTTAACAGGATAATCAATGTAAGTTGCTAACTTAATTCTAAGTATCTCACAAAGATCAAAACAATCAATGTCTTTAGTTAACACTATTCCATCTATCATTTCTTTCGTGACAGATAATAGACTATACATTCCGTCGTTTAGTATTATTAAATCCATTACTTGTACCCAAAGATATTATTTTCTTTAAACCAGGAGCTGATATGGTTAAATGCACACCATAAGATCTCCATTGTTGTTTCATTATGTTTAATTCTAATAACAACGTAGAATATTGTCTTTGAGCTATTCCGTTTGTTTTTATAGTTATAGTTTTTTCTTTCATTATTTACCTTGTATTCCAGGTACGGTTGTAGATATAAAATTACCATGTTTATTCGTATACTCTACATGGTATTCTTTTTTAGAATCAAGTCTACGTCTTAATTTTTTTAAAGACATAGCCTCCATATCTTCTGTCATTTCCTTACCTAGTTCTCTTACTTTATATTTATATCTCATACATTTCCTTTCTGTAGGATAATATATCATTTTTTAGGATAATGTCAACGCCCCTGGCCCCTATATTTTTTAAATCTTCTGCGCTTATCTTTGTTCATTTTACACAAGCTAGGGTTGCGTCCGATGGAAGTAGTGTGAAAAACAGGCACGTGAGCTACTTTTGCGTATAAACCTTTAGCTTTCTTGGCCATTAAAATACTCGTCTACTTTTGATTGTGGCGTTTCTTTGTGTATATGTGGGATATAACTTATAACGCCATTTACATGTTGTTCTAAATCTGCACCACAAGTCATACATCTGTAAAATTGTTTAGTGAGTCCAACTAACATCGTGTACTCCTCACACGTTGGACACTTACCATTAACTATTTCTGCCTGTATTCTCATTTAATAATTTTAACAATTTTCTTTCTGTCCATGTATATCTCTGTTTGAGCTTGTACTTTTTGACAAGAGAATACAACTCTCTCCGGATTGACCTCGTTCTGCGCGATGCGTTTTGATTTTAAACAATCCGATAACGAATTTTTATATACATGCTCTATCATATTTCCGTTTAAAGTTAATATTAGTGCAAACACAGTTTCTATCATTAATGACTCCCATTTCTAATTAACTTCTCTACGTCTTCAGTTAACTTCTCAGTTCTTTTTTTTAAAAATTCTATGTTAACAGCATTGTTTCTCATACTTTTAATCTCTGCTTCTACATCTTCTAATAAACCACTAACGTGTTCTACAATCATAAAAAGCTCTGCTTCTCCAGCTGATTGACCTAACTCACCTCTTGGATATTTAATTCTAAACTCTGTGTTTTGTTCTAAATCTTTTTGCATCAATTCTATTTTTGTAGCGTGGTTATTGAGCGTTTCATGTAAACCAAAATAAGCCCAGGTGCCGATTGCGACGAGCGCGATCAGGGAAGCAACCGTCTTCATAGGCATTTGGACGGCTGCTTCCTCGCTTATATTTAATGGTTTTTTCTTCATCTTTTCTTAAATAACCAGGACACGTACCAGTCCCACATTCTTTTTATTTTATCTTTAATTTTTTTAATCATGTTTTTTCTCCTCTATTTCGTAAAAGAACTTATCAGTGTCTTCAGTTCTCCACTGAGAAGAGTCTTCTACATTCCATTCAGATGTCTGCACCTTCCAGTCAGGGATAGTATCTTTTACAGTGAAAGAGGGTATATCCCATATCAATCTATTGTTTGGCTGTGCTGCATAGTTGCCATCATCTAAAGCAAGTATGTGAGCGCACTTGTGCTCGTGCGGGATCTCCGAATGATCAGTATCGATTATGTTAGCTTCTGGATGAGCAAAGTCAATAGTAAATAAGTATTTACCTCTATGCCATTTTTTGTCTTTACCTATGTATTTTCCTGATTGTGATACTAAAAAATCCCAGCTAGTGACAGCAGGATAATAAGAAAAACAATTCCAGAGCTGAAGTTCATCAAGGCGTCGCTTGGGCACCCTGGATGGTTCAAATCCTCTTTGAATAAACGCGCTAATTGGTAAGCGATAAAATACTGCACCATTTTCCATAATAGCATGAAACAATAGTGCACGTCCCTCAAGAGCTGACATGCCAAAGATAATACAATCTTCAACTTCTCCATGATGTTTTTTAAGATCATATAAATATTCCCTCCTTATTTGTGCATAGGTTGCTGGTATGTTTGCATTTAAGTAAGCCATGCCTGCATACTATCATCAAAATCTCTGTAATCTATAGTTATTTCGTCACCTATTCTTATATCTTTCAAAGCAATACCCTCATCATTAACACTAGGGTCAATACTATGATTTAAGTATTTTTCGTTGTCAATACCCATTACAAATATTTTAGAACCTAGTTCTCTTTCATAGGAATGAGTATCAATAAATTTTGCAAGAGCTAAAGGCATTCTTGGTAAATTTTCACTATTAAATTCTATTTCAAACTCTGGTCTGACCTCTTTTATTTTTTCACCTTTTTTTGCATTCTCTTTTGCAAACACCCCAACCCCGTGTATTTTACTTTTATCTAGGTATGTATCTATTAATAACATTATTTTATCGTACCCCAACTTGGTCCAGATTCAAAGTCAACTTTGTTTTTAACTTCAAGAGGTATTGTCTCTTCCATCACACTTTGAATTAGTTTTGTTTCGTGGTCCGTGATCGAAAAACAAAGCTCATCGTGTATTTGTATATGTGGAACTATGCCTTTTTCATGTAGATCTACCATGGCTTTCTTTGTCATATCTGCAGCTGATCCTTGTATCAACCTATTCAAAGCCTTGTAGGTAAACGCAGGTGTATAGTATCTTTCAAAATAATCCATGTAATTTGGATCTATTTTGTTTTCTTTATACTTATCCAACATTTCAGCTTTAAATGCTTCTCTTGCTTGTTGTTCTGTGTATAGTGGCACCTCGTTGAATCTATTTATTTCAGGATTCCATTCTTTATTTGTTGTCTCCCACTTATCAAATCTGCAGAATCTGTCGTGTAATGTAAATAATAATTTATTTTCTTTAGCAAATGCTATTAACTCTTGTGATAACTGCCTAACAAAAGGCACTCTGCTATGATACTCGTTAAATAATTCTTTTGCCTGTTTTTGATCTAGGCCTAACTCCCTTTGTAGCTTGATCTTACCCATGCCATAGAAAAGACCTAGATTGATTGTTTTTGCCTGTTTCCTGGAGATATTAGCCATGTCAGCAACGATTTGATGAAAATCTGCATCATCTCTATCAAATTCATTTTGCAAACCCTCCGTACCCGGTAGACCCAATTTGATCGCATAGTGCACTACGATACGAGGTTCTTGTTGTGAATAGTCAAAGCTACCCCACTGACAACCCTCTTCAGGTATGAACAACTCTCTCATCTTACCACCGATATAACCCTTTGCCGGTATCTGTTGTAGGTTAGGATTGGACATACTAAATCTGCCGGTAACGGTACCGCCTGTATCTGATCTTATCTGATTTATATCTGCGTGTATTCTATCTTCATGCACATACTCTAACAATCCATCTATAAAAGTGTTGACTGCTTTGTCATACTCTCTTGCTTTTGCAATCATTCGTAAACATTTATTATTGTGTGTTTGTAAATAGTTTTTAGGTAGTTGTGGCATTTTAGATTTTGGTGTGACTTTGTAATCTTTAATACAAAGATGGTCTAATAATTTTTTAATTGATGCTGCAGCCCAGATGTCAACTTTAATTGTTGTAATACTTTCTATTGCTTTTATTATTTGATCTCTACGTTTCTTGAGATGTTTACCAAACAGGATAGCTTTTGACCGATCTATTCTAACGCCTTTAAATTTCATGTCAACTAAACATAAAAATAATTTTGTTTCTAATTCAAATATTTTTCTACAAGTCTTTTGCTCTCCATCATCTTTAGTGTATAATACTTCGTCAATTTTTTTATCAAATAATTTCCATAACTTGTATGTCAGGTTTACATCTTGCTTTGCATATTCTTTTACAATAGATGCAGGTAGTTTATGCATGTTAGTCATTGGATCTTTTACTGTACCACCAGACCACTCTAATGTTTTCTGTTGTAAATCGTATTTATATTTCTCCTCGTTAAGATAATCTTTTGATAGCGCGTCTAGTGAATATTTAAATCTGTTCTCATCAATGACAGATGCAGCTATCATGGTATCAACAATTCTACCTTTAATCATCTTACCTGTCACCGCTCTGATCCAACAAACATCATACATTGCATTGTGAAATACTTTTGTTATGTTTTCGTTTTGAAATATCTTATCGTTTAACACTTGCCATATCTTATCTATTCTTTGATAATTTATGTCTGTATCAGAGTGACGTAGAGGGAAGTATGCGAGGTCATTATCTGTTGCAACTGCAATACCACATATAAAACCATCATTACGTATGGCACCAGATCCTTTTGTTTTAAGATTCGGATCGTATGTCTCTATATCTATTGCAACCGTATTTATGCCTTTTAGATTTAAATCCTCTGGAGTGTTACACATTATAATCCCTCTCTATAATCATCTCTATAAAATGTATTGCTTTCAACAAATCTTCCTTACCATTTTTATCTTGATGTCTTATTATGTATTTTATAGCACATCCTTCAGGATATAAAAGTTTATTCTCAACCACAAACTTACTCGGCTGAATGATATACTTTTGGTAATGATTGCCGCCGTGCTGCTTGTCCCAAATGTTTTTCTTTTTCATCTTACTCCTAACGTATATTTACCTTGTGATGCTACAGTCCAACAATCAAACTTGCCTCTGCTGTATGCAACATATTTTAATCTAAGTTGTGTAAAATACTTTTCTAATCTTGTTGTTGTCAGATCAACAATAACATTGTCAAACGTTAAACCTTTTACGGTGTGTATGTTTGCATATTTTACTCTTACATCTCCATCACTAAATCCCTTGTTTAGAACCTTTCTAATGTAGACTATTCTATTAGGGTCTGTCTTCTTTCGTATTAATGCAAAGTCTCTTTCTCTTCCTGCGCTTTCTTTTAGATACTTGTGATGTTTCATGTAGTCCATTGTATATTCTCTATCAACCCATTCATCAAAAGTCTCCTCACCTCTGCCATGAACTATTACTTTGCTACCCATGTATTGCCAGAAATCTTTTATTTGTTTTAATGGCATCGGTGTTCCTTTGCAGAAGTCTGGCCATAGTTTGTGACATCGTAGTTCTTTCTTTGGTACGTGGGCCGTGTTACCTACATGTGCAAACTCGATCCCTTGTTGTTTAAAAAATTTTTTGACCCATGAATCAGATGGCGTGCCACGATAAGTAAATAAAAAAGTCTCGTTGGTGTTTTTTATTTTATCTAGTAATGTTTCCATAGCACTACAATTTGTTTGTAAACTTGGTAAATAATAATGATTACCTATAACATCAGTTGGTTTCCAAACTCTTTCATATCCGTAATAATCCCATATTGGTCTTATTATTCTTTTACACAAAGTATTAATAGTTTTTCCACAACGATGTCCTTGTTCTAATTGTTCTGCATCTCTTGATAATCTGTGATAGTAATCAGCATCAGATCCTGCAAACTCAAATATAGTTTGATCTGCATCACCTACAAAATAATATTCTTTTGCTTTTGTTGCCATTTTATTTAATGCTTCTCTTTGTGGCACGTTACTATCCTGTGCCTCATCGACTATCAAAGCATCTATATCGGGCTCAACAGCTTTGTCTATAAAATCTTGTATCATATCTGCATAGTCACATACATGATTGTCATGTTTGTATTGTACGTATGGAAATTGCATCTGTTCAATAGAATTTAAGCTGTATGGTTTGTATGCGTTTTTATCACATGTCTTCCAGTGCTCTTTCAAAGTTTTGCCCCTGCCGTGTGCATCTGCTATGTATCTGTAAAATCTATGTTTATCTGCATTAAACTCTGATTCGTTTATACTTTGTAATTTAAACAATGAATCTATCATTGATAAATTTTTGTGATCTTCATAACTAAAAACTTCTTTACGTCCTACTAATCGACTCTTACAATATGCATGTATTGTACAAATTTTATATTTAACAGCTTTCTTGGTAACGCCTCTCATCTCTGGTAGTTTTAATATTTCATCTTTAATCTCATCAGCTGCTACATTGGTGTGTGATAATATTATTATTTTATCGTAAGAGTATCTTTTTAATAACTCTAAATATTTTTGTGTGATAAACATAGAGGTCTTACCTGTTCCTGGTGGACCTGATATAAATTTAGGTTGTTTCACTTATTACCTCTTGATATTCGCCTTCAACAATTAAATCTTCTTTATCAATTTTTTGATTTGTTATACGCCAAGACACACAGGATTTTGTGCCAAACTTACCATGA
>VTLG01006767.1_pt1 | contig 10844 bp, 12 predicted proteins | sample 4694571 | NCBI WGS metagenome assembly VTLG01 (sample SAMN12604809, study PRJNA352737) | marine metagenome | biome: ENVO:00000447; feature: ENVO:00000209|ENVO:00000569|ENVO:01000036; material: ENVO:00002151; isolation source: viral sequences binned using virsorter ... | reverse complement strand
TTTCTGTTATCTGGACTTTTAAATACTCTTTTAGGTACACCATATTTTTGAGTATCTGCATCGTCTAAATTTTCAGATGATTGATAAAAATCTTTAAACTCTTCTGTAGTAACAAAACGTAAAGTCCGCATTTCAAAAGGTGCAGTTTCTCCACTAACTCCTACGGTTGTAGCAAGAAAATTATCCCAGTCTATATAACCATAATCTGTTACAAGACTAGAAGAAGAAGGTTTTAATTCATACCAACGTGTACCTGCTACTGTTTCAATATTTACATTACCATATCTAGGGTCTGTAGTGCCGCTTTCGCTCACGGCAAGAAAAGGCCATTGCGCTTCTTCATTTACCATGTCAAGATAAGACCTATTAATGACATCTTTTACGTGACTTTGTATACCTACAGCACTAGCAAAGTTAGCCTGTGTAAGTTCTACTTCATTCATTTCACGCAAAATCTCATTAGATAATTGCAAATATGTAGTCGCCATTATTTTTTATGAACCTTTTGTATTTCAAAATTTGCAGATTTACTAGAACCTCTATGCTTTTTATAGCCATCTTTTGGGTCTTTCATAAGTTTATAAGTGTTACCAGTTTTCATCCAATGATAACCCTTTGGAGCTTGGACTTTCATCGTCCTTTAGGTAAACTTTTATTATAGCCAGCCATACGATTGCAAGCATCTTCCATTGCATAAATATCAGATTTTGCTGATCCGCCATGTGCCATGCCATATCGTCTTGAACTTCCACCGCCCATCATTCGTTTCATTTGACGATCCATATCTGCTTCCATAGGAGACGGTCCCATGCCCATGCCGCCGTGTCCCATTTTTTTCTTACCACCATGATACATAAGATTTCTCCCTGTGTATTTATTAGGTACATACCCTTTTTTTCTTGGTACTTTATTCATATTAATCTTGATCAGATTCAAAAGTTTTACTTTTAGCTCTAGCTATTTCAAACTCATTTCTATTAAAATAAGAATCTTTTTTAAAATCTGTTTTTGGTCTATTAAACAACGGGTCTTTTTTAAATATACGATCATAATTTTTATTATAAGCAGATTTATTAAAGCCTCGCCTATGCCTACTTTTTGTACTAACAATAGTCCCTGTAGAAATCATAAAAGGTTTTTCATCTGAACCTAGCTGTGCCATTTAATACTCCAAAAAGATGGGGCCACCGAAGTAGCCCCTCTCAAGTTTAGTCAATACCGTAGAAGGCAGAAACAAGTGCTTCAGGACGAAGAACTGTTGCGCCATATACGTGAAGACCACGAACAATATCACCAAAGCTATCAGGATCACGAAGAACCTCTGTATTGGTAATTGTTTGTGCAGTAGCTGTAGAAGACATATGCCCAGCCAAAACTTTACCAGCAGCGTTAGACGTTGAGGCAATGTTATTTGACTTGTACATATCAAATCCACGAAGCTTACCAGAGCTTACCAAACCATTACGGATGGAACCCTGACCTGCGTTGTAATCAACTGACAAGAGCTTAGAAGAACTTTGTACAAGAACTTCGTAAAACTCAGGATTAGCCAAGAACCAACGTCCTTCTTCGGGTACGTTTTGCTCATCAAGCAAACGAGCCATGCGAGAAAGAACATCAATAGGATCATGCTCACTGCCAGCAAAACCAATGTCCAAGTTACCAGTACCATCGAAAGTACCAGCAGCTAGGTCAGTAGCATTGTCAGAACCAAGAACATGGTTAGGACTTGAAGCAGAAACGCCAGAGAACATTTCAGCAATAACGCCACTATCAAAAGCATCACGAAGAGCGTAAGCTGCTGAAGAAGTTGCTACTTCACGAAAATTAACGTGAGACATATTTGTTTCAATATCGTCTACGATAAATTTAAATGCGTTTGCAACATCAACAATTAGATTTAGCTCTTGGTCAGTCAGTTTAGTAGCTGAGATTGTGCCACCACGTTCATACTGGTCAACTGTAATTACAGGTTCTTTAATAATACGCACAGTATCACCAAAGGCTGAAATTTCGCCAGCATAGTCAGTATTCGTAATTGCTTCTACTACAGAAGATTTACGAAAAAAGTTAAGTACCTGCTTGGAATAAACCTTCGGCAGGAAGAATGAGTTAGTTTGACCCGATGTACTATTTCCAAAGTTACCAGCGGTGTCATCACTCTGTTCAAAAAATTGGTCTGATGTGTTTGAAGCCATGTTAATATACTCCTAGTAAAACATTTATTTTACTACTCTGCCCTCCGTCATAGCTTGTTTAATATCTTCTTCATATTTATCAAACTGATCAAGGGACATAGCAGCGATTTCCCTTTCAGTCCAAATTTTAGGCTGCTTAGTGTCAACAGAGGTAGTTTTAGTTGATACCATATCTGCTGCACTTCCTTGCTGCCGTTGAGGTTTGGGCTGTGATTTTGTTTGAGATTGTCCAGTTTCTAACTTATAAAGATCAATAGCTTTTGAAGCTAAAGCAACATTGTCAGGATTATTATAAACCCAGTCTTGTATTTCTTCAGGTTGTTGTTTAGCCCACTCATGAAAGTCTTGGTCTCCTCTGATATCTTCAAAATCAGGATGACGTTCTTTAAGTGTGTTTTCAGCTTCTCGTCGCAAAACCTCAGACTCACGTTGCCGCATAGCCTGTAGTTGCGCTTCAAGATCAGCAACCTGTCGTTGACTCTGCATATGTGCTACAGTCTCAACGGTATTATACAAATCAGGATACTCTTGTTTAAAACTTTCTAATTCTTCTTCAGATTTAGGCGGTTCATAAGCAGGTTGAGCCTTTTGAGCCATAGCAAGAAGTTCTTCTTCTTTTTGCTTAAACTCTGCTAGTTTAGTATCATAATGTTTTTTTAGATCATCATATCTCTTTTTATAGTTAGTTCTTTTCCGAGGTTGAACATCATCAATAGGGGCCTCTTCATCGAGGGTAGCCTCTTGCTCTTCATAAAATAATCCATCTGCATTACCCAAACTTTTGGGTTCGTTGTCCGTATGCCAAGGCTTACGAGCATTATAAGGATTAGCAATTTCCTCTTCTTGTTGTAGTTCTGACATTCTCAATCTCCTTCATGGGGCTTGTGTTTTGCAAGGTAGCCATATTAACTCCGTCGAGTAAATGGGGCTTGACTTACCAAGGTAGCCATAAAAATTACCGAAGACTAGGTGACTGGTTAGAAGACATCATAAGCTTTTCAATTTCTTCTCTTGTCTGGCTCATAGAGTTTAACTCTTCTTCCTCTTCTTCAACCATTCCACCAATAGCCATCGACTGTACACCACCATCATAAGCACGTTCAGCATCATCCATCATACGTTGGAGATTCTCTGCGCCAATTTGATCGGTAGCTTTTCTAGTCATAACAAATTCTCCATCACTAAGTCTAGCGGGGATAGAATCTGATACACCAGTTCCGGGGCCATCTACTTCGCCAGCACCCGAAAACTCTGAAGCAACTGTAATTACTTTATCCAAAATATCTGATAGTCTTGGATCATTTTGTAATACATCTGCTAAATAATCTTGTTCTTCATCATTAAGTGACTCGTCCATCACATATTCAATATAGTTATCTTCCATTTCTTCATCTGGAAGTTGTGAAGCCATTGCTTCTTCCATTTCATCTTCTGGAATGTTTGGATAGGTATCTACTGGCATACCCTCTGTAGGCATCATCATAGAACCTTCTGCTTTCTTTTCTCTTTCTACTCCATCTACAGTCACAGTTTTTGTACCATCCTTTTTTATTGTTGTTATTGTTTCAACACCATCTTTTAATACACTTCTTTGCACCGTTCCATCTTTAAGCATTCTTTCTGTAATACTTGTACCACCTGATTTTTTAAACAATTCACGCCGCCTTTCTTTTTCTTCAGGAGTTAGTGCATCATAATTTCGTTTATTCCGTTCCTTACTAGCTATTAGCGTAGCATAACTACGACTTTTTCCTTGATCTGTAAGTTCTTTTATTCTAGCTGTAAATTCATTATCTTCAACTTTTGAACCTTCGCTAAATATTCCACGACCTTTTAGGATATCTGCCTGAGTAACTTCTCCATCACCTGTAAGATCAGGAAATTTACCACCTTCTGCTTTTTTTTCTCTTTCTTGTCTTTCAGCTTCTAAAACAGCTTCTACCATTTTTATTAATTCTTTATCTTCTTGAGATAGTTCTTGAGGAGTTTTACTTCCATCTTCTATAGCATCTTTTAATTGGAAATATTCTTTTCTATCTGTAGAAGATATAGGTGCAAATCCTTTCGCAAATTTTTCACGCTTCGGTGATAGCATACTTCTATTCATCATATTCTTTCCTATTAAGTGCTTCGTCTACTTCAGCAGGTAAAGATTCTAGTTTAGCCAGAAAATTCATCTTCCCCTGACTGCGGAACATTTCCTGTTCCGATGTTGCCGCCACCAGTACCTGTAACTCCAAGGTCTTGAGGCTCTGGAGGTACTCCTGCATCACCTTCCATTGGGCTTTGTCCTTGGTCAAGGGGGCCAGCTTCCGGGCCAGTGTTTTGTCTAGCATTTTGCATTCCTATAATTTGTGCCATAAGAGCAGCTTCTTCAGGATCATTCATTAGTTCATCTGGATCAAGATCAAGACTGTAGGCAAGTTCACTAATAAGTTTACTCATCTTAATAAAAGGTGCTACAGCAGGATTAGCTGCTGTCTGAAGGAACATTGTTAGTCGTTGACTTCTTACTTCTTTTTGCATCAAGCTATTAGTGCCTGTAGCTCTAATTTCTAAATCACCTTCTACTCCTAGTTTAGAATCTAGGAACTGCATATTCCACTGGAAATATGCTTCTCCTAAAGGTTTTAAAAGAAAATCATCAAGATTTTTAATAACAGTTTTAATATTTAATGAAGCTGCTCCAAGTAACATTGACATCCCTGATGCAGTACGTGTCATGCTTTGAACACCTGTTTGCCCATGACTGTAACTAGGTATACCTGTTTGTTCATCTGCAAGTTGTCGAAATTTATCGAACATCTGCATATTTTCTATAGTAGTATTTGGAAACTTCAAACCATTAATAGCTGTACCGGGAACACCGGCTTGCCTTCTAAATACTTTACCCGGATAAATTTCCATAGACTGACCACTCACAAGAGCAGTCTCGTCTACATCAAAAACTACTGAACCTGATAAAGCAAGATTATCAATAGCCATTCTTGCATGACCATTCATAATCTTTTGAGAATCATCCATGTTTTCTGCTACGCCAATACCAAAAAAGCTATAAGGATTTTTTTCATAACTAAAAGCTTGGTAAGGAATACGGAAGGGAGTAAATGGATTTACAACACTGCGAAGCATTTTACCGTTACAGACCCACGCATTTATTTGAACTTCATCAAGGTCATCTATTTCTTCAGGTATTTCCATGCCTACTTGACGGCAGTATTCCGCATCCATTACTCCCCAATACTCTAAAACTTCAAACTGGGATGCGCCATAGTCATCAGTCCTATTGTCATCTTTTAATTCTTGTTCATAATCTTTTTCAATATAGTTTGGTCCCAGCATAAGACATTCACGAATAGCTTCTTTATTAAAGTAAGGCATCTTACTAAGACCACGAAGCTGTGTACGATTCATTCTATGTCTGTGAAATATATACTCCGCTTCGCTGATGCTTGTTGCATTTGGGTCTGGAAAAAAGTCCCAAATACTAACAAATTCCAAACGAGGAACCCGCACACTAATAGGAGAATAATCTCTACTATTGTTGTCTCCTTCGGTCCACCTATGTAATGTTTTGTTAAAATTGAACGGCCCTTTGACAATACCTGTGCCAAACAAAGCCGACTCAAATAATGCATTCCTAATTTCACTAGCGCCATTTGACTCCTCTATTTGATCGTGTATAATTTTCTCCATTCGTCTAGCTGCTTCTTGTGCAGGACTAATTTGAAGAATCTGAGGGTTTAATGAAGGCCCCTCTTTAAGCATATCTTTTTCTTCTGCAAGTTTATCAAGTTTAATATCTTCAAACTTACCTGTAGCAAAAGTAGCTCCGGGTTTTAATACTCGTCCATCACCTTCATAGCCTATATCATAAGGATTATCTTCTGGAGAAGTATCTTCTGTAGCTTCAGGTAAAGAAGTTTCTATTCCCGGTTCTTCTACTCTAGCAAATTCAGAAACACCTTCAGGAACTTTAGTTTCGGTTACGCCAATAGGAAATTTATTAGCTCCAAAAACAACATCTACTAGTTGCCCAAAGGCTGCAAGGACTTTTGTTTTAGTTACTTTTACAAAAATACGTGACTTTTCAGATTCACGAAATCTTACATTTTTACCATAAAGACCACGATAATTATGATAAGCTGCAAGCCATCGGCCCTCATCTAAATCTCTTGCATGTTCAGCAGACACAAATCTATCTTCAAGTAAGCCCACAAGATTATTGCGTAAGCTTTCTTCAAGGGTAAGATTTATACCTTGTTCATCTTCGACTTTCTCAAAGTAAAGTTCGTTAGATGTTAGATTATTTTCCTCAGCCACTAATTATTTTTCCTTAGTCAGGAGTCACGCCAAGATGCTGAAACTCAATAATAAACGTAGCTGTAGTAGCTGCGGTAGCCAAGTTATTAGCAAGCGGCTTGAGTCGTATATGCAAAGTACGTGCAGCAGAGCTATATAGTGACGCTGATAGAGTCATAGCCTCTGATGTAGCGGGACCACCACTCATGGTTGAAAAAGCATTAGCTGCTGCCGGAATACCATTAGCAATAATATAAAGAGGCGTGTTAGCTGTAATAGTTACAGCAGAGCCACCATCATCTGCAATAGCTTTTTCATCAATAATTTGACCACCACCTGCGGCTGTTCCCAAATCGAAATCAATGTCATCCCCTGATGCACCAGCAGTAACCAAGTTACCATTAGCAATCATAATAAGATTCTTAATTGAAGTATCAGCAGGTTGCGTAAAACTAACATCATAGGTTGCATCTGCTGTAACAGCAATGGTTCCTGTAGTAGTTGAGGTTGCTGAAGTAATTACATTATCAGAAAGTTCACGAACATCCCCTGTCCTTGCAGAGTTTCGTCCTGTATCCCTAATATCTACAACTTCATTTGACATAATAGTCTCCTTTAATTAGTATCCAAATTCCGCATCAACGGGTGTATAAGCTTGTTCCATTCTTAAATGTTTAAATTGATTAAATATATCATTAACTTTTGGTCTTGACATAATTAAATAACGTAAAGCATCATAAGCATGATCCGGGGCATGTGTATCTACATCTTCAGGGTTAGACTTATCCAATGGTATACTTTGTAGTTCACGTATTAAATTAGGGCAGTTATTACATATTTGTATTTTTGGTCTGCCACTTGGTTGTACACGTAAATATTCATGTATTTGAATTTTACCCTGTATTCTATTTTTGTCGGCCCTACGCAGTTTATGACCTGCACGTTGTAATGTCTCTCCTACTGTAGGGCCTGTTGTACCTGTTCTATTCCATGCTGCTGTATCTAATACGCCTTGGACACTATATGGGTCTTCTAACTCCATATTAGTAATTAGTTGAGCCAAGTCAACACCTGTGAGTCCTTTCCGATACAGTTCTCTATATATTATTAATGTACCATCAGTAGAGTCAACAGCACCCCAAACACATGCACTTTCTGAAGCATAGCCGTAGTCAATACCTTTAACTCTTTCCCAGCCAATAGGAATTTCAAATGGTGCAATAACATGCATATCTAAATCAAATTCAGTAAATGCAGCACCCTCTGTAATATCCCAGTTGCCTTCTAAAAGCTGCTTCCGTTGAACATCTGGAAGTGCATTAAGCATTTGCTCATAACGTCCATCGTGTGCTAGATAGGGATTATCTTCTAGTCTAGCAGGTATAAAACGTCTAGTTAAACCATCAGCACCTACAAAACTTTCATTAGGTGATGAAGGATTTACATATCGTTTCTTTACCCATGTTGCACCAGCACCACCGGGGTTAGCTGTGCAACGCATATAAGGTGTTATCTCAGGGTCTGTTGTACGTAGTCGAGACGCTAAGTAGTTCCAAGAAAACTCTGTGTTTAAATGAGTAATCTCGTCAAACCCTATCCAAGAATAGGCTTGGCCTTGATAACGATACACATCTGCATCTCTTTCTAGGAATCCAAACTCTAGTTTAGCACCAGAAGGAAATGTCCATATTTTTTCTACTTCTCTAAATCTACAGCCCGGAAAAGCTTTTGGATATAACTCTCTAGATTTATCTATAAGCTCCCTAAGTTCAGGCATAGAACGTCTTAGTATTAATGCTCTATGGGCAGACCTATGGGCAAATCTTAATGGGTCCACTAGCATCGCATAAGATTTACCACCACCTGCTGCACCACCGTACAATACATCTGTTTCGGGGGCTGCTAAAAAATCTGTTTGTGGCCCATCGTTTGGTCGAAAAATAACATTTTCAAAAGCTTCTTCTTTTATTTTTTTAGGAAGATTTTCAATATTATCTTCTGTAATTATTTTACCTTCAGAAACTTTTTCAGTATTGTCTAACTTTGCTAATGCAGCTTTAGAATTTTTTAAGGAATTTTTTTGATTCTTTATTTTAGCTTCTGCTTTTGCAATAAGTTTTTCTTTAGTTCTTACTGCTTTATTGGCTTTTATCCTAGCCTGAGTAGCCCGACTATAGTTATAGCCCCTAGATTTACTGCCCTTTTTGCGACCTCCGCGCTTCTTAGGAGTTCCATCTATCTTTAAAATAAAGTTACCATCACTATCTTTTTGATAGTTATCTGGATTAATTTCCCAATCGTTCATTATCTACAATCTTTTTTAGTCCAGTATGACTTATTTTACGACCAGTTTTGTATTCTAGCCACATCGCTCCTTCTCGTAAGCTCAGAGACCTATCTTTTATTAGAGGCTTGACTTCTTCTAATATATTTAATTGTTCTGGAACCTCTTCTAGAAATTTAGGATTTTCTGAAAGCTTATAACCGAAAGGAATTGTAGAGCTAGACCTACGTTTCGACATTTATTATTACCTCTTCTTTAGCTGGTAATACAAAGATACCTCCTTCTACTTTGTGACTAACGTCAAGTTTATCCGCTTTTCCTAGTCCAATACGGTCTAATATTGTTTGAGCAGCCTGTAGTCTTACATTAACTTGAGGCATAGGTGTATCAGACTCCATAACTTGCACAAGCTTCATGGCAGCTTTTGGTGCAGACTGAGCAAGAATATTAGAGGCCATTTCTATAATCTCATTTTTTAAAGCTCTTGTAACTTGCCAATGAGTATTAGGAGCATAGCCAGCTAATTCTGCTGCTACTTTTGGATCACCTCCTGATTCAACTAAATGAGTTAAGAAAGATTGTTGTTTTGTTGTTAATTCTTTTTTCATTCTCGTATTATATAGGTGGTTTACACATTTGTCAAGTTTTTTCTTGACAAATATGCAAATTATTTCTATAATGTTTATAGACCCACCGGGGCTATATCTATATATACCTACCCCTTTTTAAGACCCGCCCAAACTCACTTTGGTTCATATGAAGAAACTTTAGAGGACTTTAAAGACCCGCCCAAACTAGTTTACATTCAATTTGTTTCAAAATGTATATGATTTAGTATATATATACGGGAGGGGCTAGGGCATCCTGCCTCGGCCTCCAAAGACTTAGAAGTTCTCTGTAATTATCTAATCCTACCGACCAGACTAATAGAATCTAAAGAAACTTAAAAGACTTTAAAGACTTTCTAGTTTACAAAGTAAACTGAAGTCTTTTTAGTCTTTGTAGTTTATTTTAATCTTAGAAGTTCTATTTAGTTATCAATAATTTACATAGTAGTTCAATGTTTATCCCAGAGAGCCACCGAGTTCATCCAAATTAAAAGACTATAAAGACCTTTAGGTCTTTATAGTCTTTTAATTCAGCGACGATCCAGCTAGTCCTTTAAAACTTCTATGAAGTTTTAAAGGACTAGCTGAGATGTCCTAAGCTGTTCCTTAAATATCTGATGAAGAAGTCTTACGACTTCATCAGATATTTAAGGAACAGCTTAGGACTTTAAAGGCCGATGAGGTCAAACCGCCGAGTCTTTTTGATTCGGTAAATTTTGAAAATTACATAGGATTACTATGGCTATTAAATACGATTTGACAAAAAATGCTACTGATAAAGCTATCTATGCTGTGGCTTCTACTTTGGCTTATAAGTACATTGGTGAGAATGACATCAAAAGATTTGAGTTTAAGAAACTCAAGGCCCGATTTGGTGCAGTAATCAAATCAGTCCACAAAGGACAGCCGAAGGCTGGAGATATTAATAAGTTATTTTCGGTAACGAAGATAAACAATAAGACTTCTCCAGCTAAGAAGTATCTTGAGATTCTCAAAGTAGATGATCTTAAATCTAACAAAGAAGTTAAGATCACTGCCAATGGTAAACAATCCAAGGGATTCAAGACTTCATCGGCTCCGAGACTTGCTGTCCCGGCAGACTTTGAAATGCTGAGGTAAATTTAATAGCCCCTCGAAAGAGGGGCTTTATTTTTTTTTAACTTTTGGGAATTTTTATGGCTGATTCAGATACAATCAATGACCTGCTGAATGAAAGGTTTGGTGTAAGTAGTTCTGTTAGAGACCTTGTACAATTTGAGCAAGGTGTAATGTCATTTCTTAAAGAGATGCAACGATTGCAGTTTGATAAAGAACTTCGTGATCTTGTAATCGAATACTACAAAACTAGAGCCGACTGTCGTTTCAGTAAAAGTTCAGCATGGAGTACTGATTTATTCGATGTTGCTCAAATCGTTGTAATGTTGGCTCAGAGAGTCCCCGATCCAGAGGATT
>VTLG01015637.1_pt1 | contig 10847 bp, 9 predicted proteins | sample 4694571 | NCBI WGS metagenome assembly VTLG01 (sample SAMN12604809, study PRJNA352737) | marine metagenome | biome: ENVO:00000447; feature: ENVO:00000209|ENVO:00000569|ENVO:01000036; material: ENVO:00002151; isolation source: viral sequences binned using virsorter ... | reverse complement strand
TACTGATTTAGATATTACATCTTCAGGTATAACTTCTGATTCTAAAAAAGTTACAATGTATATTGCGAGCGGCACTTTAGGTAGTACGTATCGTGTAGAAATATTAGTAGCAACAGACGCCTCTCAAATTGTTGAGGGCGATGGCATCCTTTATGTAACGGATCAATAATATGGCAACTTGGCAAAACACTAGCTTAATTATGCTACGCACGTTATTAAATGACGCTGGCTGCGATGCCGTGCGTTATACTCCACAACGATTAGACGATCTATTAATTACAGCTGCTTATATAGTACCTATGGAAGTTAACTTTAGAAATACTTATGTAGTTGATGTAGAAGCGAGAACTATTACTCCTGATCCTCTCCATCCTACCAAACTTGAAGATGGAGATGAGCTGGTTAATTTTTTAGTATTAAAAGCAGCTTGTATTGCTGATGAAGGCAATTTTAGAACGGCTGCGTTAGCTCAAGGGGTAACGGCTAGAATTGGTCCAGCTTCTTTACATACTAGTAGTTATGGTCAGTATTTAGGAACATTGCTTAATGAAGGGCCATGTAAATCATACGAAGAATTGAAGAAAATCTACAATATGAGTTATGACGGAGCAAAAATTATTCGTGCTGTTATGTCTCCCTTTGTTGCAAACGACTACGATCCCACCAACATGCTTGGGTCTACGGGATATGCTGGCAACATGGGGTTGGGCGGTATATATCCTAGATACTAAGGGGTTGAATTATGGCAGATGTTATTAGTGTTGCAATGTCGGGAGCTGGTCCTTACCAGTCTACGACTATTAATAATGGAGGAGTCATCGTAGGCTCGCCTCGGGGAAGTGGTTTCCTCAATACTAACTATACCTTGGGTCTTGGCTACAATGGAGGTGCTACAGCGGCTTCAGCAATTCCATCTACAGGAGTGGTTTTTACTAAGTATGATACTGCTTTCACTGGATGTCCTCCCTGCTCTTAATAGGTATAGCTAATGGTTAACCCATTTAGTGGTATTATAGATAATAATTTTAAAGCGATTTTCAATAACGCAATGTCCGCAGTATTGGAAAGCGATGCTTTAACCATTGCTTGTACCTTAGATTATGGAGTTACCAAATATGAGAATTGCGCCAACTGTGTTTTTGATCCTATTGGGCGAAAATCTGCTAATAGATTTCTAGACGGTGGTCCTATTCCATTTCCTTTTGGAGGTATTTGCCCCCTGTGTAATGGAGCTGGTAAAAAGCCAGTCGTAAGTTCGGAGAATGTTCATTTAGCTGTTATTTTTGATCCGAAGCAGTTTTTAGAAATATCAACCCCTGTTAATACTGCTGATGGATACATACAAACTTTAGCTAAAAAAGAAATGACTCCCAAGTTACAGCGTGCAAAAAGTATTATTGTAGCTACAGAGATTTCGGGATATTTTAAGCATACGTATGAACGGATGAGTGAGCCTACTCCTATTGGGCTAGGGAATAACGAGTTTGTTCTCTGCACTTGGAGAAGGATGGGTTAATGAAAGTTAATGCTAAAATTGCTCTTGAAGGAGGGTTTCCTTCTAAGTTTCAAAAAAATGTAGTTAGAGAAATTACTAAAAAAATTAAGAGTAAAGCGGAAAGAATTAGAGTTACTATTACTGATCAAGTTAGAAAGGCGGTAAGAGATTCGTTAATTTCCACTCCAGAATATCAGTCTATTATAAGCGGGAAGTTAAGAGCGGAGCTGGGAATTCCACAATCCGACACTCGTATTATTACAATTATTGATACATGGGTTAACAATATCTCAGTAAATATTAAGTCAGGTACAAGCCCTTTATTAACTATAGATATTGGAATCATTAAAGAAGATTACGGAGATGTGCTATCGCTACCTGAAGCACAATACAGTTATACAAGTAAGCAGGGACAGGGAACTATTCCTTGGTTAAGTTGGCTCCTATTAGAAGGCGATAAAAGAATTGTTACCAAATATGAATTTTCAAGCAATCCAAGAGGCAGTCGAACGGGAATGGGAATTATGGTCCATAAAGCTAGAGGATTTTGGCAGGTTCCTCCTGAGTTTTCTGGGACGTCGGTCGATAACTTTGCAACCCGTGCCCTTGGAAATATCGAATCGGTCATTGACAAAATAGTAGAAAAAGCTGTTAAAGGCGCTTTGAAATGAGCTGTAATATATCTACCACATTTACGCATGTTTCTCAAGTTGGAAATACTCTTTTAAATTCGCAGTTGGAGTCGAATCTGAAGAGTTTTCTTGACTGGGGAATGTTAGGTATTGGAGGTTGGTTTAATGTTAATATTCCTACTTCGGGCGCATGGGGTGGAACTTTTGATCAACTTAGACTTGTAGACGATCCCTCTTATGGAGAAGGGCAAGTTTGGGAAAGTGCTCGTAAGGATTGGGTATGGGAGAATGAAGTCCCATATACTGGAGGTTCTCCTATTTCCATTACAGGAGTTTCTGTGGATGGTACATTTTACGGAACGGGAGATGCGACCTATGCCCACCATTACAATTATCCTTTAGGAAGGGTAGTATTTGACAACCCCATTGCTTCTACTTCTACAGTGAAACTAGAATACAGTTATAGAAATGTTCAGGTTTATATTGCCGATCAAGCTCCATGGTGGGATGAACTTCAGTATAATTCCATGAGAGTGGACGATTCAAGCTTTTCTCAGGTTGGCTCTGGCAATTGGGCTATTTTATCTAATAATCGAGTTCAAATGCCTGCTGTAGTAATTGAGGCTGTTCCTCGTAGAACATATCAGCCCTATGAGCTAGGTAGTTCTAACAATTTTATCACGCAAGATGTCCTTTTTCATGTAGTTTCTGAGTCTAGATGGTGGAGAAACCAACTTGTGGACATTATTTCTCTACAAAAAGACAAGACTTTGATGCTTTATGACTCAAACAAATTAGCTGACTCTGGAGCATATCCTCTTGATTTTAGAGGGATGGTAGTAGCTCCTGAAAACAATTATTCCGGCTTGGTAAGTACCGCCGGATATCAATTTACCTCAGCTCGTATCACTGATATGGGTGTTACCGAGATGGAATCCTATAATTCGATGCTTCATGAGGGCACTGTAAGAGCAAGTTTTGAAGTTATTTTAACCTGATGGTGTATCTTATAAGTAGATTTCCCCACATATGAGAACTTAAGAATTTCCCACAAACAGGAGAGATTTTATGGCTAATAGAATTTATTTTGCAAACCAACAAGTGGTGTTTAGACGAGATAACGCCACTACATGGAAACCGGCGCATGGTGTTCAAAGCGTTGCTGTTACTACAACGTTCAATCTTGAGCAAGCATTTGAGCTTGGTCAGTTGTCAATTTATGAGAACATTGAAGGTGTGCCGGATATTGAAATGACGATGAGCAAGGTTCTCGATGGATATCCCTTGCTGTATCACCTTGCGACCAATGAAGCTGCCGCTGGTACGGCAGGTTCGAGCATGCCTCACGGCCCTACGCTTGCTGGTCGATCAGATGCTAAAATCGTGGTGGGATTAGGTGTTTGGCCGGATACTACAGATAGCGCTAGTGGAAATCCTGCTCAAATGATGGAAGCTTCCGGTATGTTCTGTAGTGCTATTAGCTACAACTTCCCCTTGGAAGATAACTTTAGTGAAGACATTACCTTGGTAGGTAATAATAAGGGTTGGCATGCTGGTCCTGCTAGCGCCGAAGCCCTTGACTGTGCGAATCCCGGATGGACAATGGCAAATGCCACTGGTTTCTTCCCCGGAAATAACGATGGTCCAGCTGGTACAGGTGGTGTTAACCGGCGTGAAAACCTAGCCTTTGCGGCAGCAAACGGTATTAACGCTGGTGGTGTTGATTATACTTACCTACCCACGGAAGTTCCCGGTGTAAGTTCTAGCGGTTGGATGAGCCCAACTCAGAATACGTCGAACACCGTTCACCTTCAGAGTATTACATGTTCAACCGACTTGGGTCGTGAAGAACTGTTTGAACTCGGCACACGACAGCCTTATGCTCGCGTAGTTACGTTCCCCATCGAAGTGACGTGTGACATCGAAGTCCTGTCTCTAAGTGGTGATATGATCAACGCATTTGCAGACGGTTGTACAACTTCGACAGATCCTTGTACGGGTATCGTAGACAACTTGAGCAATCAGCGTATTCGTATCGCAACGTGCGAAGGAACGCGTATTTATCTTGGTGATAAGAATAAGCTCGCGTCTGTGAACTACGGAGGGGGTGATGCTGGAGGAGGAAACGTAACGGTTACTTATAGTTACAGCACCTTTAATGACTTTACGGTCTTACATCCCAATGATCCCAGTGCCTCTGGTCCCGGTTGGTGGGCTGCTAGAAGCACTTATCTGGGCACTGGTCCGGTAAGCGCGTAGTTATAAGGGTGGTTATATTAGACATTATGGGGGGAGGGGCTTTTGCCCTCCCCCCTTTTGTCAGTAGTAAAGCGATAGCCTTGGCAAGCAAATAATAAGGATTTGGGGCGAGTTTTAACTACTGACTTTTTAGGAGTTAAGGATGGATGAAGGGCGTAGAAATTTTTTAGTCCATCAAATTGTTAGTGGGCTAAAATTTATTACTCTACAAAATAAAAGATATAAATTAGTTCCGCCCTCTAAGGAAACAAGGTTATTAGCGGAATATGTTTATCAGGAGACTCTTCATTCTTTACGTTTTGATAATCTCATCACCAATGAACAAGCATCCTTATTGCTGCGTAAATTAGGAAAATGGGCTCCAGCCGACGATGAGGCTCTAAAAAAACTGGAGAAACACTTGGAAGATAAGAAGGTAGAGCTATATAAAGCTCTATATGATTCAGGGCGTCAAAAAAACATTAAACGTGTTATTGAAATGGCTAAAAAATCCCTCAACAAGGCCCTATATAGAAAGCATGCCTTAGACTATATGACTTTAGACTATCATGCTTTATTAACTAAAAAGAAATTTCTAGTAGCTATGGGCGTTAGAGATGAAAATAATGAGCCTATTTATAATGAAAAAAATTTCTCTAATTCTGACTCAACCGTACTTGAAAGCGTCATAGAGTTTCTCGAAAACGATACTATAACAATAGAGGAATTTAGGGAATTGTCTCGAAATGACCCATGGCGCACAATATGGAATGTGGGTAAAGAGTCATGTATGGGAACTCCATCAATAGAATGGACCGATGATCAGAAAACATTGGTTACATTTACTAAAATGTATGATAATGCCTATCAGAGTATGGAATGTCCGCCCGATGAGGTTTTTGAAGACGATGACATGTTTGATGGTTGGATAATTGATCAAAAAAGAAATAGAGAAAAAGAACAGAAACAGAAACAAGTAGATACTTTAAAGAATATTGATGACAAGGCTCAGGAGGTATTTGTTTTTGCACCTACTCGTGAAGACGCAAACCAAGTATATGATTTAAATGATACTGAAGGTAGGATGAAGATTAAACAAAGACAGAATTTTATCGAGCAACACGGGTCAGTAGAAGCAAAGCACCTGCCCGATACTAGACTAGAGCTGCAACGCCAACAGATAGACGAGTATAAGTCCAAAATGAGGGGAGGACGTTAATATGGATTATGATGATGAATTTGTAGAATTTAAACATCAAGCCAGTAGAAAACGGGTAGATAAAGATTCTCAATATAAAGATAATTCTAAGCGTCGATTGCTTAATATCTTAAAGAAAAAATTTGATACTACTATTATAGGCTCTCTTGCAGCCTTTGAAGAAAGATTTGGAGAATTGTGGGGACATGGATTATCCATGAACGATTTGGATGAGGATCAGAGATATTGGAGAGATTTATGGATGGAAACTAGATCTAAAGTATTAGATAACGGAAATTCTAACCTGAGAGCTGCTCAAAATGAGATTTCTCAGTACACACTTTCGTGGAATCGGTATGTCACTAATTTTTACAGGAATAATGAGGAGTCTTGATTATGCCAGACGAAACTATCAGCAACGATAAGAGAACATTTGATGTGGAAGTAAATGGAGAGTTGAAGAAATATGCAGTACGTGTTCCTACCGTCGATGAAATAAAGAAAGCTAATGAAACTAGGGCAAAGACCTTTAATGAGGCTTTAAATAGGGGAGATTTACTTCGCGATCAATTAGAGGGAGAACTTCGCAAAAGGAAGCTTTGGAATGATGATCGTGAAATGCAATACCAGACACTCCGACAAGAGGTCTTAGATGGGGAATATAGGCTTGCAAAAGGTGGTGTTAAGCTTTCACAGGCTAAGCAAATTGCGTTGGAAATGGGAAAAAAGAGAGATGAGATGGTAGAGTTGCTCTCTTCACGTACAGATTTAGACTCTAATACGTGTGAGGGAAGGGCAGACGCAGCTCGCTTTAACTATCTTTTTGCGTGTTGTTTGGTGTATGATGAGACGGGAGAACCTTATTTTCCTAATAATATTGACGACTATTTGCTTAATCAAGACGATGCCGTAGCCATAGCGGGTGCTACTGAATTTTATTACTTAATGTCGGGAAGTGAAAGCGTTGATAATAAACTACCTGAGAATAAATTTCTCAAGAAGTTTAAATTTGTCAACGAAGATCTTCAACTTATTGATAAAGACGGTAGGCTAGTTAATGAAAACGGTCAACATATTGATGAGAATGGTAACTTTATTAAATGGAATAGTGATGGAACTTCTAGTAAAGTGGATCAAATTGGTAGAGGTGTAAGAGAAGATGGCAGATTTGATGTTGAACATTCTCCATTTTTAGATGAAGATGGTTCTCCTATTGATGAAGGTGAGTACGACGCAAAGGCTGAAGAAGTAGAAGAAACCGAAAGTGAAGAAAAGCCAAAACCTAAGACGAAATCGCGCAGAAAGAAATCGGTGAAAGCCGAAAGTGATAGTTGAGTTAAATGGACAGTGGTCATACCGGAAACAGTTTATTATCTGTTAGACGGTATGGCTATTTTTATATACTAGGGGTATTACATGGCTTTCAATATCAACGCGCATGTTATTTTAAGCGGTCCTAAAAACATCAAAGCTGTTACGAAAAGTATTCAAAAACAGCTTGGTGGTCTTAACACTTCTATCAATATTCAGGCTCCTAAGAATCTTACTAAGCAACTAGGTGCTTTTAATAAGGGTATTAATACTCTCAACAAAAGCATTATGAATTTGCAGTCTTCCGCTACCTCTGCAAATGCTTCTCTAAAGACTTTATCTAATCAATTTAATAATTTAAATAAGTCTAGTGCGGGAATGGCCAAGTCCCAAACAGGTGTGCAAAACGCCTTGAAGACTACTGGTAGAAATGTACATGAGGTTAGGAATGAGATTCAGGCATTTGGTAAGGATGCCGCTCTCGCAATTAGAAGATTCTCAGCATTTACCGTAGCTACCGGGGTTGTCTTTGGTTTTGTGAGAGCTGTACAAACCGCTACTAAGTCTGCTTTAGATTATGAACGCGGCATTACTAAGGTTATTCAGGTTACCGGAGCTGGCGCTAGCCAGATTGGAAAGTTAAAAGCCACTATTGATGACCTGTCTAATTCATTGGGTGTTGATGCTAACGAATTAGCGGGTCTTGCTCGAACCTTTGCACAAACAGGCCAGTCGATTGAGCAAGTTCGTGCATCTATTCGTGCTGTTGCCAGATCTAGTTTGGCTCCTTCATTTGGGGAAATGAAGAATACGGCGGAAGGTCTTATTGCTGCGTTGGCGCAGTTTAATATTGCTGCTAAAGATTCTGAGGCTGTTCTTTCTAGTATTAATGCAGTTTCCAAGAAATTCGCTGTTGAAGCGGAAGACTTAATTTCGGTTGTTAGACGTGCTGGTGGTGTGTTCTCTCAGGCTGCCGGTGATTTTGATGACCCTAAGAAGTCTTTGAATGAATTAATTGGTATCTTTACAGCTGTCAGATCTACTACTCGTGAAAGTGCAGATACAATAGCTGTTGGTTTACGTACCATTTTTACACGTATTCAACGACGTGGGACTATTGATTTTCTTAGACAATTTAATATTGAGTTAGTTGACGCTAGAGGAAATTTCATTGGTCTATTTCCTGCATTTCAGGAGTTGTCCCGAGGTTTAGATAAAATTATTCGCAAGGGTGATGCACTTACTCTTTCTGCTATTACGGAAGAGCTGGGTGGTGTTCGTCAGGTAGGTAAGTTAATTCCTGCTATTACACAGTTCAACAAGGCTCTCGAAGCCACTGAGGTTGCCGGACAAGCCGCTGCGCGGGGATTAGGTAAAGATGTCGCTCTGGCATTACAGCCTCTAGGAAAGCAATTTGAGCTAGTTCAGGCTAGATTTAGAACTTTAATTCGTGATCTTGCTGAATCTAAGACGTTTCAAAATTTAGCTAAAGTTGCTTTATCTGTAGCAAATGCTTTTCTCTCCATAGCTGATACCCTTAAGCCTCTACTTCCTATTATTACTACTCTCGCCACTATTAAAATTAGTAAAGGTATTTTTGAGTTTGGTAAAGGATTTGTAGGTGGCTTTAGTAAAGGTGGTGGGATTGGTAATGTTGGAGAGACGGTTGGAGATGTTGTTACCGGTGGTTCAGGAAGAAAAACAGATGGACGAGATACGGCAGTTCAGCAAGCATTATCTACTGCTTTAAATAATAATACTAACTCCTTAAGAACAGCTAGTACGGCTCTTGTAAGTCTCAACTCTAGCTTGTCTGAAAATCGAGCTGTTGCACTTAGAACAAGTACTCAGCTACTGGGGGGAATTGGAAATCTTATCAATGCGTTAAATCGCAATGCGGCAGTGGGATCTGTTCGACCTAAAAAGTTTGCTAAGGGTGGTCCTGTGACAGGGCCATCTCATGCACAGGGCGGTGTTCTAGCAGAGCTTGAAGGCGGCGAGTACGTTATTCCTAAGGGGTATGCTAATGGTGGCAAGGCTATTAAAATTACACCTGATGCAATCGGTGCCTTTTTCTTACGTCCTCCTAAGGGTATAGATATAGATACGGCTGTAAAGGGACAGGCCCTTATTACCAATCAGAGAGTTTTAGAAAGATTAAATAAGGGCGGCGGAAAGGGAAAGGAAGAAGAACGTTTTATAGAAAGTATTAAGAACAGCACTGTAGACGTTCAGAAGAGACTCTTTGGAAAGGAGGCTGTCGCAGGAGGAAAGCTCAAGGATAATAGTGCAATTAAAGCAGTTTTAAAGAACAATCCTAAAGAAGCTGAGAAAGCAAGAAGGCTATATAGAACCGGGAAAAATATTAATATAGGTGATAAGGGTCAAAAGGTTCCAGTTAAAGGCGATATTAGTGGATTTTTTATATCGGCTCGTGATATTGAAAAAAATGCAGATGTTGCTCAATCAGTAACGCATCATACTACATCGGCAATGGAATCTGCTATTGCGAGAGCTGCGGCAGATATACGAAATTTAGTAGGGGGAATTCCACCTATTGATGCTAGTGAGGAATCTTTAGTTAAAACATCTCAGAAGAATTTGTTTGCTAAAGGTGGTGGCGCTATTGAGTCTATTGAAGGATTTATTTTTGAAGGTATAGTAGCTGCTATTACCAACGCTACAATTGCTGGTAAGGGTGCTAGCTTCGACTTTTCTAATTTTAGTAAGGACTCAAAAGATCGATTAGAGGCCCTATTTGGAGATAGGGGTATTCTTAATTTGATTAAGGGAGATGCTAAACGAAGTTATGATAAGACTACTCTAACAAGTCTGACCAAACCGGGAAGCTTAGGTAAAAAGCTTATAGACGATCTCAATAGCGGAATCATTGATGATGGTTCAGTATCTTATTTAGCTTCTGGTGGAACTGCCTTTAAGCCAAAAGGAACCGATACAGTTCCCGCTATGCTCACTCCGGGTGAATTTGTTATTAATAAGAGTTCTGCTGAGAAGATTGGCTATGGAAACTTAGGAAGAATGAACCATATGGCCAAAGGTGGAGTTGCTGCTAAAGGTAATGTGATGCAGTACTTTGCCGATGGGACTCCCACTCCAATTCAAGTGACTAGTGCGATAGGGGGACTTTCACGATTAGACGAGGCAACTGAAAAGCTTATTAAACAATTTGAACTAGGAACCATATCCATCACTGAGTATAAGGATGGTATGGAGAATCTAGATAAGGCTAGTGAACGTATAGTCAACGTTTTAGACAAAGCTCCAAAAACAGGATTTGGTAGCGTTTCTGAGTCTACAATGGAACGTGCAAAGTCCCAAGTAGGAGATAGAAGACGATTACAAACTGAATCTATTCTTTCTATGGCTAGAAGACGTATTCCTCACAGAGCTTCTACAGCTATAGAAGATAAAAAAGAAGATGAAGGTAGGGAAAAGTCTGTTGAGAAGATGAATAAATTTGTGGACGGTCTGGGATCAGCAACGGCGGCAGTGGGAGGTATGACGGCGGCTATTGCAGGTTTTGATTTAGAAAATCCGATGGCTTCTTTGGTTTCATTGGGGTTTGCGGCACAGGCGGCATCGACTGCGTTAACTGCTTTTGGGTTGGGTCAGTCTATTGATAAGTTGAAAAGGACTCTGTTGGATGTAAAGCTACCGGCATGGCTGGCGGCGCCACAGCATTTGCGTCCGGGTGGAGTTGCAACTAGACTTAGCACTCCTAGAGATGTTATGGCAAGGGAAACGGGGCGGTTTAGATCATTGGCTTTTAATGCGCGAATGTCTGCTCAACAATTAGGGACTGGTAAAACTGCGGGGATGGCAGCGTTTGCAACTGCAAGAGCTGGTGGTTCGTCAAGACTTGTAGCAAGCACTAAAGGTCTGAGAGTATTTGCTAGAAGCTTGCACAATGTGCCCAAATTGCTCAAAGGAGCGTTTACTGGCCTTCCCGGTA
>VTLG01012607.1_pt1 | contig 10847 bp, 9 predicted proteins | sample 4694571 | NCBI WGS metagenome assembly VTLG01 (sample SAMN12604809, study PRJNA352737) | marine metagenome | biome: ENVO:00000447; feature: ENVO:00000209|ENVO:00000569|ENVO:01000036; material: ENVO:00002151; isolation source: viral sequences binned using virsorter ... | reverse complement strand
CATCCCCTATATCATAAAGGATAGCTTTTATTTTATCTTTACCTTTTCTGAGAACCCTGCCAATGGATTGGAGATTTCTAACTCTGGACTTGGAGGGACTGGCGAAGATGACGTTGTGCAACCGCTTAATGTTGATCCCAGTACTAAAAGTGCCATAACTGGCAACAATAATTGCATTGTTCTCATTTTCTGTAATCTCCCTAATTGATTCTCTTTGTTCAGCATCAACACCACCATGAACAAAGAATGCTTTACGATCAGTGTGCTTAGTATTATTTATCTTTTCATAAAGTATTGCTCCATGAGTTTCTACCCTACTATACAATATAAGAGTATTACCGTTTAAGTCCAGTGCAAGATTGGTAATGAAATTATTTCTTTGTTCATGAGTAATTAAATATTGAAGTTCGTCCTCATAAGTTTCAAACTTTTTAGGAGGATGTTTAAGAACAAGGCATTGTATATCTAACTGAGATAAATGCCCTTGCTTCATGAGTTCTTCCGTTTTAGTCACCTTGTATGATGGTCCAAACAATCCCTCTAAGACCCATTTATGGGTCTGTGTACCATCTAAAGTACCAGTGAAACCAAATCTATACTTAGCATGTTCTAACTTAGTCATGATGTTAACTAAGGACTTACTCTTGAAAAGATGAGCCTCATCTCCTATAATGACATCATAATCAACAAAGAAAGATCTATCTAATCTAAAAACAGATTGCCATGTAGTTATGGTTACTTCATTAGTATTAGTTACTTCTCTACCAGAATAAATTCTATGACAATGACTTTTAGCATCCCATCCATACTCTATAAAGTCCTTATACATTTGTTCTACAAGAGAAGTAGTAGGAACAACTAAAAGGATTCTCATTCCTTTATCTACATAATATCTAACCAGAGAATAAATCATTAAAGATTTACCTGAAGCAGTAGGACTGACTAATAATCTTCTATTGTGTTTTAAACAATCATATACTCCTTCAATTTGATATTCTCTTGCTTTAATAGATGTAATAGATTTGATATAATCTTTTACTCCTTCTTTTGATATTGTTGCATTTACTTCAAAGGGTGGACCATAATAATCATTATCTACAAACTTATAACTATATTCATGTCTTTCACAAAAGGATACTATCTTATCTAACAAACCAACATATATCTTTTTAGATCTAAGATCAAAGAGATGTATCTCACCATTCCAGTTTCTATTTCTATACTGAGGCATGAACTTTGCACCCTCTACTTCAAAAGTAAAGTGATCTCTTAACTCATACTCAATATGAGGCTCTGCCTTTATCTTTAAATATACTTCGTTTGATTTTTGTATTATAACGTTGGTCACTTCTAATCATCATGCTAGAAGTATTTATCAACCTAATCCAGAATTGAATCTCATAAACTCTATTGCATTCTTTATTTGAAATGTCCTGTTCTGAACTACTTTTAAAATACTTTCAATGTAGACAAGCATAGTATCATAATAATCAATCTTCAAATTTGAATTGGAAAGTTTATCATCAGCATCAAGATACTTCTGCAATGTATCCTTATCTCTTATCTTCTTTGGAAAAGGATTCTCTATGTATACCTCAGGATCTGCTTTCCCAGAGAAGTATTCATATCTTTCATGACGAATATTTTTACGTTGCTGTTCTGCTTTCTTTCTTAAAAGAAATATAGTATTATACAATTCAAAATACTTTGCATGTAGAGAGGGAATATTTAATGACTCTTCGTGTAGATTATCTCTGTCTATCTGTGCATCTTTCTCCCACATCTCTTGAATAGATTCAAGATCAATACTCATAAAATGTTATCGTTCAAATCAGTAATGTTGTATATAGTATACTTGAAAGTAACGTCTGCTGTCAAGTAATCTATATCACTATCAGTAGCATCAAAAACCAAATCAGATATACTCACAGGAAACATATTTAAAAATTTAACTTTAAAATTAGGAGTATTAGCACTTGAAAGAACGTTCAATGTACCATCAGATGTATAGTTCAAAGGTCCCATAGGTGCATTTGGGTTACTCTTTTGCCACTCATATATCTCTTTCAGACTATCTGGGAAACCTAGTCCTCTTAACCAATGCTGTATCTCAAGATAGTTTTCTAAATCTTCATCAACCAAGAATCTTAAATTCAAATCTTGAAATTGAAGTTTATCTCCTGGCTGAGGAATATCTGTCAAGTATGTTGGTTGCTCAGCTACACCAAGATTTAATCCTGGTATGTTTGCTTGGTTAGAAAAGAATACTACCTTAGGTGCTCTGTTTAAAATAAACTTAAACCCAGTAGGATTTAAAAAATTCTTATTCTTTACTTGATTTCTAAAACCTGTTGCAGTCATTATAATATACTTTTTAAATATTTAGATAAAAAAAGACCCCCTACAAGAGGAGGTCTTTGAGAAATATAAGCATCTAGCTTACATGATGTTCTTAACTGCAACTCTTCTGTAGTAGCGGTTGCTGTTAACTTGGAGTCTGCCAAGTCCTTGAGTAAGTCCTTCAGCAAATGGGTTGGAAACAAGACCATATCTTGTCTTGAAGCCAATCTTAGGCTGGAAGGTGTCCTCACCCACTGCACGAACCATCTGTAGTGGAACGTATGGGCAATAGAACAGACCTGCATCATAAGGTGAACCACCTTTGTAACCAACAACATAGTACTGGTTGCTGCCTTGAGCAAGACCACTGTTGTTAGCTGCTAGGTTAGCAGAATATGGGTCAATGTATACTCTGTACTTACCTTGGATAGTACCAGCAAATGTGTTACCAGTATCATCAACATTAAGGTTAGCATTAAGAGCAGGTGTATAGTCAAGTACACCAGCCATTGTTAGTGCAGATGCAACGTCTGCAGAGCACATGATAATGTTGCCCTTTCCGCGACGTGTTCTCTGTGCGATTCTATTAGCATCTCTTTCTATCTGGAACAGAAGTCCTTTGAACTTCTCAACTGACCATCTACCATTGGAGTCAATGTCTAAGTCAAATATTCCAGCTGTTGCTGTGTTCTCAACTGCACCTTGCTCAGCAACCTTATAGATTGTTCTAATGACTTCCCTGTTGATTTCAGCAAGGATTTCAGTAGAAAGGATGTTTGCAAGTTCAGCTTCTGCATTCAAGCCATGGATTGCCTTAAGGTCTTGAGCAAGCTCTAATGAGTACTCAGCCTTTAGTGCTCTGGACTTAGCAGTAACAGTGACCTTCTCAATTGAGAATGCCATCTGGTTAAACATATTACCAGCAGCATCACCCAATGCTTCAGCATCACCTGTCTGCATTCCTTCACCTACATTGTAGGCAACAGAAGTAGCAGCACCAGCAGCACCACTAGATACAGGGTTAAGAACAGATGGGTTACTACCAGACTGGTTAGTTGTACCTAAACCAGCTGTCTTATCAGCCATTCCACCTTCTAGGTTATTGCCATTTGACTGGCCAGAGAAGGCTGTATTTACTTCATTGTAGAATGTCTCATCTCCATTCTGCGCATTATACCTAGAGCGCATTGCAAAGATTAGTCCAGTAGGACCAGACATTGGTTGAACACCAGCAAGGTCATAAGCGACCAAGTTAGGCATTGAACGTCTGATTAGAGAAATCAGAACTGGGTCGAAACCAGCAACAGGACCTGCTGCAGTAGCAGCATTACTAAAACCAGTAGGGTTACTACCTGCAGAGTTAGTAGGAGCAGCTTCGTTTATATTCCCTTGAGCAAAAGATTGCTCATCTCTTAAAAATTTTTCTTGGTTTTCTAACAGGACAGCGGTGACAGCTTTACGATGGGGATCTGTAATTTTGTCAACACCTTCTGCTTCTAGCAGAGGGGCCCACTTTTCCTGCAGATGTTCAGCATTGAACATTTGCGTTTACCTCTTTGTGTTTGTGTTTGATTAAAATTCTAAAGTCATTTTTTAGCAACAGCAGATAATGTCTTAAGATATCCTGCCATAGAATTAGATACATCACCAGATGTATTATCTACAGTTTCTGTAAGAGTTTCTCCTGTAGCTTTTGGAGTTGAACCTGTGAAATAAGATTCCTTCAGGGTCTCCAACTTTCCACGATATTGACCTTCACTTTCAAACTCTACACTTTCGGCAAGTGAGGCGAGCTTTTCTTTCTGAGTAGCAGCAAGGCCATCAGAAACTTGATCCAAAATTCCACTAGCAACTGACTCACCGAGTCTGCCATTAAGTGAAATATTCTTCTCTATTTGCTCGTTGAGCTTGGTCTCCATGTCATCTAGTTTTTCTACCATGCTTTCTAGCACATCATATTTATCGTCAGGGATTTGTACATAATGTTCTTCAAAAAGATTCTTCATTCCACCAAGGAATGATTCAGTCAATTCTGTTTTGAGTCCATGCTCAATAGCCAGTTCGTTTTCAACGAACCACTCTTCTGAGACATACTCAAGATAGGCATCAACTCTTTCTGCTAATTCAGACTTAGTTGACTCTACCTCTTCTACAAGCTTCTCATCATACTTAGCTTGCATGTCCTCAGCCAACTGATTGACCTTAGACTGCAAAGCAGCTTCAAAAACTGTCTTTGCTTTTTCTCTAAACTCTTCTGATAGTTCTTCACCACCTAAAAGAGCATTGACATCTGCTTCAATGTCAATTTCTACTGTTTCTTCTTCTACTGTATCTTCTGTAGTTACTTCTGTTTCTGATACTATTTCTTGACTATCTTCTAGTTCTACTTCATCACCTGATTTTAATGCTTCTCCAGCAGATAATCCTTTCATAGGTTCAGCAGGTTTTGCACCTTTGTTAACTACATCTCTCACAGTCTTAATCCGAGGTTCCTTTATTTTCGCAGAATCATTATCTGGTTTGTAATTTTCTGGTGTAGGACCACCTAAATCTTCGTAACTAGTTGACAATCCATCACCTGGATTTTTCAACTTTTCCATTGGGTCACCTGGCTTTGCATTAGCATTAACAGGTCCTTTGGATTGCTTAGTGCCTACTTCCATTTCTTGTAAATCTCCACGAGACATTTGTAAACCCTCTGATTATCCGATTAAACTATATTTATTTAGATAACTTATAACTTTGATAAGAAGTCGTTAAATAAATTAAGTTTATGCTCATCTAATTTTTTCTGATCAACCAGAGTATTGATCGTTTTGTATGTTTTTTCAGCATACTTCTCACGAAGAACACCTCCATCCCATACCCAGTCTTTTCCTTCCATAATTCCAGAAACAAATGCATCTGGTGCTGAAGGATCAGCTACTATATCTGCTGCTGTTGCTAACATAAAGTCTTCACCAACAACATTAATTCCTTCACGAGTTTGCTTCAGTGAACCAATACCTCTTGAAGAAACACCTAACTTTACACCTTCACTTATTAATGAAGATGCAATTTTACCCATAGGGGTAGAAAGGATTTTTGCTTTTCCTACAAAATTAGAACCACTTTCTTTAAGTGATACTATCTTGTGGGACACTCTATCAAGATTAACAGTTGGACCTTCTGGATGTCCCAGTTCTCCAAGTGCTCTTCCTGATTGAACATGGTTCTCATTGTAACGTCCAACTTCTCTCCTCAGAGTTTCCATTGGATACATACGACCATTTCTGTTCTTTATGTTTCCTTGAAGAAAAACTCCTTCAATGTAAAGTTGTTTCTTACCGCCTCTGTTTTCGACGATAAATTCAACTGTTTCGATTTCTTCTCTAATTAGTTTCATTATGCGTCTCCAGAGACTTGAACTTGTTGAATGTGCATGGTTCCAATGCCACTTCTATGAGCTTTAGCACCAACTTTTAATGATGCTCTAAGAAGTCCCCCATTAGGTTCAAAATTAACAGGAGCTCCTGATGCACCAGAATTAAATTCTACTGCAATTCTAGAACTATAATAACCACCAGAACCAGAACCAGTGTATACTTGACTTACACGTACATCATCTAAATTAGTAGTCCAATAAGAATTACCTTCTGTCAGAGTTACATAATCACCAACTCCAAAAGGAGATTGTGTCCCTTGTGCAAAATCAATTAATGTTGGATTACCAGTTGTAATTCCAGTTACTCTCCCTGAAGCATTACTTATAGATAATGTTTCACTAGTTCCTTCAGGAATTATTAAATCACCAGCCCCCACCTGAGGATTAGTTCCTATTGCTACATTAATATCAGTGCCAGTGGCAGTTAATCTTAAATATCTAGATTTGGGAGTAAAGGCAGCACATTGAGCAGTAGCTGTCGTCGTAGCATGAATAGTAGTCCCAATCCCAACAAGTGCTATGGCCATTCTATTTCTTAGTAATCATTTTATTTATTTATAATTATTCTTCATCCTCTGGTTCAGACTCTATTTCTGGTTCTTCTCTATCTGCTCCTGCAATAGTGTCTGCATAACCTTCTACATCTTTTTGTAATTGCTCCTCATCTTCAGGAGTTCCAAAAAGAGAATTTGCTACAGTATCTTTATGAGCACCTATTTTGTCTGCTGACTTTGCAAAAAGAGCATCTTTAATAGCGTCACTGATTCCAGAAGGACTCTCGTCTTTGGTAATCATATCCATTAATTCATCCATTGTTTTTAAATCCTTATAGTTTATTTATTAGATTTCACCACCCTTAGGCATTTCTACCTTAGTTTTGGTTGTATCTTTAATGTCTGGTTCCATAGGAAGTTGTCCCATTTCACCACCAATTGAAGTTTCACCTTCTACTTGGGTTGGGTCCATCATCATTGCTGGATCAGGTACTACCCCATCCTCAATTTCCTTCTTCATCAACTCATCCTGTTCAAGAATTTCTTCATCAGTCTGACGAAGGATCTTACGTCTTAGATAATCTTGTGAGAAGTATCTACCAACATATGGTTCAGCAGATGCTACCATAGTTAATCTTTCTGCCATTAATTCAGAATCTTTAAGTTCTGCAAAATGGTTATCATAGAGGAAGTCATACTGAATATGCTCACTCATAATATCCCAGTCTTCTGGGGTAATTACATTCTTAAGAAGTAATTGAGTCTTCAAAATATCATTGAATAGATTAGAAAATCTTTTCCTTAATCTACCAACAAACTTACTAAATTTAACTTCATCTCTTAGTATTTCTGATGATCTACCTAAATTAAATCCACCATCTCCACCTATTCTAGTAGGAGGAACATTAAGTGACTTATAAAGTTTCTCTTGGAAGTATTTAATATCAGTGATTTCTCCTAAGTTTTGTCCACCTGGTAAGGTAGTAATCTCAGTTCCTCTACCACCTTCTCTACGTGGTAGCCAGAAATCTTCCAACATGGACATATATTTCTTATCATCTCTAATCTCACCAGTGTCAGCGTTATATACTAACTTGTTTCTATACCTCATCATTACATCTCTGAGGTATTGTTCTGCCTTAATTTTTGGAAGATTACCTACATCAATATAAAAAATTCTTCTTTCTGGTGCTCTTGATAATCTGTATATAACAAGACTATCCTCAATCATTCTAAGTTGATTGACTGCTTTAATTGCTTTATGTAAGTATGATAAAGTTGATCCCTTGTTTCTATCTACTAATCCAGATGTACAATAAGCAACAGAATCCCTAGTCATCTTGATTCCTTTATTTCCACCAGTCATTGCTGATGGCATTTGAGATGGGAAAGTTGACTTAGGACTATAAACAAAATACTCTTCAATCTCAGGAAATTCATATTCCATTGGATTGTCATTATTGATATTAGCCATTCTAATATCTTTATCTTGCTTTTTCTGCTGCCTCACATAGCGAATTTTCATCGCATCAATATATCTTAATTCAACTATTCCTTCTTCTGGTTTTTTTAAATCAATTACTTTATGATAATGTATTCTACCATCTATATACCAGTTTCTATAAATCTCATGTGCTTTCTTGTCAAAATCTAAAAGGTCTTTAACTGCCTTAAATTCTTCTCTAATTTTAGTTTTAATACCATCACTAGCATTAAGATTAGATAACTCAATTTCTACTGGTGAATCGTTTGTATCAGATACAATTGCTTCATTAACAATATCTTCAATAGCACTATCACACTCAGGCTGAAGTGCCATCTCCCTATATCTTTTTATTAAATCAAATTCTGTTCTATAGACGCCTTCAATATCTACATATGATCCAAAAAAACCACTAGTCAAATAGTGGTCAGACCCATCCGCATTATTTTGAGGAATGGGAGATACCACACCAGGTGGTATCTTTTCCGTATCCTCTATAGAAAATCCAAATAACCGTGCCATTATTAAAAGTTAAACCTTATATGTTTATTTATCAGGCTCCAGCACCTGCTGCTTCAGGATACCAGTATTGTACCTGAAAGTCAACAGTAAACTCTTCAATTGCATTATCAGAATCATATGATAGATCAATTGACCCAACTGCAGTTGGGAAAATATCTACAAATCTATACTGAGCAAGAATTTTACTATCAGTAGCAGGACTATTAGATGTTTGCTGACTGGCAACATTTCTACCAAGTTGGTAAACAGTTGCTTGTCCCATGTAAGATGAAGGATCAGTTAAACCTGATGAATCACCATACTGAGCAATGTTCTGAGCCCATGCTTGGAATGCTCTGTAATGTCCAAAATCTTCATCATTAATAACAGTGATTTGCCAAGGATCAAAAGTTCTATTTCCTGCAACCTTTAGAGTACGTCCTCTAAAAGCAACTTCTAAATTATTGACATTAGAAGCAGGTAGAGCTGCTGATTTACATAAAAATCTAAATCTATCTCCATCAAATTCTCCACCACCATCACCTTGGATTGCCAAATTTACCTGATCAGGGAAATTGACTTGAACCTCAAACAGATTGGGGCGAGCACCGCCACCAACCAGTTTAGATTTAAATTGAGAAATCGTTCTCTGCGGAATTGCTGCCATTTTTTAAAATCTCCTTTTGTTATTTAGATATAATAAATTAAACTCGACCTGCTACTTCTTCAAAGCTAACACCAGTTCTGGTGGCAACAAATGTAAGAGTAACATAGTTGATTGATTTGGCAGGCTTCAAGAAGATGTCTGCTCTAAATTCATTATTATCAATCACGTCAGGAGTGTTATTTGTCTCATCACAAATGACTAGGAATCCATAAAGACCCCTCTTTGCTTCCACATCTCTTAGATATGGTTCAACAATATTCACAAAGTTTGCTCTTGTGACCTGATCATTAAGTTCAAAGAGTTGTGCTTCTGCTGCTTTCTGTAGTGCTTGCTCAATTGTTAGGAATAGTCTTCTAACATTGATTCTATCAAAGGCAGATGCATAACCTAAACCAGTCTTATCTCCAAAGAGCATAATACCAGTTCCAGGTTGATTAACTATAGAGTTAATTCTTAATGGATAGAGTTGGTCTCTTTGTGATTTATCTGGGTTGTAAGCAAGTTTAATTGCATTATTAATGATACCTCTTTGCTGTCCAGCAGGAGAGAACCAAGGATAAGAATTAACACTTGTCCTTACCATCAATCCAGCAACATCACCATTAGTTGGGATGAATCTGAATTTATTATTGAATCTATCATAGGTGTACTTGTATCCACTATCAAATACAGCATAAGATGAAGATGATAATGAACTAAAGAACTTAATTATATTATCAGTTTGAGTAGTAGTATTAGTTATATTTACAACGTCTGCTCTATGAGGAGAAATAACTGCCATGCAATCTTTTCTTTCACCAGCAATAGAAATTAATCTATTTGCTTTTGCTTGAGATTGTGCCTTATCAGTAAGACCAGGACCCATGATTAGATAATCTAAAGCAATTTCATCTTTATTCTTGAACAGATTGTAAGATGTAATTAGATTTCCTAGAGTTGCTGCATATCCTCCAGTGGCAGAATAATCTTGACCACCAGTTAGAGTGTATGTAGTATTTCCAATCACAGCAAAAGTGATACCTTGAGCATCTCTATTCCAACCACCAGAAGCAGTAGTTATTGGAGTATATGCAGAACTAAAGTCTGATGCTGCTACACTTCCATCTGAACCATCAGAAGGATCATCTCCTGTATAGACATACTTAGAATAAAGAGCAAGATAATCTTTGTAGAATATCTTCTGAGGTGCATTTTCAGATGAAACTGCATCCTTTGCCTTAGAAAGGTTAAGACTCTTCTCAAGAATATTTCCCTGAATTCCTGTTACTGTACCATCATCATCTACAACTACTACATGGATTCCATCATTCTTAGCAGATCTATCTTCTGCCCACTGAGAAGTATATGGTCTAGGAGATAAAGATTTCCAATAAACAGTAGAGTTAGTAAGACCCAATGTTTGTTGATCATACCAATCTTTAACATAATTTCCTCCAACTGTAGCAAAGGTAGCAATACCAACTGCAGAAGAATTAATAACGCTAACATTATTTCCTGCTATAATAGATCTTGCTTGATCTCCTTGAGCATATGTAATTGCAGTTGAAACACCAGCAGTAGTAACCCTATTGGTTATCTTAACATCAATGGTTGTTAAACCCATTCCTGTAATAATACCTTTAAGATATCCAGTGAAATTGGATGTATCTCCAGAACCAGCAACCACTTGATCAGTCAATGAGACTGTTACACCCATACCAACTGATACACCAGAAGTAGTTCCTATACCAATAGTTTGGTCTGCAAAGTTATCAATAGAACAAACCTTAAGTTGATTTGCCCAACTACCAGGTGTCTTAGCAGCATATCCATATGTCTGACCTACACCAGCATAGTTTGCCACATAGTCATCATAATTTTTAATCTTAAGACTGCTATCTACAGCATCATGACTTCTATTGCCATTAGCAGTATTTAACTGGTCATCATCAGTTCTTA
>VTLG01012038.1_pt1 | contig 10847 bp, 16 predicted proteins | sample 4694571 | NCBI WGS metagenome assembly VTLG01 (sample SAMN12604809, study PRJNA352737) | marine metagenome | biome: ENVO:00000447; feature: ENVO:00000209|ENVO:00000569|ENVO:01000036; material: ENVO:00002151; isolation source: viral sequences binned using virsorter ... | reverse complement strand
CACGTCTAAACCCTACGCGCTCTTCGTCGTCCTCACCTTTTTGTAAGTCGTCAAATAATATCGCTTTTTCTACAGCCATTAGATTCCTTTGTTAAATGTGTCTTGTATATTTTTAGTCATCTTTTCTGCTTTGTCCAAGACTTTCTGTTGAGACTCTCGTTCTAATTTTTCTATGGCAATCGCAGATCTGAGAGCGACAGCGTCTTTTTGTTGTTTTATTTTTGCCGCGTCTGTCTTTTCTTTGTTTTCCATTTTTTCTTTTTCAACAGAGAGTTTTGCCTGAGATTCTTTCAAGTCTCTTTCAGAATCTTTCGCTTTAATTTGTAATTCTTGTTCTTTTAGTTTTACCAAAGGATCTTCTTGTGATGCAGTAGAAAGAGCATCAATGTCCTCCATAAACTCTGTCACTAACTCTGCTTGTCTCTGAGCAATCTTTGTCTGCATATCCATCATGATTTGTTGCATTGCTTGCTGTTGTTGTGGAGACATTGGTTGTCCTTGTTGCGCCATTTGCATCTGTTGCATTTGTGGCGCCATTTGTTGTTGTATCTCTTCTGATGCTTTTAAAGATATATGTTGCATAATGTGTGCTTGTGTATTTGCAAAAATTTGTGGATTAGATTTTATAACCAAACTTCCAAGCAACGCTATGTGAGCTACAATGTGTGCATCGTGATCTTGACCAGGAAAAGCTTGTGCTGTCATGCCTGCTGTTAGTTCTGCATTTTCTAGTGCAGGATCTTTTGGTTGTGGCTGCGGTGGTGGAGGCATAAGTGCCTCTATGTTTTGAACACCCATAGCTTCATACATTCTTCGATACGCTTCGTATATGTTGTGCATTTGTGGTGCCGCTTGTGCTAGTTGTAATTGTTGTTGTGCCAATGTCACACGTTGTGTTATTGAAAAAATGTTTGGATCAGAAACAGGTATTACATCGACGCGAGCATCAAAGTCCTGTGCTTTGATTGCTTGATTACCGCCTACTACTTGATATGGGTAAACAGGAGGTAGTGTGTCCGCAAAAAGTTTTGCAAGCAGTTTAAATTCTTTGCCTTGCGCCGCATGCATTCTTTTGTGAATAGCAGACATTACTTTCATCCCACGTTCTAGTAACGCCATCGTTGTGCCCACAGGATTAACTTCATTGCCTTCACCAAGTTTCATGTCAGCAACGGCTGCAAAAGATTTACCACTTTCTATAACAAAACCTAATAATTGAAAAAGTGTGCCTGACGGTTCTTTGTATGGTAGTGGAACTAAAGAGCTGCTGATCTCTCCAGCAGGAGCGTCCACATCTCTAAACTCTCCGGGGACTAGTGGCTGATCGTCATCCCGTATGCGTAGCCCACGTGCCTTAAATCCAGATGGTAAGTTGGCGAGTGTACCAGCATCGATGAGTTGACGTAGTATGGAGGTTGCAGACTTTGATAAACCACCCAACATGTGAATAAGACCAAAGCCATAGAAGCCAAGGCCGGGAAGAAACTTGTAATGTACAAAATATTGTTTTTTAATTTTAAGTAAATCTTGTTCTTCATAGTTTCTTCTAATAGATAAAATTTTTGAGGAGTTCTCGTCTATACTTACGATGTAAGGTAAACTTATTCCAGAACTTTCACCTGCCTCGTTGGCATCTTCGTATCCTGGCAAGTCAAGGTCGACGTGCATTTCTAAAATTGTGTGAATGTTATCTTTCGTGTAAACTCTTTTTGCCCCGTCTAACTCATCAATCTTGTCTTGCACTTCGTCACTTTCGTTGTCGTAAACTTCAGCTAACTCTATGTCTCGATAAAAACCAGACGCTTGATATTTTCTGACATCGTTTGCTGGCATTTTTATAACGTGAGTGATCCGCATACACGTTGTTAAATCTGTGGAGTCATAAGGCACCACGAGGTCTTCTGACGAAACAAATTTAGAAACAGGTCTGCCTAGTTTGTCGTCAAAATAAATTTTACGAAACGCCGAGCCGGAAAGGGGGAGATGAAAAAGCATCTGATCCAGCTCGGGTTCGTACTCCTCCATAACGTGAGTAAGTTGATAATTCATAAACTGTTTAACTCTTTTTGACTGCGCCTCTGTTTGAGGTGTGGGTGCTCCCATAATTTGTGTTTTTACTGGACCACCTGCAGGAAATAATTCTTTGTACGACTGTGCTTGAAATTGTGTAACTGACTCTGCAAGAAGAGGATGTGACACGCCAGAGGCACCAGGAAAAGGTTCTGTTCTGTCTTCTGATTTAAGTCCCATCAAGCTAAGACCTTCAGCATAAGTTGAAGACCAATCTGATCGTGCCTCTTTGTCTCCTTCGTATGCTTCTAATAATTCATCAGCGATCATCGCTAACTCACCATCTGACATGGTTTCTGCTAAATTAGAAAAATGGCCTTGTGGTGCTTGCATCTGAGCACCAAACGATATGGTAGCACCACCATCTTCATCTAGTTGTGTGTCGCCTTCAATTAGTTCTATTTGTTCTGGTGAAAAGTTTTCTGCCTCCAAATCAAATTTCATTTGCTCTGTTAATGGCATGTCTTTTTCTACTGGCATAACTAGTCCTATCTAAGTGCGCTCATTATTCCAACATTACCGCCGTCTCGAAAACCAATTAAAGGTCCTAGTGCGTTAAATATGGCGTCTGATCCTGCAAAGTTAGTCAGCGCATCTAGTAGTTGTAATTTTACATAGTTGCTTGTTGCGTCTCCTCCTAACGCCTCGTTCATGAGGTCAGAAATGCCCCCCTCTTGTAGACCAACACGGCCACCATTAGCAAAAGGGTCCATTTCACCCATTTCTATCATTTGTTCTATTATGTCTCGTTGTTGTTTATCTAGTCTTGGGTCATCGACCTCTCTAACAACATCGTCAAAGTCATCATAAAATTTTGATTGTGTGCTTTTACTCCCTCTAGTTCTTCCTATCGGACTTTTTTTCTGTTTAATCATTGTGTTTACAGCGTTGCCAATAGCTTTCCCTATTAGTCCACCTAGGCCCATTTCCGTTCGGCCGCTTCTTTCAATGCCGTATTCTCTAAATAAATCTGATCTTATTTGCTCAATTAAATCGTCGTCGCCCATCATAATGGCATCATCCAATTGCTGTATAAGTTGCGCCACCCTGTTATCAGACATCTTCATTTTGATTTTTTCGCCCCCTTGATTTTACCTTTGTTTATCGACGCATAAAAAACTGTTGCGCCTTTTTTCTTTCCATACTGTTTAGCCATAGCTCTTTTAATCTTTGCGCCTTTTTTTGTTAGGGGCATCGTATCCTCCTAGTTCTCTCCAAAACTCGTCAAGTGCATTGTGCTCACAGATACGGCACTCACAATCGTTTGTGCGACAAGAGCCGCCGTTGCTGCAATGACAATGATGATTGCAGTTACTGCAAGTTTTACCTAATTGAGACACTTTTGCAAGTGTTAATTAGCGGGCTCTTCCGCCTCGCTTAAAAGTATTTGAACGCATCATGTTGTATCTCATTTGATTTGTGAGCTTGATCATGCGCTCTTCTGCTTTCTTTTTTGCTGCTTTTTTAAGACCTTGGTCTTTTAACTTAGCCGCTGCTTTTTTGTCCGCCATGGCTTTTCTCATGCGATTTCTAACTTGTGGAGGAAGAGCTTGCAATACTGCTCTGGCGTCTTTTGCCTCTTTTCGTTCAGCTGCTGTTAAAGCTGTTTTTTTCTTGCCTACAGGTTTTTTAGGTTTTGTAGTCTTTTTCTTTTTAAACTTGTCAATAATTCTTGTAATTATTTTTTTAGCCGCTTTTTTCTTAGCCACTATCTCCTCCTTGTTCGTCTTGTTTTACGTTTAGTCACCATTATTGGTCTACCCTCTGAGTCAGTAATGATCTTACCTGTCTTTTTAGATCTCACAGGTTTTCGTCCTGATCTGTACATTTCTCTAAATGCTAGACCACGATCCGGGTTAGATGGGCCTCTTCGTCTAGTTGGAGACCTTACACCACGTATCGCTTCTTGTATAGCCATAGTTTTTTCTTTGCCTTTTAACTTAGGGTCTTTTGCAACTTGTGCAATCCTTCTTGTTGCAGCGGGATTATTGGGGTTTGTTTTTGGTCTTCGACCACGAAGTTCTATTGGAGCTTTCTTTTTCCTTGGTTTTGGCTTGGGCTTAGGTTTTGGCTTGTTTGTTTTTTTAAGTTTCTCAAGAGCTTCTTTTGCTTTTTTAAGTGCTAGTTTAGCTGCCTCTAATTTTTTCTTAGACATTACCTTTGCGCTTTACGTCTTTTCATTAGTTCTTCTCTTGAAAGACGTTTTACTCTTTTACCTTTTTTATCTTTTAAGAAACCAAAGTTAGTTTTTACAAACTTGTCATCTAAGTTTTTTAGTTTCTTTTTCTTCTTCGGCCCAGACTGAACAGACTTCGTGCTTTGCGCTGGTTTCTTTTTAGGAGCTGTGCCACCCTTTGGTGATTGTCCTTGACCACTAACTTTAGGAGCTGCACCAGCGTCTTTGCCTTGTTTTAATTTTAATCCAGTCAACGTCCCTGTGCCAGCAGCAGCTACACCCAGTGCAGCCTTTTGTCCTTTGGTAGGGCTCGTTTGTCCGCCTTTTCTACTTTGAGCACCGGCCTGTGTTTTTTTCTTTAGCTTTGGTTTAGGTTTAGGTTTTCCCTTGCCCTTAGTAGCTTTTTTTAAAATTTCTTGTGCAATTTTTTTAAACATAATGTTCTCCTAATAATAGACCCGTGGTCTTGTGTCAACAGGAGTATCCTCGTAGTCCATCTGTAACTGAATCAACCCTGATTGTCTGAACCTTAACAGAGATTGTGTGACTGTGTCAACATAATCATCGTATTCACCATACGGAAAAGATGCACATTCTTCAATGACTTCTTCTGCGAACCTTCTGTCCTCTGGATAATATACCATTCCTGCTTCAAACATTGGTGCAACTGCGTTGACCCTAGACAGTTTATCGTTACCCCTTGTTGGTGTGTAATTTGTTATTGGTATACCAGATCTGCGAAGTTCGTCAGATAGGGGCATACCACTTGCCTTTGCTTCCACCAACACCATCTCTGGTTCCCAGTAGTTATACTCTTTGAGTGCGATCTCTTTGAGCTCAGGGAACTCCCACCGACCGCGTCGTGCATCCAACAGAATAAGCGCTGGCCGTTGTCCGTCGGGCGAGAACACTCCCCATGTTGTGATTGCAGAGTAGTCTGCTGTTTCTTTTTTACTGAACGCTGTGTCGTAACTTTGAATGACGTAGTGCAAATCAGGAATATCTTTTTCTGCCCAGGGTTTCCACCACTCACGTTTGAGGATCGCTCCTTCTTCTGCAGTTGGTTTCTGCATCCACTGTGCGTTCCATTTGCCAACGGCAAGGGATGCTTTCACTGATTCCAGTTCATCAATCTTCCAATACTCTGGCCATGTCGGTTTACCGCTGTCCATGATTGCAGGGAACTCGACTACTTCCCACTGATCTGCTTTCGGTTCTGTTTGTGCTCTGATCAATTGTCCGGTCAGATCAATTGTTGACCAACGTGTCATCACCAACACAATCGCACCACCTGGTTGCAGACGTTGTCGTGGACCAGACGTATACCATTCGTATGCGCTTTCCATTGCAGAGTCAGAGAGTGCATCTTGCTCTGAATGCGGGTCATCGATAATTAATAAATCTGCACCCCGCCCGGTGATGGCTCCACCAACACCTGCTGCGAAATACTCTCCCCCCTCACTGGTGTCCCATCTTCCTGCTGCTTTTGAGTCCGCTTGGAGTCCCGTGTTTGGAAAAATATCTTTGTAGTCTGTAGAGTCGATGAGTTGTTTTGTCTTACGACCAAACCTCTGCGAGAGCTCTGCCGTGTGCGATGTTTGAATAATTTTTGTTTGTGGATTTTTTCCCATGATATAGGCAGGAAACAAATAGGATGCAAACTCTGATTTTGTGTGACGCGGCGGCATGTTCACGATCAGCCGTTTGAGAGTCCCGTTCGCGATTCGATTAAATTTATCTGCGATAATTTTATGGTGACGACCCTCTACGAACCCCGGCCAAATGACTTTGACAAAGGCCATGAAGTCTTTCTTGGCGTTCTCGTTTAGTTCTAATCTCTCGTTTTGTTTGTATAACTGAAAGAATCTTTTTTGCTCATCAGATGTCATTGCATCTAAAAGTTTAGGATTAGCAAGGATCTCTTCTAGTCTTTCTTTCAATCGTAAATCGCTCATACTCTATGTCCGTATTATTATATACATGCAGCATATAAGTTACATCTGCCCAAAAAGGGGGTGTCGACATTTTATAGTAATCCATCTCACAGTTCAAGTTTTACAGGTACCCTACCTGTAAGGGTGGGTGGGCCCATATATTCACAAGCGTAGTTTAGAATAATTCTAAACTACACTTGGCCGCGGTTCGTTAGGCTGCGGCTTTTGCTTTCTCTTCTTTTTGAAATGATGCAAGCAAGTTGAATGCCTGCCCTGCTTGCGCGGCAGCTTTCATTAAGATGGCCGGCTTGTCTTCGATTGCTTTGATCCAACTGCTTAGATACTGCGCGTGATTTGCCATCGGTGTTTTAGTGATGCCTAAAACAGAAGCCGTTATAGCCGACCCAAGTTCAGCCACTAACTCTTCGAATGCATAACTTTTACCGTAGCCGTCGTTCTTGTACGGGTTAGAGTCTTTTCTGTTGAGTCTAGTTTCATGACCCGTCCAGTGAGTCAACTCATGAAATAGAACAGAATAATAAAAATCTTCTGCGCTCACTTCTTTGTTGCCTTCCCAAGTGTCAAGGGGGCTCATGTTAATAAAGTCTCTACTCGGAACATAAAAACATCTGCCCGCTTCAGCATGAACTATTTTAGCTTTTGTATTCTTGACAAATAAATCTAGTTCAGCATTTGTCTTTATTGCTCGCTCACCAAATTTTTTAAGATCTGATTCCGCTTTCTCTTTATTTTTTGTTAAGATGTCCTCGACTACTTCTTTAGGGTTCAAAGTAGTTTGATCGAGATTAAACACACTGTACCATTTTAAAAAAGCGTAAGACTTTTCAGCTATGGCGCCGGTTGGGTGTTCAACTTTTTCTTTGCCAGTTCCATAGTAACAGACTGAGTGCCCTTGCTCACCTTTAAGAACTGAACCGCCTAATTGCTTAGCTTGTTTAAAAGTGACCCAAGCATTAGTGGTATAAAGTAAACTACTCAAAGCCAATTCAAATACATTGAATCCGGAATAGTTGTTACCGGACACCGCGTTGAATGGTTGGTTCGTGTAGAATGTTTTTTTGTCTGGGCTGTAAGTGAAATCAGAAAACGGCTTGAACCAGTTTTCCTTTTCAGTTTTCATCAAGTCAATTACTTTCTTAGCAATTTTCTCGATTTGCTCTTGACTGTATTTATTCATATTATTTCCTCGTATTAATTAAAGTTAATGAAAATCTATGTCATTTGTCCCATAATGTCAAGTATATATTTTCTAGTATATATCAGCGTGATACATACTACATATAGTAGGTCAAAAAATTTTTTATTAGGCGGGAGGGCCCAAAAAACTTCAAGCGAGGGGTTGACAAGACATGTTATCTGCTATAGAGTGTGGGATAACTTTAATCGGAAGCGAGGTGATTTATATGATTACAAACCCTAACAAGGTGCGCAGCTGGGACTATACAAACGAATACACCGGGCTGGAACGTTGCGTTGTTTGCGGTAAGAAGTTTCCCCTAATGTGGGAAACAACCTGCTCAGACAATGAGGCTGCAGCTGCGAAGAAATCTAAGCCAGGTGGGCCCGGCAGCTGGTGGGTCTGGCATGGTAAACGACGAGCTCATGCCGGATTGTTTTGCACACTACAATGCGCGTTAGAGTATGCGACCACATCTCTTCTTAAAAACCATAAAGAAGCCGAAAGAAAAAGAGACGAAAAGTTCGGCGAGGAAATGGCAGCAATGTGGCAAGAACGTCGATAATACGAAGACTTTAGAGGGGGGCTGCAGCCCCCCTTTTTTTATTTTTTTTTTTTTTGGTGGGAGGGCCCGTTAGCCGTCATGCGTAATAGGCGGGAGGGCCCGTTGGTCGTCATGCGTAGACCGTGGCTCATTGTCCACGGTCTACGGGCGAAGATTTAACCTATTTTCTTTTTTTGATCTACGTAATCTACATAAGATAACGTGAGGCAGTCTCTGATAGGACAGTACATCTGTTCTTCTCTTGTCGAACGTACAGCGTGGAAGAGTCCCTCTGTCCAGTCTTCAGTATTACCGTCAGATGATATGTTCATGACGGTTTTTTCCATTTGCAAGTAAACATGATAGATAGCACAAAGAACAGCAACTACATATTTATCGTAGGGCTTGCGTGCTGTCTTGCAAAACTGAAAACCTTCTTTAGGCTTCTTCTTGGTAATCAAGAACGTCTCGTGCCCGTCCTCACCTATGCCATTGAAGCGGATCTGTTCGTTGTCTATTATAAAAACGTCATCTTCTTTTTCACCGTAGTACTCGTCTCCGTTTATAGCGTCTGGGTGATGAGCTAAAACACCTAGCCCATCTGCCGTGATTAGTTTTGCTAGTCGTGTTATTACCCGCCATTCCGTGTCATTGAAATCGCGGTGTTGTCGCCAATAATGAGTATATCCCATTTTTTTCTCCTTGTTTAAATTAAAGTTAATTTAAATGTAAAGTATTTTATGGGATAGTCAACCAACTAAACTACCCAAAATGGGTCTTGTATAGTGTGACATTTATGCAACACTCTACACTAGACAACGTAGCGATGTTTCACGTGAAACATTCTTGGGGAGGGAGGGCCCGTTGACCGTCATGCGTATATGGGCGGGAGGGCCCGTGAACCGTCATGCGTAAATCACGGTCTACGGGCGGGAGGGCCCAATAATTGACAGGCGTAATTTGTCAAGAAAAATTTTCCATTGTTCGTTGTCATGCGTATCATGAACAACGGACAACGGTTCGTGGTCAGTTAATTTTACTCTTGGTTGACTAGCGAAAGATGACTGAAAAAGTTTTACGGACAACGGCTCGAGGGTCTGAACCATAATAAATTTTGCCCCGTTATTTACTGAGTGCCAAGCGATTTGGTGTGGCGAAAATACAACAATACCCCTGCTATTTGCTACTTTGAGTTCCGTTGTAAAAAAGTGAGAGTTTGCAAAGCTTCCAACTAGATCTGGGAAGCCACGATTGACTGAATTTTCTATTCTATTCCAACGAATTTCTGGTGTCCGTTGTTTAATGAGTTTCCAAAATTTTGTCTCATTTTTACCACTCATTATTCAACGGAACACCTAACTTTAACCATACAAGGTTTTACTACATAACACAGGGCATGTAGGGTGTCGAGAGAGAATGTTAGTCTGGTCGTCAATTGTGCTGTGACTAAATTACACCTTTCAACCTTCCGTTCTCTCTCTGTGCGGAGTAGTTTATTTTGTACAACGTAGGCACTACTCACAAGCCTGAAAGTTCACAACTTACAATTCTAGTTCTTTAGCTTTTGCTGTAAGGCGTCCACTAAGTGGAGGCAATTTTTGCAAATAGCAGGATTACTGTATCGCCTATCCGTATCTCTACGGAATATCATTCATAGACTTCGCCATACCCCCTTTCGATTAACGTCTCAGATAGGTTCTGTCCGTCTATGTAAATATCAACGAGGTGTCTGCCGTAGTATCCTCGTCTGCCAGAGAACACAATCTCTATGCTGTCTGCTGTGGCTATCCAATCGTTCACGAAATATTTCGCTAAATAACCATTCTGAGACGGAAGCTCTGGCGTATCTACGCCAAGCAATCTCAACGGCTCATCGTTAAAATAACAAGTGTCACCATCATAGCAATACAGACTATCTGCCGTGGCCACTCCGATAGACAACATAAGAGCTAATAATATTTTATTCATCACACGCCTCCTCTTTTGGTGTTTCAAAGCAATAATAAACATAATTTTTATCAAGGTGACCTTGGGCTATTACTGGACAATGAGTTACTGGACATTGATCTAGCCAGTCATAAAACTCATCACTCATTGGACTTACCTTATTCATCACACACCCCCATAGATTGATCTAAAAATCTTCTTGCCTTCTTCGACTGTTCTTTCTTTCTCGCCATATATCCTTCTTTCTCTGTTGTTCCAACGCAACCACTTTTCAAAGTTTTCTTCGTAGCCAACGTCAACATTGTATTCAAACACTTCATCATGCTCAACGATTATTTTACTCATACGAAAAACCCATGATAACTCAAGTTCCATATTGCCAGACAAACACAAAACGAAATCAACATACACATTAAGATTATTTCTTTCATTGACTATCCTCCAAATATTGATCTATGTCCTCGTAGATACTGTACAGACTTTCGTCTGATACCTCAAAGTTATCCCACTTTTTGCCCTTGTAGATAACAGTTACTTGCACCTCTAGTTTATCGTAATCTAAATCTTCTTTATTCATCAGATATCTCCTCTATTTCAACATTAGTGTCTAAATACTCAACGTCATCATGTGAAACACTTCCAGATAGCACTAAGTCCTTAGCTTCTTCCTCTGTTTCTGCTTCAACTTCAAAATATCTTTTTACCTCTGTAGAAACTTCAGCAATACTAAATTTTTTCATCACACCCCCCATATCCAAGAGACCATCGCTCTTATTGGAAAGTAACTGCCCATTACGATAATCAACACAACTAGTCTACCTTCGTTCGTTAGATAACGTGCTTTTCTTTTTTTCATTGTACTGTCTGTCCTTTCTGTAATTCAAAACTTATCACGGCTTCGATTTCTGATTTATCAAAAAACTTTGTCACCGCTTCATTGTTTAACAAGTCTTCGACCGCTTCATTAAAAGTTAATAT
>VTLG01010270.1_pt1 | contig 10848 bp, 19 predicted proteins | sample 4694571 | NCBI WGS metagenome assembly VTLG01 (sample SAMN12604809, study PRJNA352737) | marine metagenome | biome: ENVO:00000447; feature: ENVO:00000209|ENVO:00000569|ENVO:01000036; material: ENVO:00002151; isolation source: viral sequences binned using virsorter ... | reverse complement strand
GTAAGTAAAAATGCTTTAAGCTGAGTGTTAGTCTTATTAGCTTGAGCATCGGAAAAGGTAGCTGAACGACCTTGAGGAATCCCATACTTGATAGGAAGCTTCAGGTTTTCACCACCGAATTGTTCATATTTTGAAATCATGGCAAGAAATGGATTATCCTTGTAGACCATGTTTTCAACTCTTTCATTTGTATAATGCTGCTTTAGAGCCGCAGCAAAAGTTGTCATATTTAAAGCCATTTTAAAACTCCTTAAGTTTAAGCTTAGTTATTAATTATCCCATTGTAACATTTTGGCTGCTCTAGCCTTACTCTCTTCTTCTGATAACAATCTACTAGCACCGTCATATTGCACTTGTGCGGAGTGGTCGTTGGACAACGTAACTTGCTCTAATTCTTCTAACTCTCTTGGGTCAACACCTAACCTTGAACTTATTTTTTTGAGCTTCATTAACTTTCCAGCTTCTTCTTCTAAATAACTTTCCACTGCATCGGCAGCTTCTCCTATGTCTAATACTCTACCAGTTTCATTATAATGTTCTTCTATTACGTCAAAAACTAATGTGTTTGCTTGACTGGCTTCTATTAGTTCATACTTGTCTTGGTTTTGCTCTACAAAATTATTTATCTCATTGTGAAAATTTTCTTGGACAGAATCATAGTAAGCTTCTTGTTCAGCTTGCTCTTTCTCTGTTAATCTACCTTCTAACTCCTCAAATTTTCTTCTATAGTCACTTTCAATTTCTTCTCTCATAGCCGCTAATTGCATATCGGGTGTGAGTTTTCCATCGTTTAGGGCTAATTCAGTTAACTTATCATAGCCTAGACCTACTTCCTCTAAAGCTTTAAGAGGGTCTCTTCTTAATAATTGCTCCCAATCTACTTCTGGCTCTTTGTTTTTAGCTTCGTACTCTGCTAACCTTCTTTCCATGTCTTCAAATTTTGATTGATAATCAGCTTCTTTATCTCTTAAAGCCTTCTCTTTTCTGCTTAGTGCAGCAAATTTTGAAGCAAATCTATCCTGACTAGAACCTTCTTCTTCTCCTGAAGGAGCCTCATCATAGCTGTTTGCGGCATAATCTGAGTCATCATATTGAACTGAAGAGTCATAATTTTCTGCTCCCTCAGTTTGATTTACTACTACATCGTTTAATTCTGCATGGTTCTCTGACATAAAATTCTCCTTACTTGTTGGGTTAAACCCGACCATTGGTCTACTATTGTTTTCTTATTATTATTCGTCTACTACTTCTTCTTCTTGTACTTGTTCTTCTACTACTTCTTCCTCTGGCATTGGAGGCATTTGCTCCTCTGGCAATACCATGTTTGGTGGAGGAGTTTCGTCTTTAACTTGCTCCGCCATTGCATCTTGTCCCATCATAGCTAGTTTTTCAGATAGTTGTTCAGGGGTTTGCTCTGGCATGTTAGACTTCATTAATAGAGCTTGGCAATCCTCCATATATTGACGCAGTAGTTCAAGACGGTCTTCAGGCGCATTTCTCATACGATACATTAGATACGCTTGTTGTACCTTTCTTATGGCGTTTTCAAGGTTTTGGTACGGTTCAGGTGGAAAATACTTACCCTCATGGACCATTGTTTCTATAAGTTTTTCAAGATTTTTATTATCTGAAGTCAAAAGGTCCATTTCAGACTCTAGGTCAGGAAAATCTAATAAGCTAATAGCTTGTTCTTTTCCTATAAATCCTGCTGTTAACATGTCTTGAACATCGGCTAATCTAGCCGCTGGAGTGCTAGACAGGGCAGACGTTGGGAATATTTGCATCATATACTTGTCTGCATCCATGTTTACGTCTTTCCACTTTATAGTTTCTACAAACTTATTATCAGTTGTTTTAACTCCAAAGTCTTCGTTCTTTTCATAAATGTCTTTAGCCATGTCTATCATAATTTCAGCAGCATCCATAAAAGCTTTTTCGTATCTTTTAGCTACTGACATAAACCTTTCAGTTTCTAAGTCATTAAAGGTTCTTAGGGCTTTACCAGAATCTAACCCAGCAGGTTTAATAGATTGAGCTGAAAGTTGAGATACTCCTGCAATTTCGTAAGCTCTAGAATATAATCTATCTACGTGAGAAAATAATTCAGGAGGAATACCACCAAGAGGGGCATAACTAGGAGGAGTTCCTGCATACTTAATGACTCCACCAATTCTATTGTTTAAATGAGAAGAAACAATTTTAGAACTTGCTTCTACTAGTAACTTGGGTACAGATACCAAGTGCATTGAAACTTGTATAGTTCTTAAAGTTTTGTTTATCTCAAGCTGTAAACCTTGTAACTGCTCCGCTAGACCTTGACCAAAAAATCCTACAGGTCTTACGTTCCATCTAAAAAATACAAATGGAAAATACTCTTTATAATAATTTTCTTCAAATAAAGTAGCATTAGATACGCAAATAGAGTGTTTTCCATCTTTTGCTTTAGAGCCGGAGGATAAGTGCCAAGACTCTACGACTTTTACCATTTCTTTCAAATCACCCATGTAACTATCTTGTCCAGTAGAATCTATACTACTAGCTACTTCTATTTCTTTAGCTTTAGCAGGAAACATCTGTTTAAGAACATCTTTGTGAATGTATTTTTCTTGATGCATTTGCCTAGGTTTTGCATAGTAACATTCTATATCATCTACCTTTATCTCTTCTATAAATACTTTTTCTACTTTTATCTGCCCTTTTTCTACATAAACTTTAAGACAACCTGTACCAAAAATACAAGCATCTGTAAAAGCTAGTGAAGCTTTGTCATAAAACTCTGAGTATGCAAAAATACCTTCAACAAATTTTGTTAATTTTTGTGCTTTAGACTGAAGACTGAAATCACCCCCTGAAGTCAAAAATGTAGCTTTAGGTTTGTTTTTGGTAATTTTTGATACTACTGTATCAATCATAGATTGTACTATGTTTAAAGTAACTCTATTTACAGTATTGTAAGAGGTTTCAACTCTAGAATAATTTACTAGGTCTAAACCACTTAAATCGTAATTTCCATATAATTTTGCATACTTAAGATTATCTGCTGTTCTATATGCTTGCCTACTTTGAAGGGCAGAAACAAAGGCAAATAACTCTTGATATAGGTCGTTTTTTGTAGCGGTCCACCACCGATTTCCATTAATTTCTTCGTACATATAAAGCCCTATCTACCTGAAGACCAAAAAAGAAGTTCTTCATCCTCTTGGTCCTGTTGTTGTTTTTCAAATTTTGATTCATCCATTGCGGTTTGAAGTTTGTCTGCGTAACCTTCTACACTCTCAACAAAACTTAACTCAGATAACTCGAACTGAATATTATTGAATTTAAAGGATTTTACTTTATTTTCCTTACACCATTCAATAAATAACTTTATATCCTCTATGTTTTCTAACATGCTTACCTCTTATTGTTCATCTATTATATTAGCTAACTCATCCATGTCCTCTTCATATAATTTTTCCAATTCAAACGCATATGGGTCTTTTTTACGTTCTTCACATTCTTCAGCTTCTTTTGTCTCTAACTCCTTCATATAAGCGTCTGTTCCTTGTTCCGGCTGTTCTTTTGGTTTTTCAGATAAATAATGACGGCATTCCCTCCAAGCATACAGCACAGCATCACAGATGTCAGAGTGATAAGTGTCTGAAATCTTTGGTTTTTCTGGATTACGAATTTTCGAGTCTTTGTCCCATTGGACCAACATGCAATCCTCTTCAAATAGAGAACTCTTGAAGGCTTTAAATTTTTCAGTTCTAAGATCGTCATTTAACAACTCAATAAATTCTACTTTCCTAGTCTTTTCAGCAGCTTCTATATTAAGACCATGCCTCATTCGAAGCTCCTCTTGAATCTTTTTACCTAAAGCTCCTGCGTCCATGACCATCCTGATAGGATTATATAAATCCTTGTATTCGTTTATAGCAGCCACTAATTGACTGATATTTTGTTTGTTTTTGACATGTTCGTCCACCAAGTAGACTCGCTTATGGTACGTATTGTAGCCGATAACAGCGATAGCATCAGAATCGTTGTAGCCAATATCAATACCAATAATATAGTGCCACTCCCCTTCAGTAGGGAGTTCAGTAAAGATGTTTCTCGCTTTGCTGAATTTAAATACAAGGGCATCTTTATCCTCCACCCATTTTCCAAATGTTTCTCTTATGTAAGATGGGTCTGATTCATCAATCCCTCTTATTACTCTTTCTTCTGTTAGTATCTCCTCAAGGTTTAACTCAGGAGGAGAGTGCATATAGGGGTTATCAAATGCAGTCCAATGGTGTGCTTTCCAGTTTTTTGACTGAGAGTATTCATAAAAAATCCCTGCTTTAACTGGACCTGGAGTTCCTGTTAAGTATAGTTGTCCTCTTTTATCCCTTAGAGCAGGTATTATAATATCGTTTATCAACTCTTTTAAGTAGGACCTAAATGACTGGCACTCATCTATGTAGCACTTCATTAGCTTCCAACCTCTAAATTTTTCTATCTCTGTTCTATCTTTAGCTCCTGCTATGTAAATTTTAGACTTGTTAGGAAATGCTACAGTTAATCTAACATTATCCATTTTGCACTCTAACTCATACTCTTCTATAATTTTAACTAAGTCAGACCAGATAATAGCTCTAGCTTGTTGCTGTGTTATAGTAATATAAAGCAAATTAACTTCATCATTCTTCAAAGCAGAGTCAATCATGTCAGCAGCTATACCGACTGTCTTACCTGCTCTACGAGAACATACAGCATTTCTAAACCTGGAACCTGAGCCACGAAAAAAATCAACTTGTTTCTTAAAACAAAATTCATCAAATAGAAACTTAGGTTTTTCAGATTTTGTTTTCCTTTTCTGAAGCTCCGCTATCAGGGCTTCCCTGTTTACGTTTTGCAAATCCTGATTCCTCATCTTTTGATTTTAACGATTCCTTATACCTTGGATCAGATTGATCTGACTTCATTCTAAAAGACTTATCAAATAATTTTCCATTTTTAAGTTTTGCGTTCCAGTGAGAGTTAAAAGCTATAGACCTTCGTTCTCCTGAACCTCTAAATGGGTAAACTGTATGCAGTAGGTTAGATGGAAAAATTACTAACTTTCCTGGTGCAGGAGTAAAAGACATTGAGCCTTTTTCCATTCCACTAGGACAGGCTGTTTTGTAGATAAACTCAATCATACCATCTCTAGTGTATTTATAATCTGGTAATTCTTTGTTTTTAGCTCTTTCATCAAATGGTGGTATTTTTAAATACAACACAGATGAGAGGTCACAGTAGGTGTGAAAGTGAACAGGGTTGTATTCATTTTCGTACTGACTAACTACCCATGCGTGATCTAGATGACACTCTAGATTCTCTAATTCAACACCGTCTGCTGTAAGGGAGTTCCACACATAATTGTGCAACATACCCTCTAGATACTTTAAAGCTCCAATCTCGTCTAAGTCTTCGTTAGAAATCCAGGGCTCCTCTGATATTTGACCTACAAGGTTGTTACCCCAGTCTATACGATTTCTATCCTCAAGAATTTCATCTGACTTTTTTATCAAAGCTTGTACTATTTCATCGGGCATATCAAACATGCCGATGAATGGACCAAAAGGTTTCAGTAGTTGAAACTCTGTTTCTTTAGCTAAACGCATTAATTTTTCTTCTTTTGATTCGTTTAGTTTTTTCTCTTTTCTTTCTTTTTTCGCTTTCTTACCACTCATGTTACCCCCTATAGGCTGATTGCTTCGTTCTAGGTCTTTTTATAATAGTAGAAGTTGGTTGTTTTTCTCTTTCTTCCTTATCTTTTTTTTCTTGTTCCAATTTAATTGGAGATTTTAGATAAACACAAGATACGTTAGTTAAAGGGATAAGTATGTGGTCATTATCGTTTTTGATAGAAACCATGTTAATCGCTTCTACTATCTCTATCTCTATAGGTCTCTTATGATTAATCTGTCTTGTAGCAAAAAATGTTTCTTGCCGTTTGTCAAACATTACCGACTGGTAACATCTGATTGCGTCTATATTATACTTCATTAAAATCTCCTCCAAAAGGGTACGAATTTATATTTTACTTTTTTTACAACTAAACTAAATGGTCTTATCTCATCTATGATATTAGACTTTAAAGCTTCTTTGGCATCCCACCATTTATCGTCTTTATAGACTTCAAAAAACTTCTTGGGGTCTACTCCCATTCTTTTTGATATTTCATCTAACACTAGATTGTCAAAAAAGTCAAGTGCTTTAAATAACTTTTTATTATTTTCTGTTCTAGCAGGTCTGCCATAGCCTACCTGTACTAGGTGGTGCATATAGGTTGAATTAGAACTCCCTATCCTATGGTCACAATATTGTAGGATTATAAATCCCATAGAGTAAGCGTTACGAACAAAACAATTAAACTTATAGCCTAAGCTTTTAAGGTATTTCATTTCTTCAATCATTTCTAATCCGATGTGAACTGAACCCCCACCTGAATTAATAACCATGTCGATAACTTTGTCTTTTCCGTTTACTCTTGCTGCGCTTTTAAAGTCTTTTAGTGTAGAGTCTATACTGTAACCATTAATGGCTCCGATAGAAACATCGTATTTATTCTCTAAGACTTCTTTTCTTTCGATTGATAAAAAGGTGCCTAAAAATAGCCCCCCTAAAATAGCTAAGGTCAATAGTTTTTTCATTCCTCTTCTTCCTCCGGTTTGTGAGTGACGAGTTTTGCGTCATCTCCATACTCTTCTAGTAAGTTCTTAATTGATTGAAGTTTGTTCTTTGTGTTAATCTTAAGCTGCCTGATATCCCATCTAAAATGTCCTGAGTCTATTAGCTTTAAACCATTACGTTCTCTATGAGAATTAGCGTCTGCAAGTTTATCTACTTTTTTAAATACTTCATCTATTAACTCTACACTTATTTCCATCATATTATAGGCTACTTCATGACTGCGGTTTTTAAAAGATTTCATCTATAACTCCATACTCTAAGCATTCATCTGGAGTCAAGTAAAAGTTTTTCTTATAAGTTCTATCATACCAAAACTCAGCATCCTTATTACTCAACTCTGCCATCCAGGAGCACCATTGGCGTTCCTGTTTCTCAACTTGATCTACTTCCTCTTTCGTTTCAGCATGAGACCCTCCTATGTAGTAACTCATTTGGTGTGCCATGAAAACACAATATTTTGACATACGTCTTTTTTTACCTGCTGCTAGTAACAGTGTGGCAGCACTCATAACGTGACCGTAAGCTTCTGTGACTATTCTACAGCTAGAAGAGTTAAGTCTTCCGATCATAGCTAGAGCGTCATAGACTGAACCTCCTGGAGAGTTTATTCTAATGGTTATAGTTTTCTTACTAGCTCTTTCTAGTTCACAAAGAGCAGCGTCTATAAATGCAAAACTATGGTCATCTATTTCTTCATTAATCTGAATGACTCTATCTACAAAATTAACCCCCTGGTCAAAGAGGTAGTCGAGCCTTAATTTTTCTTTATCTACATCTTTAGTCCTGCTCATCTAATGGCTCCGATAGGTTAGGGAGGTCAAAAAGTAAATACGGGTGATAAACTAAATTATGTTTAGATGCAAGCTTATCAGCCATTCGGGTGTGGTGGGTATAGACTGAAGCACTTTCACTCGTGTGACCTACTGCGTCTAAAAGAGTTTTACCAATCCCCATATTTCTGAAGGTATGCTTAACATATAAAAAATGCAAAATAATTACATCGTCTTCTTTTCCAGAGACTACGTAACCATAAAGCTGAGAAGGGTCTGAAGGGTTGCATGCCATAAGGATGTTAGAGTTTTCAACTATGCGTTCTATTAACTTATGGTGGTCTTCAAAATAAATAGTGTTTGTAATTTTTTCTGCAAAGTTAGATAGCCTATAAGACTTAAGCCAACTGTTAAACAGAAAAGGAAGGTCATCCTCTATCATAGGACGAAGTCTAACTTGGTCGTTCACTTTATACCTCTTCTTCCTTAGAAGCTATAGAAGCTAAGGTGTCTTGCTCTAGTTTTTGAAGTAGGGGGTTGTGGACTATAAGTCCTTTAAGTTGAAACTCAAGTTCTTCAATTTGTTCCTCTAGCTGTTTCTTCTGAACCATGGCATGACCCAGGGCTGCATAGAGGTCGTTTGCTTTTGTAACGTAGATTTCATTTGCGTTCATCATCACTCCTTTCGTTCTTATCTATTGTCTTATTATTATTATTGTCTAAGACTCGTTTGGCTAGGCGCATCAATTCTGAATCTGACATAGCCGACAAATCTTGGGCATCTGCTATTTCTCTTTCTTCTCTCTGTATCTTAACTAGGGACTCCAGGTAGCCTTGGACTATTCTGGCTTCTTTAGGGTCTAAGGTCACTCCCCTGACTGCCTTTGATCTGTAGTGGGCTAACTCAGCTCCGATTATGGCTTTGGCATCATGCAGCAATAGCTCGGTAGCTGGTATGACTGAACTAGTTTCCAAAGAGATGGAACGTTTCTTAGGTGGTAGTAGGATGCGCTTGGGTTTGTCTTTGCTCATAGTTTTTCCATAAAGCGGCGGTTTTTTATTATTTATTCTATTCGGGGGTTTTGTAAATGTCAAGCCTTTTTTTTACCCCCCCCCTATTGTTAAGATTTATTAATACTTGCTATAGAGATTGCCAAGATTTCTTAACACTCTCCAGGGAATCTGTCTTTGCATAAATTAATATTAGTAATTTCAAGTACTTGAGTTTGGTGTGTACAAAGAAAATGGAATAGGGTTTTCCTTTCCTTCCTTTTTTGTTTAGTGGATATTCGAAGTTGTCTCGTAAGTAATCGGATATACGTTGAGTTGTATAGCCTTTTCCATGCAATTCTAGTACTTTAAGGTCTATTTTAGGTAAAAAGGTAGCGTTTTGGCTTAAAAAGCTTGCTATATTATAGTATTTTTCAGTAAATAAATCATATTTTGCCCTTATTACAGAAGTCGGTCTCTTTAGTATTCCATTGTACTCATCGAAAAAACGTTGTCTATTCTTTCCAGAGCGTTCGATATCGTCGAAACCTGACTCGTCGAGTATTTTATACCATTCTCTTTGTAACTCTTTAAATGAGGGCTTTTTTTGCTCTTTATTGCTCATGATTAGTTGTACTCTTATTATAATAAAAAGTCTTGTAGGTTTTGCCTTATCGTGTTATACTCTTAGTAACCAATAACCAAAGGGGTAAAAATGAAGAAAAAAGATGCTTTTGTTATATTTTCAGTATTCCAGTCTAGACTATCTAAAGATGAGAACCTTGAGAACCATAAGAAGGTTTTAAAGCACCTTAAGACATTCGGTCTTAGGTTTAAAGTAGTTGAGGGAGTTTACAGGGGTGAGTCGGAGTTGTCTATCTTAGTTCCTGTTATTAATCAGGTGTTTGATTATTCTACGGTTGAGCAATTAGCGCATATTTATGATCAACAATGTATTTTATTTGTTGACTCTGAAAGGAATGCTGAATTAAGGTTTATGGTCAAGTCTTTTGACGCTTCACTTAATCAGGTCAAGTCAGAGAAGTTAGGAAAATTCATTGCTACAACTAAAGGCATTGCGACTCAATGCGAGAATTATACTAAAGACGGTAATGATTATTATATTTGCGATCTTAGACATATTGCATAAAAACGCTTGACCAAGGAAGGTTTTTCTGTTAATATGTTTATAAGGGGAGTCAATGAAAACAAAAACTATAAAACTTGAAACATTAGAAAACGTTATTCCGCTTATTATAAAGCCTGACACTCAAAAAGACTGCCAGGAGTGGGTCTACGTTGAGTTTCCTTATAAACACCTTTTACCAGTTTTGGAGGTTGCGTGATGAAAAATTTTTGGACCTATAAGGTCATAAAGCCTACGGTCTCAGGTGAGAAAATTAAGAGAGATAAAAGAATTAAGTTAATCAATAAAGCTTTCGGGGGAAAAGATGGCACATCGACAAATAAAGGGACAAAGAAAAGGGCTTAATGTTTGGAGTATTGGGAATAAAGAGTACTATAAGCTTTATGATACTGTAATAGTTATAGCCGAACACCTTGATGACGGTTCAACTAGAATAAGACTCAATAATGGTGGTTGGAAAACTAATCATACTAAAAATTGCATGAATGATTTCTTAAGGCGTTTTGGCTTTGGAGTCTTTCAAAAAGATTTTAAATGGTATGTTAGAGGTCGGGAGTTACCTTTTGAGTTCGAAACGGACATGGTTTATTTTGTCGCACATCCAAACAATGATAGCTTTGTCGTGGGAAGGTTTAGGGAAGAAAAGTATAAGCCTTATACGCCTTCAAATTGGAATGATGCTTTTGTTTATGGTCAATATCAACAAACATTAAAATAGAATCTCAGTCAATTAGCCACGGAAGGCAAAGGAGTTATTATGTTTTTAAAAATAATGAAGGACATGCTTTTAATAGTGGTTTTGTTTATAGCCATGAGTAAAATAGGCGAGACTAAAGAATTAGAGTTTGATGATGGTGGAGTCAAGCTTAAAAATGGGTGTTATAGCCTTATATTATTACTTAAACAACCGGACGGTTCTATACTTATAAGGACCGTTCAAGATTGTAGAGGAGGTAGACCAATATGATTTTAAGAGAAGAGTTGTACAACATTTATGTTAAAACCAATGGAATGAAAAAGTTTAGACCGATGGACCTTAAGAATAATAAACCTGTTATTAATTTAATTCATGCTTCATTGCTTAATCATAAAGAAGCTTATGAGGTATTGTTAGAGTTAAGAGAACATAACCCAACAATGGAGTTTAAAAAGGTTAAGGTCAACGCCTGAAATTATTATATAGGTCTTGACCTACAAGGCTTTTTCGTGTAGTATAGTACTAACAAAACAAAGGGGACA
>VTLG01014343.1_pt1 | contig 10850 bp, 9 predicted proteins | sample 4694571 | NCBI WGS metagenome assembly VTLG01 (sample SAMN12604809, study PRJNA352737) | marine metagenome | biome: ENVO:00000447; feature: ENVO:00000209|ENVO:00000569|ENVO:01000036; material: ENVO:00002151; isolation source: viral sequences binned using virsorter ... | reverse complement strand
AATGGTAGTCATAACGATAGTAATGGAATGACTAAAACTTTTAATGACCAATATTATCTTGATGTAATTGGAACTTCTTATTGTAGGTCAAGAGCAATAGCTTGTTTTAAAAATGAATATGAAGTTTTTGAACAATGGCGACTTGCAAAAGCAAATCTAGTATCTAAACATCAAACATGGATTGATACGATTACCAAACAATGCGACCAATTAAAAATTGGATTAAAAGCATATCGTTATTTGAGTGATGGTATTGAACTTGCTACTGAACTTGGAATACAAGTTGATGAGGCAGAATTAATTAGAACTAACTCAACAGGATTAACAATCTATAATCCTACTAACTTGGCTAGTATGATTAAAGGCATGAAAAATAAACAATTAAATAACACAAGAGAGGCGAAAATATTGGCTAGAAAAAAATATGAAGAAAGTCTAAATTAGACTTGACAAGGGCTATCCTATAATATAGGATAGTCCTATAACAGAAAGGTATAAAATGGAAAACAACAAACAATTTAAGATTACTTTTTGGGCAAAGAAACACAAAAAGCATATAACAAGAAACGCAAAGTGGACTAATCTTTGTAAATACTTTACATCTAAATCTGGTACACCTTGTATTACTTATTATGATGAGGACGCACACGGATATAGAACTGCAACTACAACATGGAAAGTGAGTTTATAAAATGACAAGCTTTGAATTTTATAGTTGCGTTTTCTTTTTTGCAATGATTGTAATGTTGGGGTTAGTAGCATGAGTAATAAACATTTTTGCCAAGGACCAATGTGTCATGAAAGAACTACACAAGACAGGTTTCTAAAATCTCGTGGAGTAATTCGTGGAAGATATGCAAGTATACCAATGGACCACAATTCAGAATATTATAAACGAGGTAAATATTTTTGTAGTACTAATTGCGAGAGCCTTTGGTTAGATGAGCATATGGAAAACATTGAACAAGGTCGACCGATTGAGTTTATCAGACACAGACGAGAAACAGGAGGATATCACAAGGTAACTGAAGATAGAGAGGGTTGGCAAGGTACTTATAAAATTAGTCGAATTGAAAGGGTTGACAACAGGACCGAAATAGACTAGGATAATCCTATAACAGAAAGGTATAAAATGAATAAAACAATTAAAGCAGAATACTTACCAGGTGGCGCAAAGCGTCAAGAACTATTAGACTCTGTTCCACAATATTTATTAGCACCTGGACTACAAGCAAACAAACATATGTTTTGTATTGAGGTGCTAAAACTTACTGAAACAGAATACCTGGAGGCACTTAACAAAGCCACAAACGGTGGAGTAGTGGAGGCAGTATGGAACTAAAAGATAACAAGACAGAAGAACGTAAGAATAGATTTAGTGGAGAGTCTTACATGCTAACTAAAGAAGAGGCAAAAAGACACGACGCAATCTTTCTTAATGAATTAGCCGCAACGATCGAGGACAAAGAGTCTGGTATCGATGGCACATCTAAACTATGGGACAAGGTGCGAGCCGATCTCGATTGGTTTAGACAACACAACGCAGCAGCTTACATGGTTCTGTTAGACTAGTCATCTAGCCGTGGCCCTAACGGGCCACGGCTCCCACATATTACATATCAATAGAGGTACCACATACAAACCCAATAAACTTTGCAACGATATAAGCAATCCCCCTTAAATAAAAAAGGGGTCCCACTACTTTAGGTTGTAATGCTTGATTTAGACAGTTAATGGTGGTAAAAAACTTATTGAACATCTACAATGATGCAAAAATTTTTTAAAAATTTTTATGAATTTAAATAATATAGATATAAGTAAATTACCTGCCGACATTAGAAAAGAACTTTTACAGTTACAAGTATTGGTAGCTGAAAAAAAAATTAAAAATCGTGCTAAAAATGATTTTATGTCCTTTGTCAAAGCTGTGTGGCCCGAGTTTATAGAAGGTGCACACCACAGAGTCATAGCACAAAAGTTCAATGACCTTGCTACAGGAAAAATTACACGTCTAATTGTAAACATGCCACCAAGACACACGAAATCTGAGTTTGCATCTTACTTGCTACCAGCATGGATGGTGGGCCGTAATCCAAAATTAAAGATTATACAAGCAACTCACACGGGTGAACTTGCAGTTAGGTTTGGTCGTAAAGCAAAAACACTAATTGATAGTGAAGATTATAAAAAAATTTTTGATACGACACTTAGAGAAGACAGTCAGGCTGCTGGTAGGTGGGAAACTGCACAAGGTGGAGAGTATTTTGCAGCTGGTGTTGGCGGTGCAATCACGGGCCGTGGTGCGGACCTCTTGATTATTGATGACCCACACTCAGAGCAAGACGCAATGTCAGCTTCAGCGTTTGATAACGCTTACGAATGGTATACATCAGGACCACGTCAGCGTTTGCAACCTGGTGCTAAGATCGTTTTAGTTATGACAAGGTGGTCAAAAAAAGATTTAACAGGAATTTTACTTAATAATCAAAAAGATGTTAAAGGTGATCAGTGGGAAATTGTAGAATTTCCGGCAATCATGGACCACGGAACTAAAAAAACACCGGTATGGCCACAATATTGGAAATTAGACGAGCTAGAAAAGGTAAAAGCAACTCTTCCTGTTGGAAAATGGAACGCACAATGGATGCAAAAGCCAACTTCTGAAGAAGGAGCGCTTATAAAACGAGAATGGTGGACCAAATGGGATAAAGATCATCTTCCAGATTGTCATTATGTCATTCAATCAATGGATACAGCGTTTTTAAAAAAAGAAACAGCCGATTATTCTGCAATTACAACGTGGGGAGTGTTTTATCCGAACGAAGATAGCAAACCAAATTTAATTTTGCTCGATGCATTAAAAGATCGGTTTGAGTTTCCAGAATTACGTCGTGTAGCGTTAGATCAATACAAATATTGGAATCCTGACATGGTTATCGTTGAGCAAAAAGCATCTGGAACTCCGTTAACGCACGAACTAAGGCAAATGGACATTCCAGTGATGACTTTTACGCCAAGTCGTGGTAATGATAAGCACGTACGTGTAAATTCTTGTGCACCGCTGTTTGAAGCTGGCGTAATTTGGGCTCCTGACAGAAAATTTGCAGAAGAAGTTATTGAGGAATGTGCATCATTTCCATACGGCGATCATGACGATTTAGTCGATTCTATGACTATGGCTGTTATGCGATTCAGGCAGGGAGGTTTCCTACCTCATCCAGAAGATTATGAAGATGAAAAAACAGAACCTAGGAAGATGGAGTACTATTAATGTCAATATCGTTGTTAAGACAGTTGTTAATGAAGGACGCAGTTAAAAAATCTGCTGGTTCTTCTGGTATAATGACTATTAATAAAAATATTTCTCAAGAGGTTGAAAAACAAGTACAAAAATACGTAAACGATGCATTAGCACAAGGTGTTGATTTAGACACGTTATCAGAATCACAATTAAAATATATTATTGAATTAAATAAACCAAAAATACCTAAAGTTTATTCTGGTCAAGAAGCCATGGACCAATTAAATCAATTGTTTCCTCAAAAAGGTAAAATACTTCCATTTAAACAAAAAAGAAGTTTTGCAGAAGAGATAGAAGCCATGAAAAAAAGTGGTGACATTGTAGATGAAGATAACATGGTGATTAGTGAAAAAATTACAGACAGAGAAATGTTTAAAGATGCTAGTAAAAGATTTAACAAAACAGATGTTATAGCAGATACAGTTGCAAGAATAACATCTATGGAACCAGTTGCAGCATTAAAAGAAGCAAACAAAGTTATTAAACGAGAAGGCATCTATAAAAATTTAGACAAAACTCAATCTAAAAAAATTTTAGCTGATACTGAAGATTGGATTTTTCAAAGAAATACAGATGACTTGTATGACTATAATAAAAATAGACCATTTAGAGATGACCCTAATTTTGATCCCGATGATCCTGATTATCAAAATTATGTAAAAAACAGAGATAAAGATGACTATGCAACAGGTGGACGTGCAGGTTATTCTTTAGGTTCACTAGTAAGTCAAGCACGTCAAGAAAACGATGGCATTGAAGCAAGATTAGAACAACTAGGTGGTGACGTAACTGCTGCCGAACAATTGTTACAACAAATTAATGAAAGATTAGAATCAGCTGGATCTAGTGTACCTGAAGGTGGTGGACAACTTACACAACTTCCTGGTGGTCTTGGTACTTTAGCATCTGGAGTGCCTACAGGTTTAAATAGATTTCCTGAAGGAGCACCAACAACACCACATCCAAACTTATTACGTCCTGGTGCGGCTGCACAACCAGTTAACTTTTTTAATGCTGACTTACCAAATAAATTAACACCTATAGACCCTTACAGAAACACACAATTAGCTGGATTGAGTCAAGACGGTCAACGATTTGATTCTGCTCAAGGTGCGTTTGATGCTCTTGCAGACTATACTAAAAAACAACGTGAGGCTAATCCTTATACTAGAAATATGATTGGCACTGAAATGTATCAAGGTGACAAAGGATTTGAAAATTTTACTAATTATTTTAATCAAGTAAATGATCCAAGCTACACTGCACCATCACCACAATTAGTAGCTTCATCACAACAAAACCTACAAAAAGCATTACCTGGTTTATTTGCAGACGGCGGTGTTGCAGGATTATTGGGTGAGAAAAAAGAAACAGCAAGACAATCATATAGAGAAGCAGGGTACGTTGAAAAAGCGTATGCACCAAGCACAACAGCTAAAGCACCACCATCAATGGGATTTGGAAATCCACCATCAAACAATAAAGCTAGTGGTGGAGATGAGAATCCACCTCTAAGACAACTAGAACCACCTCTAAAACAAATAAAACCACCAACTACAGGAATAGGAACTATTCCTACAAAAAGCAGAGCAAGAGACATTCTTTCTCGTTTTAAAGAAAATCAAAAAACACAACTTCTTAAAAATTATTTATCAAATGATCCACTTTATCAAACTTATGTTGATAGAGGTTTATTGAATTGGGATAATATTAAAAGCTACGACGACGATATAAACAAGCTAATAGAAAACAAAAATATACAAAATAAAGGGGAACAACTTGGAGATTTATTAAAGCTTCAAAGTGGAGCGTGGGGTTATACTCGACCATGGAATAGGACAGATGACAGTCTTTACATTGACGATATAGATAAATTTGATCCTACTTGGACACCTGGATGGACTGGTGATTCAAAACAGGAAAGACTTAATAAAAGAATTGCAGAAGTTATTGGACATGAAGCAAGACACCAAGTTTTAGGAGAAGGTATGAATGTTCCTTATAGAAGTATTTTATTAGACGAAGAGATAAACCAAATAAAGGAAGGAATAAATAGTGGGGAGATCGATAAAGATGTAGGAAACAAGATTCTAAAAAATTTGAGCCAGAGTTGGGCAGGAGATCCTTATTCTCAAAAAGTAGATACAAATTTAGCAGATAGTGGTGCTTGGCAAAACTATAAAAGTAAGTATGATGCTAATCCACTCAACTTTAAAGATACTCATGAACTAGTTACTACAATGGGAGATTTTCAATCATATAACAACCCAACTATTTATGATGACATTTATGAAACTGTCCATGGAGGTATGCCAAGAAATTTAAGTTCTAATGTAGCTGATGAATTGTATGATGCATCAGTACAAGTTGGTAAAGATTTTAGTGCTCGTACTCTTGGTGAAAAATATGAAAACATTGATCCTGTTATGGTTGAAGGATTAAAAAGAGCATATCCAGATGAAGATATAGATCAAACTTTAAGAGAAATGAGCACTAGACAGGTTATGGATTTGTTACAGGACAATTATGAATATGACAAAAAATATGCTAAAGGCGGACGTGCAGGCCACTACACAGGTGGCATGGTTGACGTTGAACCTAATTTATCTGATATTGGTCATGGTGCAGACGCATTGATGGCTAGAACAAGATTAATGTCGCCAGGTAGTCAAGCTACAACTTCAACAGGATTAAATTATTTACTTGCTGAAGATAATGACAACATAAGAATTCCGTTTAGTGCAGGTGGTGACGCTGGAAGACGTGCATTTTTAAAACTACTTGCAGCTTTAACAGGTGGTGTGGCTGCAGCTAAATCTGGAATATTAAGTTTAGGTGGTAAAGAAGGAACTAAAAAAGCTATAACAGAAACTGTAAAACAATCTGCAGGATCCGGAACACCTCCTCCATATTTTTTTAGACTTGTAGAAAAAATTAAATTTATGGGTGATGATACATTAGCGACGCAAGATAAAGCTATAGCTAAAAAATATAAGGACTACATTATGGAAGAAGACTTTGCAGGCAACATAGAAATTGTAAAAAAAGGTGAAGACCTTGCTGGAAATAAACTTGAAGATGTTTACATGAGTTACAAAGTAGATGACGTAGCGCTTAAAAATAAAAAAGGATTTGCTAAAGTTGAAGAGTATGAAGAGTTTACTGCAAGACCAGACATGGAAGGCAAGATGAAAGATGTTGAACCAGGGGTTCCAGATGAAGTTGTTGAAGAAGCTGGTAATATTGATGCTATGACACTTAAAAAAGCAGACGGTGGTCTTATAACTATGTTAGGAGAATAATGGAATACAATATAGAAACCATTTTAGAAATGTATGAGGATGATTATAATCCAAGTTCCAAGGTCCTTGGACCACGGAACATGGCTGATGGTGGACGGATGGAGTTTGGAAGAGGATTAAAAGTACTAGATAAAACAGAAAAAAAGAATGTTTTAAATTGGGGTAAAAATATAAGTGAAGGAGAATGGTCCTCTGAAAAAACATTAAAAGAATATAATAAAGCAAGTCGTGATAAAAAATTTAAAATTAGACAAGGAGTAACAACTGGTGCAGGTGATCCAGGTTTTAAAAAGAAAGGTGATGTTAAATCGTTAACAAAAGAACAACAAAAATTGTGGGATGCTACCATGGCTGACAAGGTAGGTAAATGGGAAGACTATGGAACCGTTAACAGAGGTAATTGGTTAAAAAATATTGATAAAAAACTTGATAAATTTAGCCAAACTAAAAATTTGTTAAGTAGAGAAGAACTAGGTAATTTTTTAACAAAAAATCTAGGAGTAGAGTTTGATAAATACAAAATTTTTGGTCGAAGATCTGGATTAATTTCTGGTGAAAAAAAAACTAAATTTGGACAATATGTTGATAATAAATTATTTGCAATAGAATTTGGAGACGGGCAACAAAAATATTATAAAAAACCAACCGATGCTCAAATAAAATTTATAAAAGAGAACTTACTTCAAGATGTTAGAAAAAATAGTTTAAATACAAATACATTAAATACTATAAAAAAAATAGACAAACTATATGGTTCTATTTATAAATCTGGAAATCTTCCTGATCTTAAATCTATGATGAAAAAACTTAATTTGACAGGAAATCAAATTGCTTATGCTGAAGCCCAACTAGCTAGAATATATGGTGGACATAAATTTGTTAATGGTCCAGATATTAGGGTAAATAATAAAACTTCTAATAGCATGTTTGATATTATAGCAAAGTCTGAATTTGGAAATCCTCGTAAAAATCAAGTGTATGAAATGTCTTTAGAACTTATAGATGAAGGATTAGGAAATGAGAAAGGCACGTTTAGAGATTTAAAAAACAAAGCTTTACAAATTTTAAAAGATAATAAAATTGATGTTTATGATCCTAAACAGGGCAAAAAAGCTTTTGGATTTAATATTGATGAACTTGCAGGAGTTACCGGATCTGGAAAAAGTAATAATATAGGCGTGTCTCAATTTATAAATGTTATGGAAGGAAACTTAAACACAAAAGAACTACAAAGTTTTCAAGGAGGTTTATCAAAAGCAAGAGCAGCAATTGAAGGTGCTAAAGGAACTCCTTTTTATAGCAAAGTTTTAAAAGAACAAATGGAAAAAATAAATACAAGAGCTCTTGGTTTAGAAAAAAAACATGGCATTAAACTTGCAAGATTAGAAAGACCTGCTGACATAAACAACATGTCAAAGAATGAAGTTAAAAGATTAAAAAATATAAAACTAGGAACTGGTGAAAATTTATATCAACGATTAGTTAAAGATGCAAAAGCTAGTGGATATAGTGTTAAAATGCCAAAAGACACTTTAACAATTCAAGAATTTGTAGATCCTAAAAACGCAGATCAAGTAAGAACTATGCTAGCAGATTTAGGTTGTCCTAAAAGTTTACAGAAAGCATCAGGTGGTAGAATTAAATATGGTAAAGGAACATCGTGTCCAGCTAAAGGTAGAGACATTATAGAAAAAGGATTAAAGAATGGATTTAAAAATAAAAATCAACAAGTATTGGCAGAAAGTATTTTAAAATCAGGTAGACTTTTAAAAGACGTTGTATCGCTTAGAAGTTTGTTTGGTCCAGCAGCTTTAGGATTTACTGCATTAGCTGAAGCAGGTTTTGTTAGTTATGATATGTTATCAAAGGGTAAATCTTTTAGAGAAGCAATTGGTGATAGTTTATTTAATTACGTGGTAAAAGGAACAGATTACGAAATAGATTCTGATGAAGAATTTATAAAAAGATTACAAAATATAAAAACAGGACCTAGTGGGTTACGTGATTTTAGTGACGAAGAAATAGGTAAGATGCAATATTTTAAAGAACAGTTAAAAGATATGGGCAGAGGTTTTGATTTATATAATAAATTAGGTACAATACAAAAAAATAGAGATGCAATAAGTATGAGTCCTGAAGATGCTTTTAGTGAAGGTGCTTTTCAATTAGATTTTGATAAACAAGAAGATGCAGCTCAAGCTGACATACGAGATTATGTTAAAACAGGCACTCCTCAAAGAGTTACTGATTATTTGTTTTCTGATGCAGCTACAGCAGGAGCAGATGCAGCTAAAAAAGCTGGTTTACTAGTTAGACAAGATCAGTTACAAGATGCAGGAACAGGTAAATTTTATCAATCTCCAAGAGGTGATGAAAAAAGAAAAAAAGAAGCAGCAGATATAAAGTTTCAATTAGAACAGATGTATAACCCAACTAAAATTAATGAATTTGGACAAATGTTTATGGATGCAACTCCAGGAGAACAAAGTTATTTTATGGGAAAAACAGATTTTATGGAAGGAGGCATAGCTAGTTTAAATGTTAAAAAATAAACAACCACAAAAGAAAAAACAAAACATGGCACAAAAGCTTCAAGCTAATCCTGGTTTTAAATGGTGGGCAGTACCGCCTAAAAAAGGACCGCTATCACAAGGCTTGAAATTACCGCCAAAACAAGTTAAGAAAGTCTAGGAGAACATATATGGCAGAAATAGACAAGTCTCTCCCTAACGAAAAACGACCTGAAGAAGTTGCAGAGGAAATTAACGTTGAGGAAATTCAAGAGACACCCAAAGGACCAGTAGAAATTACAGAAGATGAAGAAGGGGCTACAATTGATTTTGATCCTAATGCAATGCCTTTACCTGAAGAAGGTGATTTTTTTGCAAACTTAAATGAATTACTTCCAGAAGATGACACCAGCGCTATGGGTAGTCAATTACAACAAGATTATATGGAATATAAAATGTCTCGTAAAGAATGGGAACGAGCATATATTACTGGATTAGATTTATTAGGTTTTAAATATACAAACAGAACAGAACCGTTTCAAGGAGCATCAGGTGCAACACACCCAGTTCTTGCAGAAGCAGTTACTCAGTTTCAAGCCTTAGCTTACAAAGAATTATTGCCTGCAGATGGACCCGTTAGAACAATGGTAATGGGTAAATCAGATCCTATAAAAGAAATGCAAGCACAAAGAGTTAAAAATTTTATGAACTATCAAATCATGGATCAAATGAAAGAATACGAATCTGATTTTGATCAAATGTTATTTTACCTACCTCTTGCAGGTTCTACATTTAAAAAAGTTTATTACGATGATTTATTGGGACGAGCTGTTTCTAAGTTTGTTCCAGCAGATGACCTTGTTGTTCCGTACACGGCTACCTCATTAGACGATGCGGAAGCAGTCATCCACGTTGTCAAGATGTCAGAAAATGAATTACGAAAACAGATGGTATCTGGATTTTATTCTGACATCGAATTGACAAAACCAACTGGTACAGTGACAAACGAGTTGGAAGAAAAAGAACGAGAAGTCGAAGGACTTACAAAATCCCAAAGAGTAGATCCTTTATACACAATTCTAGAATGCCACGTTAATCTAGATTTGGAAGGATTCGAAGACCTTGGCCCCGACGGAGAGCCAACGGGAATAAAATTGCCTTACATCGTTACAATCGAAGAAGGCAGTAGGAAAGTTTTGTCTATTAGACGAAACTTTGCGCCCAATGATCCAAAGAAAAATAAAATCCAATATTTTGTCCACTTTAAATTTCTGCCAGGACTAGGATTTTATGGCTTAGGATTAATTCATATGATTGGCGGATTGAGTCGTACTGCAACTGCGGCTCTCCGTCAGTTATTAGATGCAGGGACATTATCAAACCTACCAGCAGGATTTAAGCAAAGAGGTGTCAGAGTAAAAGATGATGCCGCAAACATACAACCCGGAGAATTTAAAGATGTTGACACTCCAGGTGGTAATCTAAAAGATGCTTTCGTATTCTTACCTTACAAAGAACCATCGGCTACATTATTGCAGTTGATGGGAATTGTAGTTCAAGCAGGACAGAGATTCGCGTCCATTGCTGACATGCAGGTTGGGGACGGGAACCAACAGGCCGCTGTTGGAACAACCGTAGCTCTTTTAGAACGTGGTTCAAGAGTAATGTCAGCAATCCATAAAAGACTTTACGTAGGTCTTAAACAAGAATTTAAATTACTTGCCAAAATATTTGGTG
>VTLG01015502.1_pt1 | contig 10853 bp, 9 predicted proteins | sample 4694571 | NCBI WGS metagenome assembly VTLG01 (sample SAMN12604809, study PRJNA352737) | marine metagenome | biome: ENVO:00000447; feature: ENVO:00000209|ENVO:00000569|ENVO:01000036; material: ENVO:00002151; isolation source: viral sequences binned using virsorter ... | reverse complement strand
AATAACCTGTCTCCCACTTTATTTGAAAGGCTAATGGTGATAAAAGTGCTGGACTGTTATAACCTAAATCACCTATTTCTTCTGAATTTAACATCTTGTGTACTTCTTGTAAATAGAATCTATCTTTATCTGATAGGTTTTCATTATCATACATAGATAAACCATGCTTTTTAAATAGAGCTTGGAATATCTTATCTTGATTCTCTTTGTTAAATTTAGCAGTAGGTGCTAGACCAGCTAATTTACAGCCTTCTAATATCATACCACTTTTAATCTGATGTCGACCAAAATCAGATCCATGTTTAATACTTATAGCATTAGCTTGATAACAAGTTGCATTAGTTATATGGAAATCATGTACTTCTGTACTAGAACGAATACCTTCTGCAGTACTTACAGAGTTATAATCATTATTACCAAACAATAATTTGTCTGCATTACCTATAGTATAATTCTGATATATAGGGTTTCTACCTTGTCTCACTACAGCTTGGTTTACATAACCAGGTGTAGATAAGTATTGTAAAGCTAATGGATGTACTATTTCTTCTGCCTTTTGAACTGATTTAACATAGTCCTTAGAATATGGTTGTAGTAAAGGTAACCCTTTTGCTTTAGCTTCCTTATTATAATACTCAATTTGAGCCATTTCTACTTCAAGAGGACTATATTTATTACCAGTATAATTAGCAATCAAAGCAGCTTGAGGTATAGTTTCAGCAGATAATCCACGATTAACTCTGTTTACTTTAGCTTCTAAAGCTTCTCTATCTACATAAGCTACTTCATATATACTACCAGGATTAGAAGATACTTGCTCTTTTAATTTAGGTAGGTTTACTACTTCTCTAGTTTCTGGTGCAGAATAAACATAACCACTGAATTCTCTTACACCACCTAAAGCTTTTGTAGGTAAGGTAGGTTCCCAGTCATCTTCAGGATTCCATATATCTTGTCTAATTAACCCTAGAGTTTCTTGAAGAGCTGCTTTATGATCACCATTATTTCTCATGGTGGCATTCTTATAATAAACTAATGCTCTATTATAAGCACCATCTTCTGCTAGTAATCTAGTCTCTTGTTCACCATACGTCTTACTTTGAGGTATACGTTTGATCAACATCTTTTTAATAGAATCTTCTAATATCGCTTGATTACCTTCTGTAGGTAGGAATACATTATTTGCCTGTATTTCACCCCATAACGTAGCTGTCATTGCAGGGCTTAACTTTAATGCATCCAGTTCATCACGAGTTATATGCTCATTATTTTGTATCCTCTCTCTAACATAACCAGCATTAACAGAATCATTAATAGTTATATTATGACTAGCTATCCTATTTGACATATACTTAGCAGCACGTGTATTACCTTCTTTAACAGCTGCTGCATGCAAACCTGACATAGTTGGCAGGGATATATTAGTAGATTCATCCATTATCTTACGATAATTTAGCTCCATTTGCAGGTCATCCAGCTGAGCATCTTTTAACTGAGACTGTAAAATACCCCATTTTTCATCCTGCTTTTTCTTGATTGCAGCTCTAAGTAATTCAGCAGTCTGTGGCTCCATTTCTTCAATGGCAACTAACTTACCACCTTGACCCTTATGAGGTACTTTTAGTTCTAGGTACTCTTCTACATCTTCTATATCTATTAAACCCTTATCTAACATATCAACTAAGGCTTCATTTATCTCTACCTTTGCAGTACGCATAGATTCACGAGTTGGATTTACACCAGCTCTAAATAATCTAGCATTATAAATACCCTTACCATTAGCAAATTTATCATTCTGACCATCAAATTTACCAATTTCATTCCTAATTAATTTATGTTCATCTTCATGCTTATTAGACTGAGCATCTTTAATAGCTTTATTTTGCTGCTTATTAAGTAATTGATTTTGTATTTCTCTTTTAATTCTACCAGCACCTGAGTATGCCCAAATCTTAGTAGAAGGGAAACCATCACCATGTTTCCTCATCTCATCCATATCAATCCTACGCATTACTTCACGTAATAATGTAGGATCTCCAGATGTAAAAGCAGTATTAAAATCTACTTCTCTACCAGCTATATTGTATTTCTTATTAGCATTACCAGCATATACTGTACCCCAAGATTGTGCTAGATTTTGTGCGTCTATCGTAGCTACGGCTAATTGCCCATAGCTGTTGATACCACGCATCTTCTCTATCATATTCTCAGGGATACCACGTGCTCTTAATCCCTGCCAAACTTCATTATCACTTCTAGACTTATTCCACTGGTGTTGATCAATAGACCGTACAGCAGCTAAATCCTTACTGGTTATACCGTACTCATCATGCCACTGTCTCCATATCTGGAGTGCATCATCCTTGAACTTTGCATCAGCTTTATTAAGAAAGTCAGCACCAGTCTTAGTGAATTGAAGTAGAGCTTCCCAATCTTTAGAGCGTCTCTGACGATTAGCTTCCTCTACTTCATAGTTATTCATTACTACCTTATGTTGCCTACGCCTTGCTTCGGCTTCTACATCACGGTAGTTCTGTCTAATGTCCCAATTGGCTTTTCTGTTTTCGCTCTCCATTTGAGCGTTGTTCGCCATGGCTGTGAGAATTGCATCATTCTCTCTGCGTATGGAAGCTTGAACATTCTCCATATTCTGTAAGTCTTGGAGACCTTGGTCTCTAATCTTCTTAGCAGGATCTGGAAGGTTAATCCATACAGCTGTATCCTTGGCGAACTTTTGATAAAGTCCCATTTAATTAATTAGGTTGCGGTTACTTTTTCGAATTCAACGTCCAGCTTACTGTAATCAACGTAATAGAATCCGTCTTTTTCTTGTTGTACTACCGCGTCAGATCTTCCCATTTCTAGTAGATCTTGTGCTGATGTACCTTTATACCAGGGGCCATGTTCCCCATCATGTATATATTTATAAGTGTAAATAGGTACACCAGATGGAGAAGTGCCTATCCTATTATATGTACGTTTTAATCTATCATCAGATGGCATCATAAACGGTGCAGCTATACTTGCAATACCACTTGCAACACCAAGAGCTTGTGTAAGTCCACTTGGTCCCTTAGTAATAGCACCTTTAACAGGATGTAGTTCCTTATACCTTTCCCATGTAGGAGGTCCAGGTGGCCTCTGCATTTGAGGTGTAGGTAGATGAACTGGTTTAGGCGGTAACGGAGCCATCTTAGGTTTAGGTGCCAGCATAGACTGAGCTTGTATATCAGCTTGAAACTTCTGCATACTAATTGCTTGATTATCTGCAGCATACTGTCCAGCAGCACTCTTCATAGATTCAGTTAGCTGCTGCTGTCCAAATTTAGTTTGATTAACTTGGTGTAATACATTAGTAGCTATCTCATCATAAGACAAAGATCCCTGTGCTTCTGCTGAGCTTAAAGCATTCGATACTTTCTGTAGATTTAAATTATAGCTACTCTCTTCTCTTACTAATAAGTCAGTTAAAGCCGCTTGTGCATCAGCTTGGTTAGCCATAACTACCTGCATATTCTTTCTAGCAGATCTACCAACCTGACCTAAGTTTCTAGCAGCTCCTTTCTTCTGCATTCCTTCAAGTCTAGCTTGTTTCATCTTAGCAGAGATCTCTGCTCTCTTACCTTTTAAAGCTAGTACTGCAGATCGTTGTTGTAAGTTTGCATCTGACTTAGCATCATGTAAAGCTAACGCTACACCTCTTCGTTTCAATCCAGATATATCTTTAGTCTGATCTAACTTCATTAATAAGTCTTCATTTTGAAAACCTATATCCATCAACTGTTCATTATACTTTCTAGTATTATCATTAGTTGATATCTCAGCAGCCATATCATTGAAATCTAACTGCTGTTCAAAGTTCTTTACACTAGCAGCATAGGCTTCATTTTTATTATTAAAATCAAAGACAGCCATATTCTTTTTATGCTGCCATTCTTGGGCGCGAGTCTTGTTTTGGAAATTGATCTGATCAGCTTGGTTCTGTATCTTGATATCAAAGTTCTTCTGATTGAACGCATCAGCGTCAACCATGTCTTGATAATCATACTTGAACTTTTCTACATCATACTGATACTGCTCCTCAACATACTCTTTATTACCGCCACCTCCACCACCACTCATAATTATTCTCCTAGTTGTTTTTTAAATAATTGACGGATCTTTAAAGATACTTCATTCATCTTCTTAGTCCCTTGTGTAAGTAAAGCTACTAAAGGCCAGATCTCATGATGAAGATCTCTCCAAACATGTCCATACATTTGTTCTGTTTCATCTCCCTGTTCCCAGAGATTAGCTGCCATCCATGCATTATACATTGATACATGCTGCGATTGTAATGTATCTCTATGTCTTATGAAGAACGGATTGAAAGGCATTTCAATTAATAAATATTCCACAGCTTCTAACATCTGTGCTCTAGATACCTCTTGATCTTGATCGTATATATCATCAATAGTACGTGATATACAAGCTAAGTTCCAGAGATAATGAGCTGCAGCCATGTTGTCACCTGCAGCCTCTTTAATAATTGCATGTGTTGCCTGTTCATAGACATCACGTTCTTCTTGAGTGGTCATGTTCGTCTGTAATAGCGGGGTGAATAGGTTCCTTCCCAAGCCATTGAAGTTAAAGCAACAGGGAAAGGTGAGTCACTATAGACTCTTAACGTATAGTTATCTGTGCGTTGATGTATTGGTACAACAAATGTTGATTGAGTATCCAATGGAACATCGTCACCTAGATAGTAATTAGATTCTTGTGTAGATTGTAGTGTATACCACTGATCTACATATATCTCAATACTGTCTGCAGCGAGTGCTTCGTTATTGACAGTACGAGCAGCGAGTGGGGCTGTAGTAAATGTAATAGTAAGAGGTTCATTAGTTATTGTATAATCTGTACCTTTAGTTTGCACAGCTCCATTCTTTTTAACAATAATATCATTTCTATCTTCCACAGTAAAGGTAGGTGTAAAGACTTTATTAGTACCATCTCCTGTAAATGTTTCAGTAGATCCAGTACGTCCTTTAGATTTTAATTTAAAGCCTACAACAGCAGATTGACCAATAGAAAACTTCATACGAGATACAATCAAAGCGGCTGTATAATCAGTCACCTTACCATCAGGATCTCTTCTGAAATACATCTTAGGTAATGTTACATCATAAGAATACTTATAACCTACATAAACATTAGCAGCTTGTCCTGTGAGATCTTTACGAGGTACAGAGAAATAGTCTCCTGTACCATCAGTACCTCTATCAGGTTCAATAGTAAATCCAGATTCAGTTACACCAGAAAAGGTCTGAGTACCTGCAATGATGATAACGGGGTCCAACGTTGAGATATCACTATAAGGTAAATAGCACTTAGATAGATCGTTAGTAGAATCATAAGACACAGAGGAGGCTTTGACATAGAAATCCATGTGTGGGTTTACTTGTTGTCCAGTACTCGTAACAATAATAGTTTCTTCTGGAGTCTGTGTTAAGGTAGCACTAAGTAAATGGTAACGTGCAGTTCCACCAGTACCAGTCTTTACGACTGAGAACATAGTATCTGAGTCTACTTCTACAAAGTGTACATTACCTGGTAGTTGCCAGTTAAACCAGCACTGAATCAAGTCCTGCTCACCATCACTATAAGTACGATAGAAATATACTTTATCATCTGAAGTACCATACATAGCTATGAAGCTATTCTGTGGACTAGCTGTAAGTGCTGTTATAGTAGCTGGTATATATTCTGATACAACTCTTCCTATATCTACTACCTTTGGTATCTGTCCTACACCTTGTGGTAACATACCAAACACTCTAGTAAAACCAGCTGTAGTATGTGTCTTACTAATGAAGTTAATATTAGTACCGACATCAACAGGGTCTATCTTCTCATCCATTTGATAGTTAGAAAGGCCACGTATCAATGCTGTCTGTGGGCTTAAGTTACCATCAGCAGAGTACATAATAAACTGCTGATTCTGACTGAATAGAATCAAGCCAGCAGCTGTGGGTAATATACCATGTAGTGTAGCCTCTTTAATACTAGAACAACTGAGATCAATAGGATCAGCAGCAGTACTTGTCTGTGCAGATTCAGCATAGAAATTAAAGTAATCTCCAGACTGACTCATAGATACATTATCTTCAGTTAAGAATCCAACTCTGTTATTATAATAAAAAACTTGCTGTACAGTTTTACTAGTAATTGAACCGTCTGTCTCTCTAACTACACATGATGGATGTTCATTGGTTTTATTATCTCCTACTAACCTAGCAGTACCAAATACGCCAGGATAGTTTGTAGAATCATCTTCTATAACTTCAAATGTAAACGCATTGATTGCAGTATTTCTAAGTCTATGTGGCATAGTGGCAGAACTTAAACCTTTTTCTCCACCAGGCTCTCTAGTTTCTACCCAAATACCAGTACCTGATACTTCATCATCTGCATCAAATTTAGTATAATATGCAGCAGATGGACTAAAAGTATTAGCTATTTTAACAGTACGGTTATGAACTGATTTATCTGAAAGTTCTGTGATATTTTGTATTTCATCTTGGTATACTCTTAAGGAATTACCGCCTGTTCTACCACCTTTAGCTTGTGCTGTGAAATCAGCAGTATGTGTTACCTCTAATGAGTTACCTATTTTAGTACAAGTTAATCCACTAATAGCACCTGGTGATCCATCACCACCTGCATCTATCTTAGCCTTTAGTCCATCAAGGATATCATCAGCATCTAAAAAGTTAGTAGTATCATTATCATTAGTAGCTGTATCACCTGCTTTAGTATCATAAGTAGATACAAAAGGTGTACCACTACCTATCTTTATTGTTATCTCATACTTAGCACTATACTCTACAAGTGTAACTAAAAATGTAGCATTCCGTTTTAAATTATATGCATCCCCAGCTACAACAGTAACTGGTTTAGTTTTATTTGTAATGATAGTCTGATCTCTAACATTCAATACATCATAGTTATGCGAATTCAGAGCATTAAGATATTGTCTAGTGTTAGTACCATATGTTATAGCTGCTTTTTTATAGACACCACTATCCGGTACTGTGTTCCATACATGTATAGCAGCATCAGCTTCTGTTGCATTACCTACAATGCATCCTACATATTTTTCATCATCATCACGGTTTATATAAAACCACTTAGCATTATCTAAATCATTATTATCAAAAGAAGTACCACCACTAGGTACACCATCTTTTAATTCTGCTAAGTATTTGAAACCAGGTCTCTTAGTTAAACCAAACGTAGGGTCTGGGTAAGCATTGATAGCCTCTTTAACTTGACCTGGTAATTTTTTATCATCAGGCTGGTTCGATACACCGCCTAAGAAATTGGGGATAGTCTGGGTTACACTTGCCATTAGCGATACAATGCTTGATAAGGTTTGTAGCTGTCATAAGGCTTCTTACCTCTTTGATGTCCAAAGATAGTATAGTCACCTTGATTACATTCATACTCTAGAGCTTGTGCTCTGTTGTACATCTCTTTCTGAGCTAGTACCTGGTACTGTCCAGGGTCTCCTACAATTCTAGTAGAGACAATAGCTGCAGCTCTAGCAGTTATATAATCTTGAAAAGGTCTAGGTAGATCAACCCAATCAAATAACCATACAATATCACAAGCTACTTTCTCCCATCCAGTGAGCGTAGTCCAATCATAAGTATGGTTTATCTTTTCATATAATTTACCATTACGTCTGATAGCTTCATATTGATTATCTTTCTCAGCATGTAAATCTATTTGTAATATATTATTTGCTATAACTATTTCACCATCAGTATTTGGTGTTAGTTCATAGAACTCTTCTGTATTAAATATCCAGCCTTCAGCCTGTACTTCTCGTGACACATTAAGTAGTGTATCGTAAGCAATCGCAACGTCCGGGTTGGTTTGATCGAGGGTGGTTACAGGAGCCTGACCTACAGACGCCAGTATTTCATTTACAGCTGGTAATTCTTGAGCAGCGTTTGTGGTCGGGAAAGCCATAATTAATTTATGTTAATAAAAAAAAGGGGACCGAAGTCCCCCATGTTTAACTGCGATCTATCGCAGGTGAATCGCATTCCACTGCCTTATAAGCAGTAGGGAATCCTTTTGTTTCTGAATATACAGCAGATTGTGAATAAGTACCACCTTGTGTATAAGCTACCGACTTGCGGATAGCTGTGTTACCTCCAGAGATACCAGCGGTACTACCTGAGTACCCACCTGGTTCTTGGACTGTGGCATCTGTATTAGACACCCTGGCTGTTGAAAGATTAGCCATAATTTAATTCTCGTATTCAAGTGATGTAACGTATCCAACAACTGCAGTGTTAGTACCTGAATCACTGGTAGCGACCGTGATCTTATCACCGATGCGATAGCCATCACCATCAGCAGCGGCTGCAGCATCTACTACAATAGCTGAACATTTGTTACTTGCGATAGTAAGGTCAACCTTAAGGTTAGAGCCTCCACCATCTGTTGTTGTAGCTTTGTTATCTACAGTACCATTAGTACCACCACCGGTTCCATCGTCACCTGTAGCAGTACCAACAGCAATAGTAGCAACAGAGCCACCCGCCCTTCCCCATTCTACAGGGGGTTGGTTAAAATAAGTCTCACTGGTTAGACCAGCAATACCAGTAATAGGATGTGCTCTTGGCATGTTACCTCCCCTTAAGCGGTTTGGATTTCAATTGCAGCAGCAGGGTTTAGAGTACCAGCACCCATTGCTAGACGACCAACGATCAAGTCACCCTGATACATTGTTTTTATGTCAGCTCCGGTTGTTTGTACTTGAGGACCAATTGCTTCAACAACACCTGCAGCATCCTTCTGATAAATAAGGCCAGCGTGTGTAGCGAAAGCACCATTGTAGGTGTTGTTTTCACCAGACACAGCAGCTACTGTACCAGCTTGGAAAGGTAGGTTGTTTGAACGTTGGATTTTAATACCAGCAATTTCATATAGTCCTTCACCAGAGGTGAGGTTACCAGATGAATTACCGTAATCCCTATTGAGAATATTGGTATCTACTTGAGAAACCAAGGCATAGTATTGGCGTGGGTTTAGTACGGCAGAACGTCCTTGCTTAGGAAGATTCTTTTCATCAAGAATAGCAGCTGCTTCAAAGAATGCATCTACTAATTTCTGTGCGTCGTACTGGTTGCCGGCACCAATTTTAATGATTGAACCGCCGGGCTCTGGGCCTGGGGCTGCAGTAATCGGATGAGCTTCTCTAGCAGCGAGAGCGATTGTTCTGAAGATCTTTTTATCATAAGCTTCGGCTAGTGCATAGCCAATTTTCTTTGAGATCTCTGAGCGTAGAGAATAGTGAGCGAGAGTTTCATCTAGGTCATACACGAATGCAGAACTAATGAGTAGATCATCACAAACGATGGTCTTCTCTGCTACTGGTGGATCGCCACTGCCGAGAATCGGTGTTCCTGGCTCGTGGTAATCGGCCGTCATGCGACCTGTGAAGATGAACTGTAGACTCTTACCGTTCTTTAGTTGACGGTTTTGTACAGTTCCTTTAGCTACCGTTGCTGACTCATAAGCTTTGAATAGTTCGCCTGAGAATAGCTTGAGGTAGGTTGCGTACTTGGTATCATAAGCAGTACCTAGCGCCAACGGGGTTGACGAGGTATTGTTAATAGAACCAATACTGGAAACTAAGGTATTAGCCATTATTTCGAGAGTAGTGTATAGTTAAACAGTCTCTCAATCGATTGAAATTAAAAATATTTGTGGTCTTTCCCACCGTCTAGACGGCTAAGGGTATCCTCCGTAGAGGGCCGAAGCCAATTAGTCAGAGGTCCGACACTGAGGTGCCTCTAACCATGCCTTACCTTGTCGATGATAGTTGACATGTAAGACTTCAACGAATATGAAAAAGGCTAGGAGTCCGAAGACCCCTAACCATACTTCATTAAATTTCATCAGAAGGCATACTTAACGCCGACCTTGGAACCCCAAGCGTTATCGGCATCTGTGTCTGCATCTGCTGTTAGTACTGAGACCTCACCGTATACTCCGAGCTTTTCAGTAGCCTGGAAATTTCCACCTACTTTTCCTGAGAGTCGCCAGTCAGAATCTTCTCCCTGCTCCGCTACTATAGCGGGGCCGCCTTGAACATAGAATGAAGAACCAGTTCCAAGGTCTTTCTCATAACCAATGTGAACATCGGTCACGCTGCCAGTGTACTCCGAGCCGACGCGAGCGCCGTTGGATTCCACGTTGCCGTATACACCGGCTGTTGCAGGTGTAGCCAGGGCTGTCGAAGCAGTCAGTGCTGCAAGTGCAATAAGTTTCATAATTAAAATTTACTTTATTTTGGTATAAGGGATACCGCGATACTTTAGTTGGACTTTCATAGTCTTCTCCTTAGTACCTAACCCCCGTTCCATGGTTAGGATTCATGCGTCCATTAAAAATGGATGAACGGACGGTATCGTTTAGCGGATAGGCGAGGACGCTGTTGTGCGGGTCGCCTCTATCTGATCTATCAATTCAAAGATAGATGTAGTCATCAATCTGTAACCTAAGCCAACATAAATCTGACCTATGACTACAGCGATTGTCATTATACCCCAGAAGGTATAATATTTATTTGTTTTTCGTACCTTTCCCTTTGCCATTTTTCTTGGTGGGTGGTCGGCCTTTCTTAGTGCCGTATGTTCCTGGTCCGTAAGGCATTATACGTCACTCTCTACATAATCAGGTGCTACTGTTGCACAATAACGTGCGCGGTTAGCATCATTTGCAAGAGCAGTTGTTGTATCAGCTCCATTACCGGAACCATCTGTTGCATATGCAGGTAAGAAACCAGGATCACC
>VTLG01003268.1_pt1 | contig 10853 bp, 5 predicted proteins | sample 4694571 | NCBI WGS metagenome assembly VTLG01 (sample SAMN12604809, study PRJNA352737) | marine metagenome | biome: ENVO:00000447; feature: ENVO:00000209|ENVO:00000569|ENVO:01000036; material: ENVO:00002151; isolation source: viral sequences binned using virsorter ... | reverse complement strand
AGTGATTATAAACCCTGCCCATACAACTACGCCCAGTCTGACGAAGGTAGATAGGATTTGAATTTGGGATTCGTTATCCTCCGCTGCATCTTTCAGCTTATGGAGGAGATTTTTTCCTTCCGTTTTTTCTTCCATGCATCAACACGTTTTTGCAGTTGTTTCTTTACATTCTTTTGAATTGGTTCAAAGAAAGTCTGTGCAACAGTAGTAGTAGCAACAGCTACAACAGCCGTTGTAACAGCTGTGACTAATACCTCACCTGAAGGTACTGGCATTTGTATATCGATAATAGGTATCTCTAACTTGGGAGATTCCGATTGAACCTCACTCGTTTCCTCCGCCTGCACCCCCTCAGGTCGCTCCAGATCGCTCGGAGGGACCACTATAGGGGGAAAGGATGGAATGCGTGCTGAAGGGGGCTTAAAATCGATGCTAGGGGTCGCTGGTACCTTGGGTAGGTACGGGGTGGGTATCTCTATCCTACCAAGGTTTGCCGACACCGTGAGTTGGAGTCTTCTGTTCGTTTACACCGTTCTCTACAGTTGTTTCAATAGCAGCAACAGTACCAGCGTTATCTGCATCAAGTTTTGCTTTTACCCAACCGAGAACAGTTGCTTCTGTGAGGTCAGCATAAGGTACAAGAGTATCTGGTTTTGGTAGATCTACTTCACCAGTAGCTCTGAATTTATAAGTACCATCTTCACCGTTAACACGGTAGATTACTTTATTTACATACCCATCAGCGAGTTCTCGTTGGAGGGTGTTTACTTGCCAAGTTTTAGTTGCCATTGTTTTGATAAATAATTGTTTTTTTTTTTACAGAGTTATCCAACCTCAGTGAGGTTAAATTTATATTTTTTACCGTTGACACGGTTGATTAAGAAGAGATCATCTGCTCCTTCTTGCATTGTCCAATTACCTCTAGTACCATCTACTTCATTAGGTATTGGTGCAGTTAAGTTTGATAGGTTTATATCATTTGTTGTAACTGATCCAGTTACAGTAACTCCACCTGAAGTAGTCTCAAGCTTCTTACTATTATCGTAATAGAGTTCTACGTCTCCATCTACTGCTGCTGAAATCATCGTTTCACCAGCATCTTTATCTATGAGTTTAAAGCCATCAGCTTGTAGCCTCATAGTACCAGCATCCCTACTATCTACAATCCTGCTATGTGTCCCATCATGATAAAGTTGTAAATCTTGTGATGTACCTAACTGTACTTTGTTATCGTCATCCATAAATAGATGACCACTAAGTTGAGAACCACTTGTTGTAGTATGGAATTTTTTAACGTTGTCGTAATAGAGTTCTACGGAACCATTTTCTACACAGTTTACAGCAGTATGAACGGAACCAGAACCATCTCCTGATCTTAAAACGACATCTGCATCAATAGAATCAATATAAAGATTACCTAGACTTGTCCCTGTGTGTTGGACGAAACTATTCCAATTATTATGCCAGATTTGTAGATCATTACTATCTCCAAATGTAGCTTTTTCACCGTCTAGTACTGCAAGCTGATCTGCAAGTACCATTCCAGTTACAGTGACACCGCCTGAAGCTGTCTCAAACTTCTTAACGTTGTCGTAATAGAGTTCTACGGCTCCATTATTAGTCCAAGTTAGAAACGTTTCACTTTCACCATAGTTTTTAATAGAACCATTATTACCATTAAGTCTTAAATCATTAGCAGTTATTTTTAAATCTCCAGTACCTGCATCAGAGATGTGACTATGACTGCCATCATGGTAGATTTGTAGATCTCCACCACCTCCAAATTTAGCTATAACACTATCTTCAAATAGTAAATGTTTATCTCCACTATTAAAGTAAATATCTGCACCAGCGTGTTCGTTATTATTGAACCAAACATCGCCCTCAAGTTCTACAGCATCACTACCAGAGCCGCTTATTTTCACTCCAGCTGAAGTTGTCTCAAACTTCTTAACGTTATCGTAATAGAGTTCTACATTTCCATCACCATTACATTCAATACTTGTTTCCCAACTACCTCCATCAGGTATAGCTGAAATAGTAAAAGTATTTGCACTTTCAGAAGCTAATAGACGCCATTTATCAGCAGCATCATCACCTTCATCTGCCCAAAGATTAATTGTAGCTGCTCCTCCTTCAATACCTTTAACACCTAATGTACCGTGAACATCAGCTCCGCCGCTTCTGGTTTCAAATTTCTTAACATTATTATGATAGAGTTCACAGCCTCCATCGCCTATGAAATTAGCGTGAGTTTCGTTTCTAGCTTGGTTTTTAAATGTTATTGTACCGCTACTAATAATAATATCTCCAGTACCTTCATCAGCTATGTATGAATCGCTTCCATCGTGATAGAGTCGTAGATCATTTCCAGTACCCCAAGTAGCGATAACACTATCAAGAAAGTTTACGCCTGTTGAGCCACCTACTCCATCTGCCCACGTAAGACCACCTGTATTACCAGATTGTTTTTGTAGGTACTGTCCGTTAGTACCTGCGTTACTGATTTGTACCCTAGCCTCATCTACTGATTCATCTGCAATTTTGGCAGAAGTTATTGCATCATCAGGTAATGAAGTTGTTTTAATTGTTGTTAATGCCATTTATTTAGCCTCCAGTGCAGCGACTTTGGTTTCTAGTGTTTCGATTTTTGTCATTGCCTCTTGCAGTGCTTTTAATGCTTTCATGTATAAAACAGAACTTTTTACAGCTTTCTTTTTATCATCACCTTCTCCTGATTCATAAACAAGTCCAGCGCTAACTGTTTCTAATTCTTGAGCAACAACACCTATTTGAGTATTTGTTTCATAACCAGTGGAGGCTTTGAAATTATAATTCCTTATTTTTATTGCTTTAATATCATCCCACTGAGATTTAGCATCAACAATATTTTCTTTTAGATTTGCATCAGAAATTTGACCGTAGCTATTATTGGTATTTTCTAAATTACCGTTATTCCATACATTCATAGTGATGGTATCACTAGTAGTTGCATGAGCTCTATATGCAAATTTCGTAGTACCAGCAGCAGCATCAGTATAAGTCTGTATAGAGTGACTAGTATCCCCGTGAACACTAAGTATACCTGATACTTGAGTTTCAGCACCTGCTGTTATAGTTAATCGTTCAGTACCATTTGTAGCGAAACGCATAGAAGTATTTTCTCGATTCCAAATGAATGCATTTTCATCGCCATCTATACCAATGGTAAAACCATCGTCTCCTGTTTCACCAGTTGTACTGTTAGTGAAGTATAAATAACACGAATCAGATGTACTTCTATGAATATTAAACATTGAATGGGCATTTTTAGCTACATTTGCTGTACCAACACCCCATTGTCCTGATAATTGACCGCCATCCGCAAGTGTCTTAAGCTTCTCAACGTTATCAAAAAAAAGCTTTACAGCATTATTCTGGTCCGCAATGATCATATTTTCATCATTAGAACCTTTAAACTGTTGAGCAGCTCCTTTAATAACTAAATCACCAGTCGTGTTCTCAATGAATGAGTTCGTTCCGTTATGGTAGAATTTTAGATCATCTCCAGCACCAAATGCTGCAAAGACATTATCTTGCCAACGCATAGTATCACTGGATTCATTCCAGTTAATATCTTTTCCTGCATTAGTACCATTATCAAAAACAAGATCATCTAATATGTTTATCCCATGACTAGCGGTCTCGAACTTCTTACTATTATCGAAATAGAGTTCTGCGGCTCCATTTTCAATAAATTTAGCTGTAGTTTCACTATTAGCTGCATTTCTAAACCAAGTAGTTGCTGCATGGATTCCTAATGTTTGACCTGCAGCAGACTTTATAAGGCTGTCTGTACTTCCATCATGAGATATCTCTAGATCATTTCCTGCACCAAACTGAGCTTTGACAGTATCTCCAAACTGAAGAGCAGCATCTAATACTTCTATATGTTCAGCACCAACTGCATCGTCTGCAATCTTAGCTCCAGTTACAGCATCATTAGCAATTTTAGCTGTTGTAACTGCATCGTCATTTATTACTGAAGTTATAACAGCCTGTGCTGCTAATTTATCCTGAGTAACATTACCGCTGGCTATGTTAGCTGTAACTACAGCATTATCTGCAAGCTTAGCAGCAGTTACAGCATCATTAGCAATCTTATCAGTCGTAACTGCAAGGTTCTGTATCTTAGCTGTACTTACTGTATTATCTCCTGGTGTAGGAATACTTACAGCTGAACCTATTTGTACTATGAATATACTAGCCCCAGATGCTAAGTTAGAACCAAATATAATTGTATTACTATCTACAAGTGCAAAACCTTCAGTAGGAGCACTTGTTCCTGTATTAGCTTTTTGGATTACACCATCTATACTAACAATAAGTTGGGCTGCACTACTTACACTAGCTGCACTACCTGAGTTACTGGACTCTCTTAAATCATATGTAGCGATACTACCATTTAAAGTAGGTGCTCCACTTCCACCTGCAGGACAGAGGAATAGATATCTAAAATCACCACTTGAAGTTACTTCTGTCCATGCATTATTAGCGGCATTTCTGACTTTCATCTTGTCAGCATTAGTATCATATACTAAGTCACCAGCGTCGTTATCTGAAGAAGGTTCACCAGCATGAATACGATACCTACTATTAAAGTCGTTTATATCATCACTTAATTGTGCAGTATCAGTATCTGTCGGTATTATCTTATGATATGTATATGTATTTAAAGTTGCAGTTGTTATAACTTGGACACCTAAACCAGCTTCTAGAGTAGTACTCCTAAAGACTGTAGGGAATCCTGTTATAGTTACAGTACTGTTTCCTGTTGTTTTTCCTGTTGTGGTAGAACCATTAGCATCAATTACAAGACCACCGGCGTCTGCGACTGATACAACGGTACCCGCATTGTCTTCAGGGTCGGGGTTGGAGGTAGGGAAACTTTGATCATTAGCAATGGCAACAAAGCCACCAAGAGCGTTAAGCAAGTTAACCACGTGAGCATTAACAGCCGTGCTGGTAGGGATGTCATTTGTATTTGCAGCGACAAGTGAACTATTAACTGTTTTACCAGTTAGATTATTGAGATCTGTTGTAGTAGCTGTTAGAGCAGTATTACTAGCTAAAATAGAAGCTGTACCTGACTGCATACCAGCAAGTGTTGTTAACTCAGCATCTGCTATATGAGCTGTTGTAACACCATTATCTGCTATTACAGAAGCAGTAACAGAATCATCTTTAAGCTGTGTTGTTCCAACTGAGTTAGCTGCTAGATGTATTTGATCAATAGATCCATCTGTATAGTGCTCTGAATCTATAGCATTATCTGCTATTTTAGCACCAGTAATAGCATCTGAAGCTATTTCTGAAGCTGTTATTGTAGTAGCTGCAATTTTAGCTGCAGTGACTGAATTATTTGCTATTTTACTTTCTGTAACAGCGTTAGCTGCTACTTTATCAGCAGTGACTTGTGAAGCTCCTATCTTAGCTGTAGTTATTTCACCATCTGCTAATTTAGCAGTTGTTACTGAACCATCCGCTAAATCAGCTGTTGCAATAGTACCGTCTACTATCTTAGCTGAAGTAACTGAATTATTTGCTATTTTACTTTCTGTAACAGCGTTAGCTGCTACTTTATCAGCAGTAACTTGTGCAGCTCCTATCTTAGCTGTAGTAACAGCTCCATCTGTAATACTTAATGCTATCTGACCTGTACCTGGGCTATTATCAGTAATCGTAATACCAGTTGCACTGATATCACTAGTTAGTGCTGTATCAATAGCACTATCTACATATGTCTTATGTGCAGCATCAGTACCAGCAGTTGGTGTAGCTAGTTCAATTATCTTATTATCATTCATATCTACATCTCCCTGGAAAGAAGGTGCGATGTTAGATATGTATCGTCCTACAACCTCTTGAGTAGAATAGAGGTTCTGTGTAAAGTTATCGTTTAAATCTGAAGATTTAATTGCAGATCCTGCATAGAATGTAGATTGCAGTGCAGAGTCATCTGTTTCACGGAAGACTCTGACTTTAACTCCATTACCAGCAGCTGAATCTAATCTTACTGTTGTCGCATTGGCTAATGTAAAATCGGTTGTACGTGTACCATCAAGACTAACTTTTATGTCTGAGGTCTTAAGATATGGAAATGTAAATGCGAAGTCCGTGGTGGTGGCATTCGTTGTTGTTACTGAATTGTCGGTTAGAGCCATAATGCTATTTATCTAGGTTTAGTTTCCTTTCTTAATTGTTTGACAGCTCCATGGGTGCGTAAAGCTTCTGGTATATCACCTCGTCTTAGGGCATTCCTCATCCTACCCTTCTGTTGTTTGAGGGTTGAGTAGTTCTCTAGATGACGTTCTAATTCAGATGCACCTAATCGGAAAGCTTGTTGATGTATCCTATCTAATTCTTGATGCACAACAAGTTGTTTAATTGGGAAATCTTTTTGCTTTTTCCAGCCTCTTGCTTTCTTATATTCTTTAATCTTCTTATTCCAGAAGTCATCTTCTGCATTCATTAATGCTTCTATTTGTCCTCCTAAGTTAGCATTCTTACCAATCCAATTATTAATCCAATGTCTATCTCTAGTTGTTAACTCTTCTCCAGGTACAATGGGATTAACTTCCATTCTACTTAGGCCATCCCATCCTGTACTTATCAACCATTGCCTCCATTTCTCCATACCACCATTACTCTTAAAGAAAGGCATCATAGATTGAGCGAATGCAGTTAAAGGTTCTTGGTATCTGATTGGTTCTCCTGTATAGACATCAACTAGATCTTGTAAGTGTTGGTTACCATTATAAAGGAACTTCCACTTATTAGCCATTTGAGATTGAAAATCAGATTCTACATCTTTTAATTGTGGTGTTACTATACTATTTAAAATACTTCTCTGTCCTGCTGCGAATGGTTGAGGTGTTAAAGCATGAGCTTGGTTAGCTAAGAACCTATTCCATGCACTTTCATCTCCAGAGAACATTGAAACAAGAGGTTCAAAACCACTTAAGAATGTTTTATTAGATACATTAGCACCTATAGCAAAGGATACTTTCTCAAATAAATCTTCTGTTATGGTTGAATCTACACGATTAGCTTGATAAACAGCATCTGCAGTTAAACCTAAGAAAGAGTCAAATGGTTCAAATCCTCTATAGCTATGCCAGTGTCCATTAATAGGGTTCCTAATATGATAAGGTTTCCAACCCATTCTCATTAATCTCTTCCTTTCGCCATGGTCATGAGGACCACCACCTGTTAAATTACCTTCTAAAGCCCATATACCTGCTCCAGTGACAGCAGCGCCACCCATTAACTGGCGTCCTACATATTCATATTTCAAAGATTTAAAGGCTTCGTCACTATATTCCAGTCCATGTTCAGCTAAAGCTTCTACCATTTCTTGTTTAGTATTAGCCATTAATACTTTCCTAGCTTTTGTTTGGGCAGGTATTAAGCTGCTACCTGGTGCCATACTCCATGTAAACTTTAATGAGTTGATTCCTGTTCTAGGGAATAGGAATAAGGAACGAGCTGCAGGGACTCTCTCAATAATATGATTAAATGATTTAACTAAATCATCATCTAAGTTTAGCGCTATCTCTTTGGATGCATGTTTCGCAGCTTCATCTGTTAATAATCCTGTTTTATCAAATGCTTCACTATATAACTTTCTTTGTAGTTTTTGGAAAGCATCTTCATCAAACGCTCCTCCAGTCTCTTTAAATAGTTTATCATAAGCTTTAGCTCTTGCACTACCACTTGCCATTAATGAGTTAGTAAAACCATCGATAGCATATAAAGAGTTAGTACCCCATCTGACAAAAGGATTGTTGTTATACCAACTTAAACCTTTAGCAAAGTTCCATAGCGCTGTTTTGCCGTGTTCTCCTTTAGCACTCCAAACATCAGACATAGCTTCTAATGCTTCAAAGTTTTCTATCTTTGATTGACGGAAATCAGCACGGCCACGTCTCATGGCAGTCTCAGGAGCAGAGTTAGTTAAACGCCATTCCTGTCCCATATGTTTAAATCCTCTTTTGATATTCTCAGAGAATCCACCATATGTCCACATAGCTCTTCTAAAGGCATCCCTATCTCTATGTATAGCAGAACCAGCAAATACAGAAGCAGGTTTAATAGCAGATAAAACAGCGTTACCAGTAGCAGCACGTATAGGTGCCATACCAGCTAGATAATGATTATAAACAGCTCCCCATAGACCTTTAACAACCTGACTGGGTATCTCAGGTTCTCCATCTACAAATGCTTTCTTGATGAGACCTATGTTATTCTCAGCCCACCTATTAAGTTTATAGATTTGATCTACACTACCATCTGTTGCTTCATATGCAAGTATAAGTGGTTTAAGGTATTCAGGATTCTTCTTAGATATATCTTCAAAGGTTTGGTAGAACTCATTTACATTCTGCTGAACCTTCTTCATATGCTTCTTGAAGTCCTTAGCATCATTCATAACGAATGTGTTAAGAGCTGCAGCATCTCCATTTTTAACAAGGTTCTTCAACTGCAATGCTCTACCAGATATATACTGATTCGCCCTAACTTCTTTAGTAATTAGCTTAAGCTTCTCAGCAATCATCTGTTGTTGTCTACCTGTATCAGCTGCATCTCCTATAAGGCTAACAGCTGCTGCAGTATCAGCAACATTACCACCAGCTTGTTGTGTTAACAAACCAGATCCTCTCATAGCACTAGGGTTGTATATCTCTACTAATGATTTTTTAAAGGCATTAGATAAGATAGCAAACTCTTGTTCCCCTAAATACTTATATTGTTCATATACATTAACTTTCATACTATCAACTAAGGCTTCTACCTCAGCTAATGGTACGTCTGGATTAAATACTTTATTATAAACGTTATCTACATGTAAGTTAAGGATTTCAGGAGGGACTGCAAGTTCACCTATTTGAGCAGCAACTCTAGGTGCTACATTAGTATCGTAGAATTCTTCTATTTGACTAGCACGTATAGATGGATCTGCACTAGCTATATCATTAATAGTACCAGTAGTAGCAACATCTCTAGGCCTACCATGTGTAGTTCCTAAATTATGTGCAATTCTATAATTATCTACTTTAGCCATCATAGGATCTACATCTACATCCTGGACAGCTCTAGCATTAGGTGACACAGCAGGTTCATGGATAAAGGAATCATGAGATTCATCAAGAATATTTCTTGCTTTAACTCTTCTTAATGTCTCTGCTTTTTGTGCATCAATCCTACCTTGTCTTATACCTTCTACAGCTTGTGTTACTGAGTCTTGTCCTTCAAGTCCTGTTTGTTTTATAACTTGAGCAGCTTCAGCCGATTCAGGTACTAATCTAACATTCTTAGCTAAAGAGAAAGCTAATGATATTAATTCAGTACCAGCAGCTAATCCTGCATTTTCAAAGTAGAACTTCTTCTTCGTAACATCAGGACTATCTCCATCTCTGGTAGCCCATGGTATATCCCAACCTAACCAATTATTTAAAGTCTCTGCAATGTTCTCATCTTTTCCAGTATTAGAGCTAATTGCTACAATACCTGTATCTAACCCTGCATTAGCTGCTACAGTACCAGCAATTCTTACTGCTTTAGGTATCTGCATAGCTTTTGAAGCTCCAGCTACAGCACCAACTGCACCTCCACTTATAAGAGAAGGTACAATAACTGATGATGCATCTCTAATAGCCTTATGGGCTGGATGGTTTGATCGAGGTGAGTTCTCATCCCACCATTGATCAACTGGTTTAAGCCATGGTATTAACCCTAACGAGTCAAAGATAAAGTCTCCTGTTCCAGAAGAGACTGCATCCATTACTTGATCTGCACCTTTAACAACTGTCTTAGCAGTATTAAATGTGTCACCAGCATGCTTCAATACATTATCAACTACAGAGCTTTCCTCCTGGCCCTCAGAGAGCTCTATAACAGGTTCAGTTGGTTCTACTTCAGGAGCAGCGTCAGCAGCTGCCTGAGCGGCTTCTAGGGCCTCCTTATCTTCTTCTTGTTGTTGGAATCTTTGAGAATATTCTTGTTGACGCCTTTCGTCATCAGATTGACCTAAGTCAACTGTTGCTTCGTTACTGAAATAATCGCTCATTCTATTGCTCCAGACTCTAGTAATGATTTAGTGAATGGACTAATGTTATATTTCTGGCTTAGTGGATGTGTCCAGAATGGATTATAGAATGACTGTAAAAACATAGCATCCTCATCATCTACATCACCACCGATCCATCCATCTAGACCAGTAGTTTTTAGATTATGTATAATCATTTTATTATACAGTTCTTTTGTAAAGGCTGCGTTAATGTCTAATCCCATCTCTTCAGCAGTTTGAAGGATAGTTTCATCTCCAGTTTCAACTACTACTTCTTGTATAGTTTGATCGCCTGTTGGTGGGTTAGATGTACCCTCTGCCTCTTCAATGATACTGATAGCTTTATCTTCTTCTCCAGTTATATATGGAGAAGGTTTACCTGCACCTTGTAAGGCAACAGTGACGCTATCCTTACCATACTGTAATAAAGCCCTATCTTCAGGCTTAACAGAGTTATAACTATCTGTTACAAACTGTTGTACTTGCTTAGGTATTTCTGCGTCTTGACCATGTAAAGCTTTATATTGTTGTAACATAAAGTCCATCTCAGTCATCTTTACAGTACCATCAGGATTACGCCCATACTTTCTTACAAATAAAAGCGCTGATGCTGGGTAACCTTTAGAGCCTTTTTGATTGATATTTGTAAAGAATGAATCAATCTCAAGTGGAGGTAAGAATAATGTTTTAGATGCTAAATCAGGATCTTTTCTTACTTCTTCAGCTGTAACACCAGCTACAGGTA
>VTLG01001544.1_pt1 | contig 10853 bp, 24 predicted proteins | sample 4694571 | NCBI WGS metagenome assembly VTLG01 (sample SAMN12604809, study PRJNA352737) | marine metagenome | biome: ENVO:00000447; feature: ENVO:00000209|ENVO:00000569|ENVO:01000036; material: ENVO:00002151; isolation source: viral sequences binned using virsorter ... | reverse complement strand
GACAAAGGATTAGAATTATTTGATGCTGATTGGGCTTCAGTAGTTGCTCAAACTAAATAAATTTTTATACCATCAGTATGAATTTTACTGTTTATTCTAAAGAAGGATGTCCATATTGCACAAAGGTAGTGCAAGTATTAGAGATGGCACAGTTAAAGCATGTCGTTTATAAATTAGATGAGCATTTTGATAAAAAATCATTTGAGGGTCAGTTTGGTGAGGGAACTACATTCCCTCAAGTGGTTATAGACTCTACCAATCTTGGTGGGTGTGTAGAAACAGTTCAGTATTTAAGGGAGAAGAAATTAGTCTAATGAAAAACGTTGACGATTTTGAAACTGTATATGATATGATTGAACATGCCATCGAACTTGCGTTTGATGGTAAGATGCAATTGAAGTTTTATCAGTTTCTACAATATCGTAAGACAAAAAAATATGAGGTAGATGCTTTTATCGAGAGTTCTACTGCACATGAAATATCAGATCAAGTATTAGAACTTGAACAATATATTAAAGGAGGTGCTGACAGCAATCATAAAATGTTACGTGAGGCATATGGTCATATACCAAAACCTAAAGCACGTAAGATAAGAAATTATTTGTACAGTATCTTAGAAGATGCATGGAGGTACAGTCGTGACCGAAGACCAGGCAGGAGAAAAAAGAACTCTAAATAAAGACAAACCCGAACTTAATCGGGGAGTGGAATTACTGTTACGGAATAGGAGAAGAAAACCAGACCCACCAAAAACATTTCAAGTAAAGTTTGGAAATATGATTTCTTTTTTTAAAAGAGAGATTGTTTTTCACTTTAACTTTTACTTAGACATCAGAAAAAAATAGATCTCTTGGAGGAGTATTATGGAACAGACCATAGTAACACTGACACTTACAACAGTAGTGTCCTTTCTTGCATTATTAGTAGGAGGTATGATAGGATGGATGGCAAGACAGCATTCTTATGAAACAACACCCCAAGTAGTGTATACTCATCCAGAAATGTTTGATGCAAATGGACAGTTAGTTCCCGATGAAATTTTAGCCCTAAGAATTGAAAACAATTATGACATCAACACCGAAGAAACAACCGAGGAAGAGTAGCACAGTTGTAGCAAAGACTCCAAGAAAGAAAGTTGCAAAGAAACCTTCACTACCACCTAATCCATTTGTAAATGAAATTTTGGATTATGTTTCTGGGCAAAAATCTAAGATTGCAAAGGTAGAAGCACTCAAAGAGTATCGTAATGATGCACTAGTTTCTGTTCTCATATGGAATTTTGATGAGACAGTTGTTTCTATGATCCCAGAAGGAGATGTTCCTTTTACACCCAATGATAGTCCAGAAGGAACCGACCACACTTCTCTTCGTAGAGAGCAGAGAAATCTTTATCATTTTGTAAAGGGTGGTAATGATGCTTTGAATAATTTACGTAGAGAATCTATGTTTATTCAGATGCTTGAGGGACTTCATCCAAATGAAGCAAGAATTATAGTACTTGCAAAGGATGGAAGATTGCATGAAGACTATGCAGTGACATATGAACAAGTGAAAGAAGCATATCCTGATATTGTATGGGGTGGTAGATCATGACAGCACCAGTAGGAAAAGCACCATCTACGACTGAAAATTTAGTCAAAGAAGAAACGAAAGAAGAAATAAAATTTAATCCTGCTGATTACTGGTGTGAGATTATTTTAGAGAAGACTACAAGAGAAAAAGCAGAAGATAAAAAATTTCCTACTGATGCATTTAATGTATTATATGTGGTAGATGGTAAAGAACATTTAGATGTGACTCGTTCAGAGAAAATGATGAATGTTTTTGATATGTATTACGATAGGTATGGTAAAGATGCAGTTCAAAAAATTGATTATGGTGCTGGTGCTGTAAGACCAAATCTTTGGGGTATTAAAGTTACTTCATCTAAAAAAGGGAAGAAAAGAAAATGAGTGATGAACTTCGAGACCAAATCAATGAGATCATAGAGGCGGATATCCAACTCAAGATTAATGACTACATTGAGAAACAAGGAAAGGGATTTAAGGGTGAAGAACTTAAGGTTAACATCCCTAAGAGTGAGGTTGATAAAATTATTGAAGAGTATAAGAGGATAAAGAAAGCAGAGAAATCTAACTTAGGTGCTGTAAAGAAGATGGGTTTGATTGATAAGAATGGAAATCCTATTAATGGATAAGGTTCCATATTTATTAAAGAGAAATGTATTTTCTTATTATAATCAGGAGTTGATTTTTAATGAACTTAGATTTTTAAAATCTACAATGAGGGGTCCAGAATTTACTGATGCTGCAAGTGATGATAATAAAATTTTAAAAAGTAATAAGGGGATATTTTTTCATCATTTGTATAATAATCCATCTAAATTTTCTCCAATTTGGAAATTATGTTCTGATAAAATCAAAAAAAATATTGTAGAATATCGTGAGCAGCATATTACTAATCGAAATATTATGACGATTAATGATATGTGGGTTTTAGCTTCATATTATGAGAAAGGTGATTATTATTTACCTCATATGGATCACACTACTGCAACAGCATTATTTTGGTTTAATGAAGAAAAGTTTGATGGTGGTGATCTTACATTTGTTGATACAAATGAAACTGTTAAATATGAGAACAATTCAATGATCATTTTTCCTAGTTGGGCAAAGCATGGAGTAAATAAAGTTTCCCATGAAGGAAGGTATTGTGTTACAGTTGGGTTGATTGTAACTAATAAATAACGACAAACTATTATGACTGAAAAGATTGATACACAAGGAATGAGTGGTGGTACAGTAAAGGGATGTACAGATAATGTATTTCCTAGAGATCCAGAAACTGGTGAACCAATCTATCCACCCTTTAATCCTTCACCCTTACCTATCTTTGATGATAAAGAAAGAGCAGAGTTGAAAGAGATTATGTTGGAAGCCTTAAAAGAGTACCATGAGAAACCTAATTATTCACCATATAGATTAGATGAGTTACAAGAATGAGACTAGGAATTATGTGTTCTGGCAACGGAACCAACTTCGAGAACATAGTTACCAATCCCGTATGCAATAAACATGAAGTTGTATTGATGATACACAACACTAAACAATGTGGTGCTATTGCAAGAGCAGCAAAGTATGGTATCCCTCATGTGAGAATACCACATAAAGATGAAGATAGAATGATAGAACTCTTTAAGACTTGGAGAGTTGATCTTATAGTTCTTGCAGGATATATGAGAGTGATTCAAAATCCTTCTGCCTTCCCTGCTCCTATTATTAATATTCATCCTTCATTACTTCCCAAGTATAAGGGATTACATGCCATTGAACAGGCATTAGATAGTGGTGATGATGTTACTGGTGTTAGTGTACATTATGTGAATGAAGAGTTAGATGGTGGAGAAATAATATCTCAGCAAGAAGTTCCTATTTTACCAGATGATGATATAGAATCATTGACAAAAGCCATTCAAAGAATAGAATATGGCATACTACCAGCAGCAATAGAACATGTTAAAAATTCTCTACCGACTAAATTATTGGACTATGTTAAGCACTAACTATAAAAACAACATAATAGATATTTGTTGTCGGATGATCTCAACTGATGGTCAAGTTGAATTGGAAGAGAGGATCTGGATGAGTAAATTATGTGATGCCAATCCTCAAGCAAGAAGAATTAGGGATGAAATGTTAAGAGATTAAAAAATTGTATCAGGAAATACAAATAAACTTGACTATATAATATACCTGTGTTAATATTAACACATAACGTTCACCCTGATACACTCAGGGCGCAAGTAAGCCGACTCGGAACGAAATCGTTCATCCCCCTTCGACTGGGGACGTAAAAGTTGACTAAAGGAACGGATTAAAACCCCTACTACTTTGGAGAAACCCAATGGCACAAGTCACATACAGAGGAGTCTCTTATGACTCCACAGAGTACAACAATAAGGTACTCAATGAAGCAGCTCAGCACAGAAACCATGATCTAATGTATCGTGGAATCAAGGTAGAACGCAAGTTCGCATCTAAGAGTTGAGCATAAACTTACTTGACTGATTTAGAGAGGTGTTGACACCTCTCTTTTTTTATGCCATAATATATTTGTTGAGTTGACGAACCCAACACGGGAGTGACTGAATCAAACTTGCTGGCATAAGGCTAGTTAAGGTGACGAGACACAGGTGGTGCTGCTGTCGTGGAAGCGACAGAACCGACATACCAGTCGGGTCTCGGACAGTAAGGTAAAAATCTACTAATGTAGCAATGCCCCTTACTTGTTGGTACACATTAATCCAACCTCCCACCCACTCTAAATAATGAGAAATAAAATCATGAACAGAGGAAAATTAAAAGTTTTAATCATGGCTCTTAAAGAAGTCGTAGAAGAATTGGAGTCTGAAATCTATTCAGATGTAGAAGCATACCAATCAGTTCCTGTAGGAGATTATGAAGAAGTTTTTGAAGACGATGATGGATACCCAGATTAATGAGTAAAGATATTAATTTAATCAGTGTCACTCCTGATGCTGAACAACACATGGCATATGTTGCTCGTGTTTCTAACCCTAAGAACCAAGATAATGATAAGTTCTCAGGGTTATTAAAGTATTGCATCAAGCACGGTCACTGGAGTGTCTTTGAGCAAGCATACATGACAGTAGAGATCAATACTACAAGAGGTATTGCTGCACAGATTTTAAGGCATAGAAGTTTTACATACCAAGAGTTCTCTCAAAGGTATGCTGATAGTAATCTTCTAGGTGAAATAGAATTACCTGAACTTCGCAGACAAGATGATAAGAATAGACAGAATAGTATTGATGATTTAGAACCAGAGATGGTTGAGAAGTTTAATAGACAGATGAATACATTATTCAGTTCTGCCTTTGGATTATATAATCAGATGTTACAAGCAGGAGTAGCAAAGGAATGTGCAAGATTTGTTCTTCCTCTTGCCACTCCAACACGTATATACATGACTGGTTCTTGTCGTTCATGGATACATTATGTAAATCTACGTTCTGCACATGGAACACAGAAAGAACATATGGATATTGCTAATGGTTGTAAGAAGATTTTTGTAGAGAATTTTCCATCAGTATCTGAGGCACTTGAGTGGGAATAGAAACTAGAATTGTAGATAATTTTCTTCCTGAAAAAGAGTTTAGTAAATTATCAAACACTATTATTAGTAAAAATTTTCCTTTCCACATCTTCAATAAAGTTACTGGAAATGAAGTTGATGAGAATAGTTTACCCTTTTGGTATTATTATGGAATTCATGTAATTTATAATAATAATGAACCAAAAAGTGATTGGTTTAAATGTTTTGATAATATGTTATCATACATGCATGATCAAGGTTTAGGTTTAGGATTGTGTAGAATTAAAGTTAATTTTTATCCATATACAGACAATGTATATGAACATGATCAACATACAGATTATGATTATCCCATGTATGGTGCAGTGTTATCTTTAAATACGTGTAATGGATTTACTCGACTGGCAGATGGAACAAAAGTAGATAGTGTTGCTAATAGATTATTGATTTTTGATTCATCTAAAAATCATAATTCTTCTACAACATCAAATGCAACTGGAAGATATAATGTAAATTTTAATTTTAGATAATGGAAATATTACAACTTCCTAATGATGGTTATATTCGTCATTCTTTACCTACAGATTTGTTTGATGCTTTATTAACTGAAGCATTTGAATGTAATAATCAAAAGATAGTTACAGGATTGGTGAGGACTGATAGCAATCAAACTTGCGATCATTATGGTATGTCGGATAAAAATACTAATGATTTAAAAGATTTTATTTTTCCTTATATTGATCATTACACAGAAAATTTTGCATATCTTAATGATATACATTATTTGTCAAGTAATAGTCCTTATGTTTTCGGAAAACCGTGGTATAATATTCAAACACCAAATCAGTATTTACCAATTCATACTCATCAAGGAATTTTATCTTATACGATTTGGTTAAAACTTCCCATATCATCTGATTTTATATTTTCATATACAGATATACTAGGTAATATAAAATCATATAAAATAAAATTATCTCCTAAAGATAATGGAGACTTTATTATTTTTCCTAATAGATTAAGTCATCAAATATATCCTTTTTTATCGGATGATCCTAATGAAACTAGAATAAGTATTTCTGGAAACATATTCCTACAAGGAGTTGGGGATTTTAAATCTGGTAAAAAGGAAGAATGGATATATTAATATGTTGAACATTCACTATCTAAATAATCTTACATATCATTAAAATCTATGGCAACATACCCTGTTATAAACAAAGAAACTGGTGAAGAGAAGGAAGTAGTAATGAGTATCCATGATTGGGATCAGTGGAAAACTGATAATCCTAATTGGGAACGGTATTTTACTCCTGAAAATTCTCCAAGTTTAGGGCTTGAGGTTGGTGAGTGGAGAGATAAACTAGTTAATAAAAATCCTGGATGGGGTGAGATATTGAATAAAGCAGGTAAATCTGGAGGTATATCTGGAAGACTGGCTCGAAAGGGATCTTATGAATCTCAAACTCAATCCGCCTTTGATGTAGATTAACATGACATCCAAATCTAAAAATCGTAAGATAGTTGTTCCGTATGGAATGAGTAACAAGCAAATGAAAAGAAAAAAACCTATTAGTACGGATTTGATGAGGGCAATCACCCCTCTAACTCCAAACCAAGAAGAATTGTTTCGTTGCTATGAGAACAATCAGAACCTAGTTGCATATGGATGTGCAGGTACTGGTAAAACATTTATAACTCTTTATAATGCACTTAGAGATGTACTAGATCCTAAAACTCCTTATGAAAAAATTTATATTGTAAGATCATTAGTATCCACTAGAGAGATTGGATTCCTACCTGGTGATCATGAAGATAAGTCATCACTATATCAAATACCATATAAAAATATGGTGAAGTTTATGTTTGAGATGCCCAGTGAAGCAGATTTTGAAATGCTCTATGGAAATCTTAAAACACAAGGGACTATATCATTCTGGAGTACATCATTCATTCGTGGTACAACATTAGATAAAGCAATTGTTATTGTGGATGAGTATCAAAACTTGAATTTTCACGAACTTGATAGTATAATAACAAGAGTTGGTCAAGAATCTAAGATCATGTTCTGTGGTGATGCTACTCAATCTGATTTAGTTAAGACTAATGAAAAGAATGGTGTGATTGATTTTATGAAGATCCTTCGCATCATGCCGTCCGTTGATATTGTTGAGTTCGGAGTTGACGATATTGTTCGTTCTGGATTTGTCAAGGAGTATCTATTAGCCAAAATGGAAACAACCATATGATATGTCTCATACGACAATCAATTATATAAATGTTAATCACAAATTATTTGATGATTCTTTAGTACGACAAAGTGATTTGGATAGTGACAGTTTTGTTTACAGTCAATGTCCAGTTTTTAATCATAAAAGTAATAGAACTTTTTTGGGTATTTCTCCTATTGATTTTAATCTTAGAATCGATAGAAATTCTAAAGTAATTACATGTAGCAATCCTGATTTAATAGAGGGGGATATTGCTCATTATAACTCACCAAAACCAGTTATACAATTAAAGTTTCCAAGATTTGTGTTTTGGACAAGGGATGATGATGTTTGGTTTGAATTTTTTGATTACCCTATGACATCATTAGATAATAATTTTATTGCTGTTGGTGGATGGTTCAATTTATCTAATTGGTCAAGGGGTTTAAGCCTTGGGATTATAATTATTGATGAAGAAAAACCTGTTACAATAAAAAAAGGAGATCCTCTTTTTAGAGTATTTTTTTATCCTCCTAATTTAAATAATACTATTAATCTAGAACAAGAAATGAATCCAAATAAAATAGATTATATATCACAGCAGCATGATTATAAAAATGATGATGCTCAGATAACTAAAATTTGGAAACCAAAGTTGTTTTCAAAAACCACCTCTGATAGTAAATGTCCTTTTAGTTTTTTATTTAAATGAATTTCATACATCATAATTATCTTGGTGACATTGAATTAGAAAAAAAAGAAACTCCTGGTTGTAGACTTTACCACCTTCCAGATGGGACTTGGGTTCCTTCTATAACATCAGTTACTTCTTTTTATAATCGACAGATCTTTATTAACTGGCGTAAGAGAATTGGTATCGAGGAAGCTAATCGTATCACAAAGAAAGCAACTACTCGTGGAACTGATTTCCATGAAGCAGTTGAAGTTTATATGAGGAACAATGAAATAGATTGGAATGATTTTAGACCAGCAACCCAGTTTATGTTCCATCATGCTAAACCATATTTGGACAAGATAAATAACGTACATGCTATAGAAAGAACCCTTTACTCTGAGTACCTTGGTCTTGCTGGAAGAGTTGATTGTATAGCAGAGTATGAAGGTGAGTTAGCAGTCATAGATTTTAAAACATCTGAGAAGATCAAACCTGAGAAATGGTTGGAAAACTATTTCGTTCAGGAGACTTTCTATGCAGCTGCTTACTATGAATTGACTGATATCCCTGTCAAGAAATTAATTACTATTATGGTAACTCCTGGTGGTGAAGTAAAAGTATTTGACAAAAGGAACAAAGGGGATTATATTAAATTATTAGTAAGGTATATAAAAGAGTTTGTTAGCAACAGTACTAGGAGACAGGATGGAGAATGAACTAGAGAAGGTATTGAAGAGTAAGTTCTTCTCCTCTGCTGGATTTGCACAAGAAATAGAATCTTTAGTGCAGGTAAATAAAGACATGAATTATATTGATGCTATCATTCACTTCTGTGATAAGAATAGTATTGATTTGGAATCAGTTCCTAAACTTATCCCCAAACCATTAAAGGAAAAGATTAAGTATGAAGCATCAGAACTTAACTTCTTAAAACGTAGTTCACGAGCAAAGTTACCACTATGAACGACTCACATAAAAATCCTTTTTGGGGGGAGCCTACTCCTACCGACTTATGGGATGATATGGATAAGTTAAATGGTCTCTACGAAGAACTTGAGTGGGATCACACAGATTACTTAGATTTTGCGATTGAAGGTAATCATATTACAATTAGAAACAAATCAAGGGAGGGAAGATAATGAAAAATTTTGATATGGATATTTTATTATCATCAAATAATAAAAGAGACTTCAGAACAAATAAAAATATGGATGCTCAAAAACCTAATGAATTCGGTGTTGTTGAGTATTTAAGTATTAAAGATGGTGGTTATCCTAAACCATTTGATCATAATAGATGTACTCCTGTGAGTCCCATGAGACAAGGGTGGCTTGAGTATAAGTTATCATCAAAGGAACTTCAACATGTATGGGATAAAGTAAAAAATAAAGATAAAGAATATCATTCTAATAATCTAGCAGGGAATAATATAAGCAGTTATACATTAGAAAATAATGATAATTGGTTTTTCTTAAATACTCTTTGCCCTTTACTTGATATATATGGCAACACTTATGGGAATATGGGAAAGGATATGCCAATGCACAATAAGTATACTTATCATTTACAATCATGGTGGGTTAATTATCAAAAACAACATGATTTTAATCCTACACACCATCACAAAGGACTTTATAGTTTTGTGATATGGTTAAAAATTCCAATTGAGTTTAGTGATCAGAACAAAGAAAATGTTACTAACACACCAAGGAATTCATCTTTTTGTTTTGAGATGACTAATATGTTAGGTCAAATACAGCATTACGCATATCAGTTGGGTAAATTGGATGAAGGAACCATGTTATTTTTTCCTTCTGATCTTCAACATACAGTGTATCCATTTTATAATTGTAATGAGGATAGAATAACTGTATCAGGAAATATATTATTAGATGATAGATAATGACGTATTATATAATGATGCCTTTTGATTGCTACAAAACATACATTGCCCTTAAGTCTCATTTTACCAAAGATTCTTATGATTATCAGAGGTATGGTAACAGACTTCCAAGGTTAAAAGTAAATTCTTTTTATAAAAGAAAGGATAGATTTTTCTTTGAGAAGATGTCTAGAGATTTTCCTGATAAAGAAATAGAGGAATTTTTTATTGCCAATTTCACTTCAAAAACAGACCCAGAAAGTGTTTATATGGCAGATATTATTAAGAATGGTCGAAATACTTATATGGATTGGCAAAAAAGAAATCAATCACTTTCTTATATTTTTAAGGAAGAAGCAGAGAATATATTTGATGAGAAGAATGTTGATGATGTGTTTAATTGTTCAAAAGGACATCCACCAATCCTTAAAAGTTATCTAGGGGGTGGCACATCACTTGAAAGTATGGTAATATATGATATAATATTTGGGTATGGAAAGAATTTTGATAAACGATTGAATGACCCTGTGTGGGAAACCGTCAGTCGTAAGATCAAAAAATATAAACCTTTCCTAAATATTAACGTATCCCGTTACAAAAAAATCCTAAAGGAGGTTATTATTAATGGCACTTGAAACTGATCAAGTATTAGGAGAATTGAAGAATCGTCTTGCATCTGTTAATTCTCAATTAACAGATTTGAGAATTAATCATACTAAACTAGAAGGTGCTATAGAAGTACTGCAACAAATTGAAGATAGCAAAGCAGAGGAGGCACAAGATGCCACCAAAAGCGAAAGCGTCGTGGGCGAAAGCGATGGCGCAGATGGCGAACCCTCTGAAGGGAGTGATTCCAGCGACGGTAACTCATGAGCAACTAAGAAACAGATGAGTTTTTTTCAATCAGATGTAGTTCGTGCGGAGATGGTAGAGATTAGTGAACTTCAAGAAGAAGTTTATTCTAATGTCT
>VTLG01009150.1_pt1 | contig 10854 bp, 9 predicted proteins | sample 4694571 | NCBI WGS metagenome assembly VTLG01 (sample SAMN12604809, study PRJNA352737) | marine metagenome | biome: ENVO:00000447; feature: ENVO:00000209|ENVO:00000569|ENVO:01000036; material: ENVO:00002151; isolation source: viral sequences binned using virsorter ... | reverse complement strand
CTCGGGCCACAGGCGATAGCGATAGATGCACGTTATGCGATAGATGAGTTGTTCCTGGGCGGCGGACGCGGCGGTGGGAAAAGCGACTACTTGCTGGGCGACTTCCTGGCGGACGTACACCAGGGCGCCAACTGGCAGGGCGTCCTGTTTCGGCGGACTTACCCGGAGCTGGACGAGCTGATACGGCGCAGCCATGTAATATACCGCGGCGCCGAGTACAAGGTGGGCAAGCATGAGTGGCGGTTTCCAAGCGGCGCCACGCTCAAGTTTCGCCATATAGACTCGGTCCACGATGCGGCGCACTACCAGGGCCATGCGTATCAGTGGATCGGCTGGGACGAGCTGACCAACTGGCCCACGTTGCAGCCGTATGACTTGCTGAAGGCTACGCTCAGGTCGGCACACAACGTCAAGGGGATGCGTGTCAGGGCGACAGGCAACCCGGGCGGCCCGGGGCATACGCCGGTGAAGCAGCGCTTTGTAGACGTAGCCGAGCCGATGACGCCCTATGTTGACCCGATGACGGGCATGAGCCGGGTGTATGTGCCGGCGCGGATTTATGACAACAAGAAGCTGCTGGAAGCCGATCCGAGGTATCTCGAGCGGCTCAAGGCGGTGGGCGACGAGGCGCTGGTCAGGGCATGGCTCGAAGGGGATTGGGATGCGCTGGTAGGATCGTTCTTTACGATCAAGCGCGAAGAGGTGATGGTCGAGCCCTTCGACATTCCGCCCGATTGGCAACTGTTCGCCGGGATGGACTACGGCGAGACCAATCCTACGGCGGCCTGGCTGGCGGCAATAGACTACGATGATACGGTCCATATGGTCTCGACCTATCACCAGGCGGATCGCTCGGCCTCGCAACACGCCGAGGCGATACTGGAGATGATTGACAACTGCCCCTGGACGATGGGGCGGCGCCCGGCGTCGATCTACTGCGACCCGTCGATGTTTGTGAAGCGGCGCCTGACGCCGGTCAACGAGCATTCGCCGGCGGATGTGTTTGCTGATCTGGGGTTGCACCTGACGCCGGCGAACAACGACAGGATAGCCGGCTGGCGCGTCTGTAGGGATGCGCTGCATCACCAGCGGTTCAAGACATTCCGCGGCTGGACCGAGCCTTGGTGGCAGACGGTGCCGGCGCTACCGCGGGACCGCAACAACGCCGAGGATGCAGACACGCATAGCGACGATCATATGGCCGATGCCTGGCGCTACGGCATGGTCCATATATACAAGCCCCACCGAGTAGAGCGACCCCAACTGGCGGGTACAGGCCAGGAGCTGATAAACACGATGGCGGCAATGGTGAAAACAAACCGGGGCCGTTACGGAGGCAACTAACATGAAGGCTTTTAACGGGACACCCCACAGCAACGGCGGTAGGATTTCGACCAGTCGTGCGGTCAAGGATACGCCCAACAGCAAGCGCAAGGCGCCGGCAGCCACTATCGGCGGCGGCAGCAAGCGGGGCGGACGCAAGGGCAAGTAACAACGATCAATGGTCCGTTTGGCGGCGGACCAACAATTTAAGCCTCGCAAAAGACGGGAGTAGCATTTGGCTACCCAGCGGCAAATAGATTTCTGGCAGGGCGAGATTGAGACCTGCCAAAAGTACATGGGCAAGCGGCATAAGCTATGGCGGCGCCTGTTGGATCAGTACCGGATGGATTACAACATCCCGGGGCTGCCCGATGAGCGCGTCATCAAGATCAGCCGCTTCTATACGCTGGTGCGGCAGATCCTGGCGTCTGTCTCGTTCAATTACCCGCGGGTATGGCTCAAGGTCGAAAACGAGAGCTACGAGCGTCAGGCCGAGCTGCTGGAGCGGGCGGCCAATGCGGCGCTCGAGCTGATGAACGCGAAGGACGAGATACGCCAAGCTACGTTTGACACGCTGTTCTGCGGCGTCGGATGGCTGAAGGTGGGATATAACCCCGCCGGCGACGATGCTATCGACCCGGCGTATGTCGCCAATGACACGATGCGCGAAGACTTCCCGTATTGTCATCGCGTTGATCCGGTCAATATCTGCTTAGATCCCCTTACACCGCCCCATCGTTTGGGCCATGCTCGGTATATCATCGAGCGGATGTATGTGCCGTTTGAGTTTGTCCGCAAGGACGAGCGCTATGTCAACCGGCGCCAGATCAAGCCTATCGCCAAGGATGCCCAAAACAACGATGGCTACCTGACGGGCTACGGCGGCAACGATGCCGAGGACGAGCAGAAGGCCGCCGAGCGCGAGAGCAAGCAAGCCGGCGAGATGGTGCTGCTCTATGAGGTGCATGACCGTATCCACCGCAAGCGGCTGACGTTTGCCGATGGGGTGCGCGACCCGATTGAAGAGATCGACCACCCGCTGCTCGAACAGGAGCCGGTGATGGTTACCGATCCGTTGACCGGGGAGCAGTTGTTGTCGGGTGAGTTCAAGACTACCGGCGGCTACCTCTGCGACCACGGATTCCCGTATCATGCGATGAAGTTCGATATGGAGGCGGATACGTTCTGGCCGCTGCCCCCGTTGGCGTATGTCGAAGACACGCAGCTTGTGCAGGTCGAGTCTATCTCGCGGCGGGCTGACAGCCTCAAGCGCTTCCAGCGGATAGTCCTGGGCTCGAGGCGGGAGCGCGAGGCGAACGGCAACCTGGCCGATACGCTGGAGAACGCCAGCGATGGCGAGATCGTGTGGGTGGACGATGTGCAGACCAGCTTTCGGGAGCTGCCGTTCGGCAGTCTGCCCCATGACCAGCTCGGCTTAGAGAGCGATGCGCGGTCTATGGAAGAGCAGTCGCTGCAAGTCTCGCAGATGGCGATGGGCGGCGGTCCCAAGCGGACGGCTACCGAGGCCAGCCTGATCGCCAGCTACGGCCAGCTCAACCGGGAGTGGATGCAGCAAGCGGTGGCCGACTCCTATAGCTGGATCGTCAAGAGCGCGTTTCGGCTGATGGCGGACGAGCGCTACCACCCGGAAGAGTTTGTCTTGAATGTGGCCGAAGAAGGCGCTGAGCCCGTCTACGAAGCGATTATGAGCGATGTGTTTCGCACGGACTTCAAGGTCAGCGTCGAAGCGGGCTCGATGGCGCCGTTGGTTGAGCAGCTCGAGCGGGACGATGCGTTGCAGTTGTTCAACAATCTGATCCAACTACCCGAGATAGATCGCTACCAGGCGATATACACGCTCTTGAAGGCGCACCGCGTCAAAGATCCTGACAAGCTGTTCAAGGATTCGATGGACGCGGACGCTACGAAGGCGGCGCAGCTCGAGAACGTGGCATATCTCCAAGCCGGCGGCGACCCGGGCGTGGTCGAGGGGGAAGACCACCAGGTGCATATCGAGATCCATACGCAGCAGCTCACCCAGCTCACCCAGCAGATGGGCCAGCTACAACAGATGCCGGCGGTGGCGCCTATGCCGGGCGCTCCGGTGGCGCCGCAGCTACAGCAGCAGCAGCAGCTACAGGTCGGCATCAGTGCGACCCAGGCCCACATACAGCAGCACCAGCAGTTTATGGCGCAAGAGGCACAGGCGATGGGTAGGGCCGCACCCGGGCCGCCGGGACCACCTGGCGGTGGCGGCATGGGCATACAGGGCGTAGTCCAGGGCAATGCCCAGCGCGTAAGCGCTCAGGTAAGAAGCCAGGCCGGCGAAGAGGCGCAGCGAGGATAGTATGGCGCTACGCAATCAACAGCTACTGCAAGCGCTGATGGCGCGTAGTGGCACGGCGGCGGCGGTGCCGGCGTCAACATTGCGGACGCCTACGATGAGGACGCAGGGGCTATTGGAGCAGTTGCAGCAGCAGTATCCATATCAAGCGGGGCGCCGCGAGATGGGCTTTGATCCAGCGGCGGCTCAATCCAACATCCTACCCGGGCTGGTGGAGCGGGGCATGGATGTGAAGATGATGATGGAAGAGCCGGTGGAGACGGGCATAGGATTGGCTGAGTTGGGCAAAGGGGCGCTACAGATCGCCGGCGCTGCGCCCACACTGGCGCTGGGAAGCGAGAGGGCGCGACAAGCAGCGCGGCGGCGCCTCGAGGGCAACCCGGTGGCGATGATGTTGCAGGGCGGTGTGCGCGAGTTGCGCGACCTGGTGGGCGAAAAGGGCGTTATGGGAGCGCTGGGTAGTATGGGGAACAGGCCGGTGGATGTGGCGGAGATGATGCTGGGCGTTGTGCCGGCGGGGGCGGTGCCGAAGGCGGCGAGGGCTGCGAAGCTAATTAGGCGCGATAAAGAGTTTGTTACAGGCAAGCCGGTACAGTTTGAGTTTTTGCACAATACCGAGTCAGCGCCTGACATGGGTTCGCAATTCGGCCAAGACATTGAGCCAGCCGGGCGGTATTTGTTAGAAAAAGACGTATCTGGACCGGCGCCACCGAATTGGGAAACGGGAGAAATATCGTTTGAAAACCCGTTGGTCATTGAGCATGGCGATACGCGGGATTGGAAAAAGCGGCTAAGTGCAACGTATGAGGGTAAAACAGGGCAAGAGCTATCGGATGCGGTAAGGGCGGATGGGCATGATGGGATCGTAACGATAGACAGCCGAGCGGGCCAGACTTCTGAAATTGTTGATCTTCAGACGTTTAAGCAAAGTAATCCGTTAGATTTTTCTCAAGATGATTTGATAGAACAAGCTGAAAAACAGTTTGGTATTACAGACGATTGGAATGAAGCCGGGTATTTAACACCACACGGCGATTTGTTGGATTTTTCGGGCAAAGCGCAAGGAGGTGAATCGGGCGTTCGACATATGGATCATCGTGAGGTCAGTTCTCTTGGTCAAGATATAGTAACTGGGGAAGGACCGGAAATGTTGCTTGATGCAGTAAACGATTTGGGATCAGCGCGTGGCTATATGATAGATTTTATAAACAGGGGTGGGGCGATGAGGATTATGAAGGGTGATCCCTCTACGTTAAGTATTGATTATGGTCCGTTTCCAACGGCACGACAAAAACAGATGATACTAAAAGAGGCGCGAAACGCAGAGTATGTGGCAATTGATCAAATTGGCGAAGACGGTTATCCGATTAGACGGTTTAGTAAAGATTTCCCACTAAGCAGTGATATAGCAGAATTTCTTGACGATAGCGCAAAGTAGGAGCAAAAATAAATGCCTTTCAATGACTACGAATGCAAGTGCGGCCAGCGCTACGAAGACGAGTGGGCTACTACGGCCTCGGCGGTCAAGCGCTCGATCTCATGCAAGTGCGGCAAGGCGGCGGCGATGGTCTTTGACCGGCCACGTAACGGCATCCACAACGACCATAGCAGTATGTATGGGCAGTGGAACCCCTCGTTTGGCGAGGTGGTGGAAAGCTACAGCCATAAGCGGGCGCTGATGAAGAAATACGACGTACAAGAAGCCTCGGACAGGGCCGGCGGCAGCCGTTGTCATATCCCGAGTTTATACAGCGAGACCAAAGACGCCAAGCCGCGGGAGCGAGACGCCGGCGCGTGGGGCGATAAGATCGACGCCCCGATGGACAACACTTTGAGTCGATAACTACACCGTGGTCCGTTTGGCGGCGGACCCTTACTAAGCCTCGCAAAACGATAGGAGTTTACCCAGGATGAGCGAAGTAGCCGAAGACCTCCAGGCTACAGATGCAACACCCGTAACGCCCTCCGATACGGCGGGCGCCGTCCCAGTGGCCGGCGACCTGTTTGATTCGGATTCGGCAGATACGGCTGCATTTGTTGACGAGGAAACCTCTGAAGCGTCTGCGTTTGACCCTGATACTACGGATTGGCTGCGTGTCAATCCTGATGAGGTGCCTGAGCAGTATCGCCCGTTGAGCGGCATCGCCCGTAATATGCAAGCGCAGTTTACACGGACCCAGCAAGACGCTAAGGACCGGTTGCGCCAGGCAGATACGACGATACAACAAAACCAATCTCAACAAGCACAAATCCAAGCACTACAGACGCAGTTGGCAGCCTATCAACAGCCCGCCCAGCCGGCGGTGGCAGACCAGTGGATGCAAAACCTCAGCGAAGACGAGCAGCGCGGGGTTGGCATCGTAGACTGGCGGGCGGAAGAGAAGGTCAATGCGGTTGTGGGGCCGTTGTTGCAGAAGGTGCAGATCCTCGAGCAACAGGTGGCTACCCATAACGCCGATATGCAGCAGCGAGGGCAGCGGCACTATGCTGCTCAGATCACTGAAGCAGAAACGGCGTACTCGGCGGATGAAGTCGATCACCACCGGCAGATGATTTTGACGAATGTCAACAACATCAACCCGGCAACGGGAGCGAATTACACCGTCAAGGAAGTAATGGATATGGTGACCGGCACGGCGTCAAGCAATGCCGCCCAGGCGCGTCAAAACGACGAAGAGGTGCGGAAGACAAGCAAGTCATCCGCGCGTACGAGGACCTCGGCTTCACCCGGCTCAACCGACGATGGGCCGCTTTCACAGGGCGATCTGATGGCTGAGATGGGCAAGTTGGGGTTCGATTAGCAGACACTTACAGATAAATAAGAAGAGGTATTACAAATGGCAGCCGTTTCACGCACAGATAGCTGGGATGCAGCCTGGAGCCTTAGCGCAGACGCGCATAGGAAAAGGCTAAGCGACCAGATATTCGACGCATACCCGTTTTTGGATTTCATGTTCAAAAACGACAACGTAGAGATTGAAAACGGTGGGCGCATCATACGCGAGGATTTGTTGTATGGTACGAACACGGCAGAATTTTACTCCGGTTACGACACCCTTAGCACGACAGCGGTAGACGGCGTGACAGCAGCCTTCTACAACTGGCGATACGCTGCGGTGCCGATCACGATCAACCAGCAAGAAGAGATGCAGAACAGGCGCCGCGAGGACGCTGTTTCGCTGCTGCTGGCTAAGACCGAGCAGAGTATGTTGTCTATTCGGGATCAGATCAACGCGGCGTTGTTCTCGAGCCAGAGCGGCAAGAGCTGCCTGGGTCTACAGGACATTGTAGCCGATTCCTCCGGTACTACGCTGGCCGGCATCGACGCCAGCAGCGAGACCTGGTGGGAGAACAAGCGCGACACAACCAGCACCGACTTTGATAGCGTCAGCAGCAATATCTACGCTGGGCCGGCGCTGATGGGTACGCTGTTCAACAACTGCTCGGAAGGTAACGAGACGCCTAACTACTTGGTGTCAACGCTTACCCACTACGGGGAGTACGAAAAGATCCTCGAGTCTACCGGCTACACGCGCTTTCAGGCGAACCAGGGTACGCCCGGGCTGAACGCGCAGAACGCTACGTTCCGCGGTATTCCGTTCACCTACGATAGGGACTGCCCGAGCGGTCATTTGTACCTATTAAATACTCGCTACCTGAAACTTAAGATCATGGAAGGCCAGAATTTTGCGAAGTCGCCCTTCCGTCATAACACGAATCAGTTGGCTCGCGTGGCGTTTATCACCTGCGGTTTGAACCTCATAACAAACAACCGACGGCGTCAGGGCGTATTGACTGCCCTGACCTAAATCACCTTGCCCGCAAGCCAATGCGGGTTTACACCCTGCTCATAGGGGAAAGGCAGTAAAACGATGGCAAATCTACCTCATGCCTGGACGAAGGGTCCGGGCTCGATGGATAACAACGCTTCTACTATTGGATTGGGCAGTATAAGCGGAAGCAATATTGGTATTTTCGATGTTTCGGATGCCGCTTTGTTGCCTATTGGCACGAAGCGCGAGTTTGAAGACGGGCGGATCTTTCGGTTTGCAGAATTTGCAGCAGACACTACCGCAGGGCATCTGGTAGCGCAAGACGTAAGCGCTCAAGCAGTGGTGTATGCGACGGATGACGCCACCGCTGCCGCTATTGGTGCTAAGTCTGTAATTCTTACTGATTCATCGCTTTTCGGCAGTGCAACGGCTGATCAATTTGCCGGCGGATATTTACATACGGTAAATGATGCAGGGCAAGGCTACACCTACCGCATTAAATCCAATACGGCAGGGTCAAGCAATGCCACCACCCTTACGCTGTTTGACGGTCTTAAAATAGCGCTCACTACGGCTTCCGATGTAGTGATCACTGGTAGTCCGTATAACGGTTTAGTCAGTGCTACGGCAGCTACCGATATGTGGGTGGCGGGTGTTTGTATCAACGCTATGGACGTAAGCGACAAAAATTACGGCTGGATACAGACGCGGGGATACGGCACGGTGCTGTATGACGCGGGTGGTTCTGCTGTAACGATTGGCGACCAGGTGACGTTGTCTGACGGCGTGGCCGGTGCGGTTCAGCAGCACGATACGCTGGCCGTAGAGCAGATCGTTGGCCATGCGCTTCATGTTCCTAATGCGGATGCAGACTTTATCAGTGTGTATTTGCAGATTGAGTAATTGACATAGAGACGAGCGGGGGCGCCTTTGGCGCTTCCGCTACGCTCTTGCAGTATACGGGGTCCGTTTGGCGGCGGACCGACAATTTAAGCCTCGCAAAAGATGGGATTATTAGATATGGCTCAAAAAGCCCCTCAAAAGACCAGTGAAGCGCAGCCCCAGGCGGCTGGCGCTGGCACTGACATTTCCATCAACAACATCGTCAAGCTGTTCAAAGAGATGCCCGCGGAGTTCAAAGACGAGATCCGCAAAGAGCTGGGCGCCAGCGGCATCGTGCGCGAGAAGCGGCGTAGGCGCTCGACCAACGAAGGCGCAGCCAGCCTGGTGCATACGGTGGGCGATGTGCTGCATCCCCCCGGTCACGTAGCTAAGCCGCCCGAGTGGGTGATTGAAAAGGGTGAGCATTTCCGCGCTACCTGGGAAAAGCAGTGGGATTTGGGCCGGCCTTATATCACCGAGAGCAATATGGCGTATGAGTATGATGGCGACCCGGGCGCCGATGGCGTGGTGGGTGAGCTGGGCGTAGCCGGGTAACGGTGTGCCGGCTTTCCGATGACTAACCTAAACGCAATAAAGCTGGCGCTGCGGCGCACGGGGCTATCGCAGACCTCTTCGACGTATCTGGATAATGGGCGCGACTATCTCAATATGGTAGTCAAAGAGATCAGCCAGCGGGCTACCTGGGAGTGGTTGTTCAAGAGTTCGACCATCACCACGGTAGCTACGCAGAAGGTCTACAGCCTGGCCAGTGATGTTTTGGAGCCGTTGTCTTTTCGCAACAACTCGCAAGACTATTCGTTGATCATGGCCGGGCCAGAAGACATTGACCGGCGCGATCCCGATCATAGCGAGAGCGGTGACCCGCGCATTGTGGTTATCAGCGGCACCAATAGCTCTACCGGCTATTGGGAGGTGGAGCTGTTTCCTACGCCCTCGGCGGCGGATAAGGCCATTAAATACCGCTATTACGCCTTTGTGCCTGACTTTGCCAGTAGCAACGATAGTGACAATCTGGAAGTGTATATACCGCTATGGGTGCAGCCCGCGGTGGTCTCCGGTATTGCCGAGTACTACCTGCAAGAGAAGGGCGCCATCGAGGACGCGGAGCTGGAGCGCCGCCGCAAGGAAGAGACGATAGGCTTTGCCATGCGCCGCAATGGCGTAGGGGATCGCCGCTATGTGTTGCGCGGCGCTACGTCTGGGGCGGGCGCCGGCGCCTATACCGTGGCCGAGGGTAGTCTTAGCTGATGCCGATAGCCGGTTCATCAATACGGCATGGCCCTTGGGTGGGCGGGGTGCGCTATGATCTGCCCGTCGAAGAGCAAGCGACCAATACGCTGTATGAGATGAGCAACACGAAGGTGGGCTTGTCGGGCGAAGTGCGTAAACGGCTCGGCTATGCCAAGTATATCGCTACGGCGTTGTCTTCTACGACGGTTACGGCGGTGGGCTACGCGCAATTCTCGGCCAGCTCAGCCAATGTTTTTGTAGTGGCCGGCACGGTGCTGTATGAAAATATGAGCGGCACCTGGACCGAGCGGATGCCTTCGAGCGGGGTGACGATCACGGCGGCTACCGATAACACGTTCGAGTGGGTCAACGCCGGCGGCACCATCGTCCTTACCAACGGCGTCAATGGGCCGATCAAGTGGGCGGCCTCGGCGGGCGATTGCGCGGCGCTCGATGTAGACAGCCGGTTCAGTACGGCAGACCACATAGAATATTTTGACGGGCGCCTTTGGTTGGCGAATACAAACGCGAACGAAGATCGTTTATGGCGCTCGGATACGGGTGACATCGAGACCTGGGGCTCTACCAGCTTTTACGGCCTTGATCACCCTATTACAGGGGTGAAGGCGTTCAGTAATGCGCTGGCGGTCCATGCTGAGCAGGGGATATGGCTGTTACAGCCTACAGGCAACTCGAGCATACCCTACCAGGTGCAGCGCCAGGCGGATGGCGGGTCTATTTCGGGGCGGGCGCTGGCTACGCTGCCCGATGGGTCGCAGGTCTTTCCGCGGCGCGATGGCATCTATCGCTGGCATGGGGGTCCGGTGCAGAAGATCAGCCAGGCGCTGGACGGTGCGCGGTATTGGGACAAGATAAACGCGGCGCGGCTGGTTCAATCGTTTGCAGTGGTCTATCCCGATCAAAACGAGGTGTGGTTTCAAGTGCCGTATGGGGCGAGTCAGACGAATATGAACCATACGATTGTATTCGATTACGTCCGCGGTATCTGGTATGGTCCGTATGAAGATTACACCCGTAACTGCGGGGCCATCGTAGACGATCTGCCGCATATGGGGGGCATAGGGGATGGGCTGCTGTATATCCACGATAGCGGCACCAACGACAATACGGCGGCTATCGCCGGCAGCTTTCAGACGGGCGCCACTCCGCCGGCGGGTGGCGAGGCGGATGTCCGATGGCAGTATGCACGGCATTACTTCGAGCTGAAGGGCAGCCATACCGTCCAGGTGGGTCAGCGGGCTACCGGCATCGTGGGCGATG
>VTLG01001543.1_pt1 | contig 10856 bp, 10 predicted proteins | sample 4694571 | NCBI WGS metagenome assembly VTLG01 (sample SAMN12604809, study PRJNA352737) | marine metagenome | biome: ENVO:00000447; feature: ENVO:00000209|ENVO:00000569|ENVO:01000036; material: ENVO:00002151; isolation source: viral sequences binned using virsorter ... | reverse complement strand
AGGTCGCTGGGTATTGGAACTATGACTCATCTGAGTTTGCTGCTCCTGCTCCACTTCTAGATGATGACGATGCAATGGAGGCAGTTTGGAAGCAAGAATATTCTCTTGCAGAACTTGTTGCTCCAGATCAGTTCAAGTCATATGAAGATCTCAAGAAGAGACTCGATTATGTTCTTGGTCTCACTGTTGCACCAAAAAGACAAGACCCCGAAGTTATTGATGAAGATAATAACTTAGAGGACTTAAGTGAAGGTCGTGCTGTTGTTGACACAACTCCATCCTCTGTTAATACAGATGAGGATGAAGAAGATGCACTCAGCTATTTTGCAAAATTAGCTGAAAATTAGAAAATACCCCGAAAAAAATTTCGGGCCATTTTTTACGCCAGAGGTCGCTCAAAACGACCTCTTTTTTTATGGCGAAATTATGCGTGGATTCTCGGTTTCTTTCAAACCTTCATTAATAAATTGATTTGATCTCTTATATTCCATTACGTCTCCTATGTCTCTTAGAACCGTGCTTATGTAATCTCTTCTTAAAACAAGTATGTTTCTTTTTGCATCATTCAAATCAGTTTCATGTTGAAGATATGAAACTGTCTTTATACTCGATTTTGTGATTGTGGAACCTTCGTCTATATATGTGACCGAATGATCAGATTTTACATATATACCAGCTTTTTGAATTAAGGTATTAGATGAATCTCTAATTTCTCTTGTTTCATAATGATGAACATTTGATAATTGATCGCTGGTGTACTTTTGATTGATATATGTCAAGAAGTCTCGATTACTCATTGGCCATTCATCTCTTACATGAATAATGTTATTTGCTGTCAGAATAATCCAATCTAATCCAGAATCATTGTAAAATTTATATGCGATTTGATCTGCTCTTTCATCGCCTTCAATACTGTATCTTGTAAAATTGGTGATATCGTTAATTACATCGTCTCTTAAAACTGCCCTTTTAAATAAATTTTTGACAATTTGAAAATCATACGCAGACTTTCTATCGTTAGCTAACGAAGGGTAACTAAGATTTGGTAATTGTCTAAAATATGAATTTGGTGATCCTTGATATGCCATTTTAGTAACCTACACTTGTTTCTGGGGTCATTTCTTGATCTCCTTGATATATTGGTCTTAATTCAGCAAAGTTAACACTCATTTTGACAGCGACTGGTTGAGAATCTTGATATGCAGACCAGTATCCACTCGGAGAGTAATCAACCGCAATCGTTCTCAATGCAAGACCGCCTGGATTAAATCTATTTACAGTATCTAGTTGATCTTGTGGCCCTTGACCTCTTTTATACTCTAAAGTAAAAATATCAGGAGTTTCGAGGAAGGTAGAGTTGTTAAATCTTGCAGCCATCCCTAATTTAAACCATCTTATGATTCTTCTAATTTCTTCACCCTCTGCACGACTTCTTGCAATCATTAAAAAGTCAAAGTTAAAGTCTCTTAGAACTGGCCCTTGAAATAGAAGTTCAGCGTTTGGATTTAAAACTCTTCCACTTGATCTTGCTAGAAATGCGTTCTGATCTATGTTGATACCAGCAGCTGTTGCTGCAGTTTGTGAAAAAGCAGAAGCACCTAATGCACCAGAAATATCACCCAATCCACTAGTTCTACCCTTATCAATATTTTCTTGAATTTTTTTTATTTCTTCTTGTTTTTCTTGTGATAATCCAAGTTTTCCTAATCCTACTGCATCACCTATACTTGCAGCTGCCAAACCAAAAATATTTAATTTACTTTCTCCCCACTCAGCACCGTTCGTATCAACCACTTTTGGCATCGGTAATATTACAGATCCTAGTCTTTCCATTCCTTTTACACTATCACCAGCAACATTTTTATCGATTTCTTTTTCAACTGTTGTATATTTTGCACCATGTCTAGCTTCTTGTTGCTTAGTTTGTTTCTTCTTTTTCTTATATGATATGGTTTCTTTTTCAACTCTAGCTGGTCTACTTGCATTAATGCTGGTTCTTGTATATGCAAATTTAGAAATTTTTAAGTGATCCTGTTGAGGGTCAATATCAAGAGGATACGCTAAAACAGTAGCATAAGTCTCTTTTCTTGGATCTCTTTTATAGGATGAAAATGGATCTCCTATTCCAAAATTAGGTGAAATGTTCGCACTTTGAGTAACATCTTTTGGTTTTACATCCAAATCTTCATTAGTGCGTTTTTTTGTTTTATCGTCATAAACTTTATTTAATTCCTCAGTTGACGCTATCTGCATGGCAGTTTGTGTCGTTTTTCCTTTAAATTTATGAACATTAAGCGCTGCTAAAGCATCTTCAGATGTTGATAATGATTTGAACTTATCACTAGATGGATCTATTGGGGTTTCTCTATACTGACCATTACGTCCTGCTCCTACGGAAATACCATTCAAGTTACTATCTTTATCAAAAGTGAAAAAGACTTTTTCTCCATTTATTGTATATTGTCTACTTTTTGACATTAGTTTGTGTTGTAAATTCTGCTTCTTGGAACACTAATTCCTCTCATATCAACGAATTTTTCAGTAGGCATTTGTGCCACATCTGTCCATTCGGAGTTTGGAATGCGATATGGTTGACCCCTGACACCAGCGTAAACATATTTATGCAGAGTTCGAGGAGGAACTGCAACTGCACCCTGAGCAGAGTTATTTAGTAAGCTCATTGCAAGTTCTTCTCTTTGATTCAATCGAAGATAGTGAAGATTACAACCTAAAAATCCATTTGATCTCATTTCAATCACATATGACAACGGATACATATCATAAAATGGTTGTCTTGTCTGTGCTTGATAGGTGAAGAAATATAATTGTCCAGCAGCAAATCCGCCAGTATCTGCAGCATCATCATCAAAATTTGTAGACCCAAGTTCTTGCATTAATTGTTGGCGAAAGAAATCCTCATTGACTTGACCACTAACTCTATTCAATATATTTTGAAGAATACTCATCGGATTCCTAGTTCTTTCTCAGTCATGATTTTAAATTCTAATTTACGATCTGCACAAAACTCTCTCGCTGCTTTCCACTTTGCTTGATTTTTAACATATGTCATTGATTCATTTATCATTGTCTTTCTTGATTTTCCCTTTGTTGCCTTTGGTTCAAGTGTTTCTCTCATTGGTTTCACTTCGATCACTGATCTACGAATATCACCAGTTTTATCCTTATATTTAATGAAAAAATCAGGAAAATATCTACGAACACGATTTGTTGTAGGATCTAGATAGGGAATCCAAAACTCTTCAGATGCCCATTCAAGAATATTTTCATTTAAATCGCAATAATTCATGAATTTTCTCTCCCACAAAGACCTATAAATAATATTAGATTGATCACCTTTGTATTTTTTAGGATTAGAAGGCTTATATATTCCTTTATAGCTCATATATAGTAATAACAACACAAATTTATTTATCGTGCCAAGCAATAGTATTTTTCCAAATAGAAATAGAATATTCTCAAAAGACATGTTTGATGTTAGGGAAGTTGTTGGTCGTCCCTCATTAGATACGTTTTATCAGGTTACATTTTCATTTGGAAAATGGCAGAACTGGTTAGAAAGCGCAAATATAAACAGAAATGCTGCAAGTTCCAGAAGAAGATCAAGTGGTAATGACTTCATGGAAAAGATGTCATTGATGTGTGCTGAGGCAGAATTGCCAGGCACATCTTTTCAGACAAGTCTTGCAGTTGGACATCATCAAGGTATTCAAGAGGAATTTCCAAATCTTAGAACATTTCCACCACTTAATCTAACATTTTACTGTGATCTTGATCATGTAATCATTGAGGTATTGGAATCATGGATGACATATATAAATCCCATCACTGGCCCAAAAGGATATAGTAAAAACCCAAATGCGTATGGTAGATTTAATTATCCAGAGGATTACAAAGAAACGATTCATGTAACTAAATTTGAGAGAGATTTATTTGTAGATAATCTAACTTCCACACTTAATAATAATGAATTAAGGAAGAGAAATATAAGAAGACAAGAACCTACATCAAGAATGACAACTTATGAGTTTATAAACATCTGGCCCACTAATTTAACATCAATGAGAGTTGCCTATGGGCAGTCAAATGTGTTAAGATGTAGTGTAACTCTTGCTTATGATAGATTTGTCGCAGACTTTAATTATACTGATACGAACAAAGCTGTCGCTGCAGATGCTTTCTCTTTACTGAATAGTAAAGAACAATCAAGAAGGCATGGTCTTCGTGATTCATTGTTGTACGGAAACACTGTTCCAGAGGGCTCATTCAACATAACTAAAACCAAAACCAATACTAATAAATCAAGATATAATAATAAAAGAAAGAGGTAATCAACCCTCCTATATAAAATATTGATTCAATATTATGCCATTACCAACAATTACAACTCCAACTTATGAGTTGAAAATGCCATCAACAGGCAAAAAAATTAAGTATCGCCCATTTTTAGTCAAAGAGGAAAAGATTTTAATCATAGCGTTAGAATCTAAAGATCAAAATGAAATTACAAACTCTGTTAAAGATGTATTAAAAAAATGTATTTTAACAAGAGGTATTAAAGTTGATGATCTTCCAACTTTTGATATTGAATATATCTTTTTAAACATTCGTGCAAAGTCAATTGGTGAAGATATTAAATTAATTGTTACATGTCCAGATGATAATGAAACTGAAGTGCCAGTGACAATATACGTTGATGAAATAAAAGTTGTCAAACCAAAGGAACACACCACAGATATTTCATTAGATAAAAATTTATCACTTCGTATGAAATACCCATCACTTAATCAGTTTATAGAAAATAATTTTGAAGTGGAGGAAGAACCTCAAACAGTTGTTAATAAAACTTTTAGATTAATCGCAGATTGTATTGACACTGTTTTTACAGAGGAAGAGGCATGGGAAGCTAAAGATTATACATCGGATGAGAGATTAGAGTTTATTGAACAATTAAATTCAAAACAATATAAACAAGTTGAAAAGTTTTTTGCAACGATGCCTAAATTATCTCACACCATCGAGATTACAAATCCAAACACTAAGAAGAAAAGTAGTATCGTTTTGGAGGGTCTAGCCGATTTTTTCGGTTGAGTATTGCAAGAGAGAGTCTTGAGTCTTTTTATAGAATCAATTTTGCTCTCATGCAATACCATAAATATAGCTTGACAGAACTTGAAAATATGATGCCTTGGGAGAGAGACATTTATTTAACTCTACTCAAGAATTATATTGAAGCTGAAAATCTAAAGAGACAACAAAGAGAAAATTCTTATGGATGAAGAGGCGCAACAACCGAAGAAAATTACAGCTGCTAATTTATTTGCATCAGTTGAAGAGATTCAAGATGTGGCTGGTCGTGCCTTGACTTCATCTCAAGAAAATCTTACAACAATCAGATCTAATGATGAACTAGTAAAAGGAATACAAGAAAGTATTCAAATAATAGAGGAGGATATATCAAACATTACAAATTATTTTATAATACAACAAGAGAGTAGACAGAAACAACTTGAACTTAGGGAACAACAAACAGCGAAACAAGAAGATTTAATTCAAAAACAAGCGGATGAACAGGAAAAGGGTTTAGGTGATCAGAGAAGTAAAACTTTCGCAGATTCTTTACGACAGGGAGCTGCTAATGTTGTTCGTCAAAATCAAGGAGGATTGATAACTGCTGGTCTGGCCTTTGGTTTAAATGCTCTTTCAAATTTGACTGGTTTTGCAGAGGGTGGAGATCCTCCTATCAATAAACCAGCATTAGTGGGTGAGCAGGGGCCTGAGGTTTTTGTGCCTAAAACATCAGGAACAATAATTCCAAATGACATCTTAAAAGATAAAACATTTAAGTTGAGTGGAAAATCAAAAGATTTGATAGGTGGTAATAAAGAATTTTTGAGTGGAATACAAAACATAGCTGATAAACACAACATAAAGGCATCGGAGTTATTAGGATTGATCGCATCAGAGTCTGGTTTTAAAGGAGATGCATTGAATGAAGCCAGTGGAGCTGGTGGATTGATACAATTCAAACCAGAAGTTGCAAAAGAGTTTGGAACAACCGTGGATGATATAAGAGGAATGAGTCTGGTTGATCAGTTACCGTTGATTGATAAATATTTGTCAAAAAATTTACCTGATAACGCAACTACATCTCAGTTGTATTCATCAGTCTTCATGCCCTCATACGCTGATAAAGGGCCAGATTTTCAGCTGTTAGGATCAGGAGATCAGTTTGATGATGGGGAAAAAATTAACTCTACTATCAGAGCCAGATATGAAAGAAATATTGGACTTGATTCAGATAACGATGGATTCATATCAGTTGGGGAACTTGGATCAAGAATAAAAAATAAAATGAGTGAGTTTGGTATTGAAGATTTAACACCACCAGCGGAGGATCTTAGTAGCATAACTTTACCACCTATCGGTGATACAGGTGGTAATCAAGAACTTGCTCAAACCTCAGCGCCTTTTGATACATCAAACATAGAAACAAATGAAATAACAGATACTGAGAGTGAGATACCTTTTATTGATGTTATATCAAATCCATTCTTATCGGTGGTCTAAATGAGAATTAATTCTAAAAATATGTTCACGAGAATAGTTACAAAAGAGAAGCGACTAGACTCGATTGAGAAAAGAGTGTCTGAGAGGGAACAAAGATTACTCGACAAAGAATCAAACGTCACGATCAATACCAATAAATTTTTTCAGTTTGGATATGAAAGAGGACTAGAAGATGGAGATACTCAAGGAAATGAACAAGGAAGATCGGAAGGATATCGAGAGGGATACACAGAGGGATATAATTTGGGATTTGATGAGGGATTTCTAAAAAGACCAGAAAAAAGAGAATATGGTGGCCCTGTTACAAAAGGAAAACCATATCTAGTTGGTGAGGCTGGTGTAGAGAAATTTATGCCAAAAGGCCCAATACCAAATCTGCCAGGCCTTGGTGGTGGAGGTGGTGGTACAGATTCAATCACATCTAAAGCAAAAACTAAGACGTTTGGTGGATATACAACAGATGTGCTTAAATCATTAACTATTCCTGCTAGATTTTTACTTGGAATAAAATCACCAGTTGATGAAACTGAAAAATTTGCTTCCCCTAAAACCCCAGAGGATAAGGTAAGTAGTGCGATTTCTAATTATGTACAAGCAGAATCTAATAATAATGAATTTGGTAGCATAACTAGTAGTATGGTAAATAAACCTAGAGTGCAAACTGTAGTTCAACCAGTAATTCAGACAAACACAAAACAAGTTCCAACTCCCATGCCAATGGGATCGAGTACACAAGTTATTAAAACTTCTAAATCAAAATTACCACCATCAATCGCTAAGATGATAAATTAATGGAAAATAAATATTTTATCAATAATTGCACTTTAATTCCAACGGAGGGCTCATCATTATCTCAAGAGTTTGAGATATCTGGTGGTAATCCTTCAATTACATATTATGAGAGTCTTAAAAGTCCTTCTATTTCATTGTCTCTTCAATTCATTGATGTTGACCAATTAATTAGTCGTGAGGGTATAACTGGTGGCGAGTATATCGATCTGAGTATTAAAGTGCCTGGATTTGATGATTTTGTAATTAATCCTGATAAACATTTTTTAATGTTAAATTCTGTCAAAGATGTGAAGACCACATCAAATAAACAGATAGCTACCTTAGAATTTGTTTCGGTGGAATCTATTATAAATGAAACATCAAGAGTTTCAAAGAGGTTTTCTGGTAATATATCTGATCTTGTCATGGAATTACTTATAGGTGATAAAAAAGGAATTCAAACAAGTAAGAACCTTGATAAAGATCAAGCATTTAACAAATATTCTTTCATAGGTAATATGAAAAGACCGTTTGATACAATTCAGTGGTTGTGCCCTAAAGCTGCAACTGATGATAAAAATTGTGGGTTTTTGTTCTATGAGACGTTGGATGGTTACTTTTTTAAATCAATTCAAAACTTATTAGACTCTGATGCGATTGTATATGAAAAACCAGAAAAACCAGTAGAATCAGATTTTAGAATTATTGAAAATAATTTAGATTCATCAAATGATATTGGAATGAATTGCAGATTAGGAATGTATGCAAATAAAACAATATATGTTGATCTAGAAACTGGCACTACTAAGACAACTGATTATAAAATATCTGAAATTGGTTTGAAAAAACCACCAAAGTTACCAAATGGATTAGAGGACTTTCCAACTCGATTGATGTTAAGATTATTAGATAAAGGAGCGATGCAAAAAGGTTCTAAAAAAGATGAAGGAGAGAAGGAAACTGAGCTTGCCATTTTCCAAAACAAGTCTTATGCTAGGAATAATTTACTATTCTCACAAGCATTAAGTATCTCTGTTCCTTTTAATCCTGACATGAGAGCTGGTCAAATGATTGAGGTCAAATTACCAGTGAAAAAAAGTGAGGATCAAAGTCAAACAGATTATGGATCAGATAGAGATAATGATATTAGTGGAAAGTATTTGGTGTCTGAATTAAAACACATCATAGGTGATAAAAAGGCAAACACACAATTAAAATTAGTTCGTGATGTATTTACCGCTTAAATAAAAGAAACAGGAGAATCAAATGAAATCAATCGAAGATCACATTGAATACGACAAAAAGATTGCTGATGACCCACAAGCGAATCCAGCAGCAAGAAGACATGCAAAAGAAGAGTTACATGAACTCGAAGAGTATGCAGAACATCACAAAGAAGAAATCGAAGCTGGCGATCATCATGATCCAAATGCTTTAGAATTATTCTGTGATATGCATCCTGATGAACCAGAGTGTTTAATATACGACGACTAACTGAATGTATCAACAATCGACTAATTTTTGGGGAAAAGATCCTATGAAGTGGTGGATTGGTCAAGTGACCGATCCAGAGAAAGGAGAGTGGGGAGATTCCTTAGAAAAGACACAAGCAGATGATCCTGATAAAAAGGACATTTATGGGTTTAGATGTCGTGTTCGTATTGTTGGATATCATGACTGTGCTGATGATCTACCAGATAAGGATTTACCTTTAGCACATATTTTACTACCACCTAATGTTTCCACAACTGGTGGTTGTGGTGATACGGTGAATTATCAGGGTGGAGAAGTGGTTGTTGGTTTCTTCGCTGATGGTGATGATGGTCAACAACCAGTTATATTTGGAACACTATTTAAACAACCATTTGTTGATGATGAACTCTCGACTGCAATGTTTAACGCAAAGAGACAAACTTGTTTCACGCCATATACACCACCAAAAGTGAAACAGATGGCAAACAAGACTCAGATATTTAAAACTAATCCAACAAATGTCAAACATACGGCTGGTGAAGTTAATAAAACAAACGCACAGGATCAAGAACAAAACTCCACAAATATAACTACTGATACTTTTAGTCCCTGTGAAGATAATGAGATATCAAAGATCAGTAATGCAATAAAAAGTTTTACACGGAATGTGAATGCACTTCAGACTGTTGGAACTGGTCTGACGATTGATCCACTTTACGGTGGTGTGGTTGATATGCAAGAAGAAATAAAAGCAACCACTAACTTAGTTCATAACTCCATGACAAAACTGATTCGTCGTGGCCGTTCGTGGTTGATTCAAGATACGCTTGATAAATTAAATTTAGATTTAGCAAACAAGGTTGATAAGTTCAATCAAGTTCCTACAGGACAAGCTACAAATGCATTAACAAGCACCATTTTCTGTAATATTGAAAAAATACAGGATGAATTAAAAGATTATCTTGCTCAAAGTTTAGAAAATATGATCGGACAGGTATTAGATGTTCCGATTTGTGGTATTGAAAATTTTCTAGGTGATATGTTTGGTCAGATCAACAACCTTATAGACTCAGCTCTTGGAGGCATGTTTGGACAGTTAAATAATTTACTTGGAACTGGATTACCTCTCCCAAGTGCAACGTTTTCAAAGGCAATTAAATTTGCAAATATCATTACAAATGTCCTTGATTGTGATAAGGTAAACTGTCCACCAACAACTGCTTTTTCATCAAAGTCTGGAGTTTCGCAGGCGATTGAGGATGGTTTCGATGTCTTTGGTAATATACTTGACAAGGCTGGATTGAATGCTATTACTAATTTCGCTGGTAATATTGATAGTATTGCAGATGGAATTCCAGCGTTACCGAGTGCTCCAAATTGTAGCACCAACGTTCTTAAATGTGGCCCGCCAAGAGTTGATTTCTTAGGTGGAGGTGGCACAGGTGCAAGTGGAAGTTCGATTGTAAATGCACTTGGTAGAGTGATTGGAGTTGCAATTGCAGGGCCTGGAAGTGGATATACATCACCACCTTTACTTTCATTCTTTGATAGTTGTGATAAAGGATATGGAGCTGGAGGATATGTTAAAATTAAAAATGGTTCAGTTACAGGTGTTGTAATAACAAGTGGAGGTCAAGAGTATCTACCAAACACAACAGAGACAACTCTCAATTCAGATGGATCTTTGACTGAGAAGGAAGTAATCCCAGATCCAAATGCCAACTATGATGGAGCAGTTTCTTATGTTACATCATTAGATAGTATTGCTATAGAAAATGTTGGTTCTGGATATGCAGACAATGACACACTCACAGTTGAGGGTGGATCTGGACAATCTGGTCAAGCAGAAGTTGAATTAAATATTCAAGATGGATTTATAGTCGGAGCAGATGTTGTAAATGGTGGATTTGGATTTACTAAACTTCCAGATTTAACGATAAATAGTGACACTGGAGCTGGTGCTAGATTGTTACCAGTTCTTAAATTTACTAAGGTTGATGATGCATCTCAACTTGCTCAGGTAA
>VTLG01010269.1_pt1 | contig 10857 bp, 2 predicted proteins | sample 4694571 | NCBI WGS metagenome assembly VTLG01 (sample SAMN12604809, study PRJNA352737) | marine metagenome | biome: ENVO:00000447; feature: ENVO:00000209|ENVO:00000569|ENVO:01000036; material: ENVO:00002151; isolation source: viral sequences binned using virsorter ... | reverse complement strand
CATCTTTTTATATCGCATGTATCCAGAAGTATCGCAATTTATGATTGCTCCTGTTTTTTCATCACGATAAAGATGTTTATGTCCTTCTACTCGTATCATGCTAATGCAATTGCTCGTAGATCACTTAATCTTGGTGCCTCTGCTTCATTTGTGCCACTAAACACCACTTTAATTACAAAACCAGTAAATTCTGATAAGTTATCAGCAGTAAACTGATATTCTAAAAATTCACCATCTGTGCTTGATCCAACCTTCGCATCTGGTCTACCACTATTCCTAGCAGCATTGATGACCTGATCACCAAAACCATCACCATCTGTATCAAGTAAATTATCAAATCCGGGGAACAAGTCATATGATTGTTCTCCATCTGGAATTTCAGAGTTAAATAATTTGTATAACACTCTGAAATCAGCAGATTCAGATTTCTGCGCACTAATTAAAACCTGAAGTGATGTTGCAGGTTGTTTTAAATCAACACGGTTAGAGATATAAACTCCTGCATGAGGATCATTTGAGTTTAATTTAACTCTTGAATCCAAAGCATAATCATCTATTGGTTTATTTAAACGGTTTCTAATATAGATGATTGAAGCATTCATCATATCAATTACTGGTGATAAATTTGAATCACCAGATAGCAATCTAATTGCTATTGTATTCGATCTATTTAATGGTAGATCATTCAATCGTGCTGTTTCATTTATTGGTGATGCAACCAATCTTGGTGTGCTTAATGTTTTAATCGCATTTAATTTGACATCTTCAAACCCTTGATCAAGGAATGATACTTCACTACCACCAGCACTTGTACCACTGACTGTTCTTGTACGAGCAGACAATGCTGTTTGTCCGGGTGTGATGTGATTTATTAATGGATAAATTTGATTATATTGAATATTCTGTGATACAAATATTTCATTACCTCCACCAAATGAATCATCAAAGAAATTCATCATATCATCACCAGATGTTCTTCCAGTGCTTCTAGGAATTTCGATGTAATATTTATCAATATCACTCTCAGTTCTAAGTAGTGAAGTTGATGGTAATTGATGATCAGTATTGATTCCAGTCAAGGAAAATCCATTAAATTCGTATTTGTACACTAAACTTCCCTTTGCATGTTCACGAATCGCTGTTCCACTTATTCCTCTTTCGGAGATATACAATGATTCGTTACTAGAATCAACTGTTGTATATTTCATTATCTCATTATTAACCTTGACAAATCCTGCTGTTACAGGTTTTCCTTCAAACTCAGCAAATGGTAATGTTGCATTTGCACCACTTGCAGGATCATCAAGCAGCAATACACTTGTGGATAATCCAATCGTTGCATTTAATATAACAGGTTGAGTATCAGGTTGAATATTTGAAATTTCTAACTTATTATTTCCAGAATGCATACCATGATTATAATGAGAAACCTCGATCACATTTCCAGCATGAAGTGCATCGATTGGAGTGTTTACAGTTCCATCAACTAATTTGTTATTTGTTAATGCAACATAATTAGTTCCATTAAAATGTAGTAACGCAGCATTATTTGAAAATGTCTGACCCTGAACATCTGTAAGATATAAAGTATCAGTTGCAGAAATTGAATCAATTGAGAATAATGCTCCAGATCCAGATTGTTGTCCAGCACCAAGAGTAGATGTTACAATACCAACTAAATCACCAACAGAATAACCAGATCCAGCAGCGTTAATCGCAGCACCTGTTACAATTCCATCTGATCCTGAATTTACATCTAATGTCAATCCTGTTCCACCACCAGTAACATTAAATGTACTTACAGTTTGACCAGAAAGACTCGCCTTGTATCCAGATCCACCTGCTTCAAGTGATTCTCCAGAAACAACACCACCAAGTCTCTCAACGATTCCATTTGGTGTGGTATTCGCAACACCGGCAACTCCTGCACCAATTCTTTTACCAACTGCAATTTCAGACGCTGTAGCACCTGTATCAATCTTAACTTTCATCTTTCTTGGTAAAGTTCTGATTGCATTATTTTTTAAGTTTGGAATCAAACTACTTTCATAATTTAATTCTGGATTATATAAAATCACTTCTGCATCTCTTGATTTAGAGAAGTCTGCTTTATATAAAATACACTTAAGATCTTCAAACTGACTTGGAGTCCAAATTGATCCGTTCTGTGACTTAAATAAACTTCCTCCAATGTATTGTTTTGAGATTACAACACTCTCTGCATCAGGTAAACTTTGTGTTTCAATAGTAGGTTCACCCATACGACCAATCCATGCTTCATAGTTGTTACTAGAGGGAGCTAGAAGGACGAGAGCGTACTCTTCTCCTGATGGTAGATATATTGGAGATGGGAATGTAACTCTAGTTGCTACAGAGGCATCTTCAGACACATTAATCTGAGATGGTTCTAAAACAACTTGTGCGTAATCTTGAACAAGGAATAATGTTGGAATACCTAACTCCATAGTTCTTAATTGAACTGTGAGTTTTTCTTTTACATCTTTTTTTCTTAAGAAAATATCAACTGCAGTAAGGAATGCACCACTCTCATCAACAGTGAATGATTGTGCTAATGGATCACTCCTCCTTCTCCTTCTTCTTCGACGAGGTTGTACTATCTGAGTAACATTAGTTACGTTTGTAGTATTGTTTGTAACATTAGTTACATTAGTTACTTCAGTGACATTAGTTACGTTAGTAATTTCATTTGTTATGAATTCATTTGTGATATTAAATACAACTGGCACTGGAGGTGGTGGTGGAATACGAACGACCACTGTAGATTGTCTAAATGTATCCACAACTCCACTTGTACGATAGGTTGTTTCCACACTACTAATAGATGGATCTCCTAGTAATGGTCTTCCATTAGTTGAACTTGATGTCAACTTAAATGTTTTTGTACCATTCTGGAATCTTAACTGTGGAACTGGAGAACCAAAAGGATTACGGAAGAAGAATGATCCTCTTAAATCACCCACAGAATCAGATATTAATCTAATATTAGAGACTGTAGCAGTTGCTCCACTTGTTGATCCAACTAATTTTATTCCAGTTTCAATGTATCCAAAAAATCTACCTTGTGCTTCTTCAACAAGTGATGCTATATCAATGTTTAAAACTGTAGAAGACGCAGAGTATAAACTTGGTAAAGTCAACCCTGAATTGTATGGATTAGTTGTATAGACTGTTGTTGGTGAACTGATACTTCCAGTTTTATGATTTGGAGCACATGTTCTTGCTGCAAATACTCTTGTTGATCCAGCAAAACCTTCAACTGTTTCATTTACATCAAATGAACCAGAATCCATTGATACTTCAATCAGTTTTGGAATAATATCGATTCCTGATTGACTATCAAAGAACGCATAAAATCTTGTTAATGGTTTAACACTACTTACATCAAATGCTACGTTGCGGGATCTTATATGTGTATCAGGTTCACTACTTACAATACGATCATTTGTAAATGTCTCTTCAGTATCACCTAAAACTGTTCTTGTGCCATCATCTAAGATGATATTTCTTGTCCAAGAATCTGCGCTAGGATTTAAAACTATATTACCATTAAATGAAACCATGTTAAAAGGGTTAACATTTTCAATTCTTGATGCTAGTGGTTGATTTAATAAAACAACATCATCATAATCAAGAGTAATAAAGTCTCCAGTTTTTCTGACACCAGAATCAAGAAGTGCTAAATTATCTGAAAAATCAGCAGTTTGTGAATTTAATGAGTTATCAAGTGCTAATTCTGGTTTGATTGAATAAAAATCAGTTGGTGTAACTAAATTTTCAACACTTGCAATTACATCACATTTACAGTCTGGATTTGCTCGATCTAATAAATTTGTATTTTTAAAATCATCAACAAAAAATCCAGTTTTAAATCTTGATAATCCATCAGCATCTTGTACTTGAAGTGCTTTTGTATCTAATTCAAGTAATGAAAGTGATGTTAGTTCTTCAAGATTTTCAATTCTGTCTTCTAATTTTCCAATGTCTCTCATTGTATAACGACGATTATCAACGACTGTTATTACAGCATCTTTAACATTATAAAGATATGGAGGTACCGCGATAGTTGCAATTGTCATCGCAGTGTCAATATCAGCAGGAACTACAGGATCCTCTGATGAAACACCCTTAATTATTTGGAAATCACCATTAGTATAAGCATCTCCAGAATTATCACTTGCATCTAATATTAACTTATCAATTCTTGGAAGATAAAATTTAAAATCTAAAGTTGATGCTTCATTTGGTGCAGGAACTAGTGTTGGATTAGTTCCGGATGAATTAAATGTTCTATTTGGAAAGGCAAAAGGTGAAGTAGATCCGCTATAATCAGCAACTCTTGGTCTAAAATCTAATGCATCACTTGCTCTTAATCCATTTTTAAGTAACGGAACGTCTTTAAAATTATTTGCAGGATATGATCCTACTGCAAATACATCACCAGTATCATTTGCTGGAACTATAAATTTATCAAAAATAACTCTTACTCTTTTTGATGGAATTGTCGCACCATCTTTTCTGACAATTCGAGAATAATCAGCGTATTCATCTCTTTGACCATTATCAAGAATATAATTAGATGTTACATCTTTAAACAATCCTGCGATAGTACCTTGTAAATTTGTAGTGATACTCGATTCTTCAAACGTAATTGACTCACCAATTATAAATTGTGCTTGAGTAAATCTTATAATTTCAAGAGTTGTAGCACTTGTTTGTCCTGCTAAGATAGCAATCGCACCACTTTCCGCACCTTTAATTTTTTCACCTAAAACTGTAACTGTGTTAAGAGATAATCCACTTACAAAAACTAATTTATCTAATACAGGATCCGCTAAATTTACTGATTCAAATATACCAACCACATCATATACATCTGGAGTATTCAAAGAGATCTCTTTATCTTGTACTCTTAATCCATAACCAGAAGAAGTTGTTAGTCCATGAGTTGCTATTCCTGCATTAGTTTTATTAATTACAATTGAATTACTTCTAGAAACATTTTTTGTTTTCTGTGAAATAATGTCTTTTTCAAGAGTCACATTGACAACCTTTGCACCATTTACAATATTATTAAATGTAATTGATTGATTATTGGCACCTAATACTACTTGACTTGCCTCTAATGTTTGATGAGTAGTGTCAGTAGATGTTTTTTTAGAAATACTATAACGATCAGCGTCAAATGGTACAAAAGATGCACCTGTTACGTCTGTTAAATCCGAAACACTTACAGTTAAAGTGTTAGATGATGCAGTTTTTTGTACTTGAGATTTAATGAATAATTTGGATTGTGCTAGTGAGACATCAGAAACATTCTTCTTCTGAAGTTTTGCATATAATCCGGCATCATTTAAAAATATTTGTGGAACACCTTTACGAACTGAAGCACCACCACCAGCGATAGATGATGAATTTACTCCCCCAACAGCTGTTGCTGCTGCTAATGTAACTGTTTTAAGATCTGCACTTATTGCAGTTATACGACTAAAAGATGGATCAGCAGCACTTGCTGTGTTTGAAATTAAAATATCGTCTACCTTTAAAGATCCAAATGTTTTACCTGCACAAGTCATATTGCTTCCACTTACATTGATTCTATCCGCTGGACTTAATTCTTTTATTGGCACTTGTTTTAAGACTAAATCACCAGAAAAATCAGCACCTGATATAAATGTGTCTTCTTGATGAACTGACATCACATCCTCAAGACCATTTTTATCAACAGTTGTGATTGATCTAGTTAATGAATTATCACCATTTATTCTAATCTGTTCACCCTCTATAAATGTTCCTGATACCTGTTCTAAATCATGATTAGTTCCTGCACCACCTGCCTCTTCTGCAAATCCAGTCGCACCACTACTTAATCCTTCTACAAAAGAACCTACAGGTAATTCAGTATTAGATAATGCAACATTAACTGTTATTTTTGTGAATAATTGAATATCATATAGGTAAAGATCAAACTGAGTTGTTGCATCTTTGTAAGAAGCATCTGTATTTTCAAATGCATATATTCTCGCTCTACCAATAGTTCCTCCTGATGGAGTTGGATTATTACCACTTCCTTTTCTTTGAGATCTTAAACTAACAGTTGAATCTCCAACCGATTTATTCAAACCTAATACTGGTGTTCCATGAACATTGTTCAATTTAAATAATGTTCCTAATGCAAAATTAACCTTTGCAGACTTAAATTCTGCCTTGTCTCTTGGTTTATCAACGTCAATAATTGATGTACCAGGCTTTTCGATATCATGACCTCTTACGTATGCTTTTCCGGGAGAAACTCTCACACACATTAAAGGTTCTTCAGGAGTATTTCTTTGATCAGTTTTTTCATTTTCTAAAAATATACCCTCATTTGATACTCCATCATTTAAACATTCTGCAAGATCAACTTTAAAATTACCAACTGAATAATTTCCAGATTCCTCGTAAGTTCTTTTTGCAAAATAATCTTTAATTATAGAATAATCTGGTTTTTTTGCGTTTTTCTTAAGTTGCCCATCATCAAGACGCATTAATTCTACAAAATTCTTATCATTGTAGTCAGTTAATGGTTTTTTTGTTAAAGTAGTTTTTATTTTTAGTCGATCTGCACCGGGTGCTGCAAAGTTTGAAAATCCTCTAGCGTTATCAAATAATGAGGAATCATCTTTTGCCTGAATTATTTCTTCCTGAATAAAAAGACCAACTCTATAGTTAGGAACATTTGAATAAGGGTCAAGTACAATCTTATCAGCAGATACATTTACAAAATGACCGCGAATAAAGAATACACCATCTCCTATTGAAACAGCAGAACCTGTTTTGGATGCGTCTTGATCGATAAGAGATGCAACTGTTTCTCCAGCAGTTATCTGTGTGTTTCCGTATATAAATGACTCTTCAACAACTAAATTTTCACCATCAGTCATAAATGCAACTTCATTATTATCGCCAGAATCGATATACTTTACAAATAAAGTTAGATGTGTAACTTCGGTAGAATCTTCAGGTAATGCATAATTGTCAATTTTTATCTTTATGCCACTATCTTCCCCTTTTAGTATTTTACCCTTTAAATTTTCAACATATAATGATACTGGTGTTCCTAAATGATCTGAATTTAACTTTAATGAGTAGTATTCATAGTCATAACTTGTGTTTCCGGGGATAACCATTGATCCCTCTTTAAACATATGACTACCGAAAGTTTCAATCTGATCTTGTAATATTGACTGTAAAGTTGATAATTCACGAGCCTGTACTGGTCTACCCGGATTGAATAGAACTCTGTAGAACTGATTATCCTTGGAAAAATCGTCGTAGTATGGACTTATATTTAAATTCGTTTTTTGTGGCATTTTTTAAAATTCCAGAATAATTTTTATGTCTTCCTTTTGTCTCAAGTTTCTTGAGATTTTTGCTCGATTGTCAATGTATAATAAATCACCTGACCCTTTATTTATCTCAGGTGAAGCAAGACCACTTGTGAATGAAACACCTAAAGCAACATTGTTATTTTTGACATCAGTTGTAATACCAGAACTAAATGTAGTTTCAACAGATCCACTTCCTCCGGGAAATGAAACTTGACTTGTAGTTGATACAAAATCAAACTGCTGTGATCCATTCGTTACGTTTGCATAATCAGTTTGGTCATTTCGATTACCAAAATATAATGATCTATCTTGGATGTATTTAATGACATTTACATCACTATCATATGAACTTATGTATCCAAAAGCAGTTTGTCCTGTGCTAACAGTTTGTTGCAATAGTCCACCAACTGCTGGAGTTCCTGCTATTGTTGAAAATTTAATTGATTTTAACGCAGAAAACGTACTTCCGGTGTAAATTGATGTTGTACCAAAGGATGTTGGATTTTTCACTAATGAAACTTGTGCAAATTGCGAATCAATTGGAAAATCTTTTGTAGAATCATCAAATCTAGCGTAAACAAGAACACGATCTGCTCCTAATTCTTTATATAAATCAAACCCATGTCCCTTTGATGGGGGAATAATCGGGATTAATTTTGCAGGTGTGCCACCCTGCACCGCACCACTATTAATTGTGCCTAAATCTACAACACCATAAGTATATCCTTTACCACCATTGGAAACTGTGCATTTAGTTATCTTTGTTCCAGAAACTTCAACTACTACCTTTCCACCAGTTCCGTCACCTAGAATATTAAACTCTCCACCAGTCGTAGTATAATTATTTCCTTGATCAGCAATATAAACCGTTTTAATTTGATTATTGTTTATATCCGAATCACCATTTTCACGAACTGCTTGAATTTGCGCATCAGTGCTTGTATTCCAATTATTTGGTAACGCAATAAAATCAGTAGAGTCAAATTTAATTATATCGCTTGGATTGACTGTGAATAAGTATTTCCAAACATACCCATCTTGACTTTCTCCTGCCTTTGATGGTTCTAAATCAGTAAAAGTTGGTTCATCTTCAGATGCATTTCCTGTAGTATTAATTCCTGATGATCCATTCTCAATACAAATATAAACATTAAAGTTGCTATTCATTACATAGTAGTTCGCAGCATATAAACGTGTTGCCCCTGTATTTGGAGCACTATTTGTGGTGCTGTAATCTTGACGATACATATCATACTTAACACCTTTAGTCCAATCAATTCGACGAACTAATCTTCTGACGTTTGCTTCTGTAACTCTCTTACCAAATTGAGTTGTATCTCCAACATGTGCGATATCCGAAAAACTATCAACTGGATTAGGTGTCGCAGTATCAAAATTATTTGCTCTTCCAAAACCAACAGAGGCAGGAGCAGGATTAGGTAAACCTAGTGAGATATAGTAAGAATTAGTAGACGAAGAAACTCCTGCGACAAAATTACTTGCATTTAATATTCTAAACTGATCTGTAACAATTGCTGGCATTACTATATTGTTTTTTCTATATTTATACAGGAAATCGTCATGGTGTGTGTGACCTCTTAATTCCACCACCATCACGGATACCAAAACCTCTTCTTTGAATGGTTGGGAATGTTGAAATACCCAATCCTTCACCTGCAATCACTGTATTTCCAGTGACCCCAATAGCGACTGGATTATTTCTTACAAAATCACCAGATGCTGGTGTTAAAACTCCGAAGGAGAACTTACCTTTCTCTATGTCCTTCACAATAATTTGTCCATACATTGCATTTGGATGATTTGCACACTGATAGAAGAATGAGGTGCTACCTGCTCCAATTTGTGAGGTATTGAATACAAGAGTAGAACCATTTGCTCCAGAACCTGTAATACCTGTTGTATAGTTTGATCCACCCAATGTTCGTTTGATTGTAAATGTATGTCCACCAGTACCATTTGCGATACTCAAAATATCACCCTTTTCAACATAAATTGTAGGATTATGAGCACTTGATAAAGTTGGTTGTGTGCTAAATTCACCTCTATGCTTACCACTAGCGATGTATGATGTATTTCCTGATCCAACACCACCAAATGTCACAGTAAATGGTAAATTAGTTTTTGCAAGATCAATACCAGTAGTATTAATTCCAGAATGAACGTTAACTTCAATCTCTGCAGCATTTGAGTGTCTAGTAATATTTTTAATCATATAAACATTATCCACAAACGTTCTACCTATTGCAACAACATCTGTATCTGCACCACTCTCATTTAAACTTGTAACTCCATGTCCAACTGAAGTATCAGAGATATAGATTGGCATTGTTGCTTTTAGATTAGTAAAGGCACCGGATCTTGATAAACCAAACTTAAGTCCCATAGTTGATCCAATCATAACTGTGGATATGCCAGTAACAATTCCTGAGAATCCAGCAAAATCAGCACTTGAAGTATCAATTGACTCAATTAATTCAGTCACTGGTTTCTGAGCAAACGCAATAACTTTTGGGGTAATTGAAGTTGAATATCCAATACCACCACTATTAATGGTAACTGATGTGATTGTTCCATTTGTAATATTTGCAGTTGCCACAGCAGTTGATCCAATACCAGTTGCAATCGGTGATACCTTCATTGGGACTGGTGGTTGTGAAATATGGACAGAAGTTGAGTTACCAACATATCCACTTCCTCCATCTGCAACTGCTATTGCTGAGATAGTCCCTGCAGCTGATACAGTTGCTGTAAATGATGCAGACACTGGATTATTGTCATTAATTATTAATGCACTAAAGTTTATATCATTAACTGCAGAGTCTTCATTTGCTTCATATTGGAAGAAGTTTGCATCATCAACATATATTTTACTTGTTGATCCTGTGCCAATATCACCGATAATTCTTGCTGTTGGATATATTAACGGTTCAATAGAATCTCTTGATTTTGAAACAACAACTCCATTTACAACCTTATCTTCTTTCTGTTTAATCCATGTAAGTGGTTTATTTGTAGCAGAATCATTAATTCCAACACCAGTGTAAATTTCTGTTTCAAGAGTATCAGTGGTTGTGATACCAGAAACTGTTCTATCTCTTTGTGCTAGATCAATTAATCTTCGTGTATTTTGATTTGTAAGAATACTTGTATCATCATTTGCCTGTAATTTAACAACGTCACCATTTTTAATTGTTTCAACAACATTAATTTCTGCTACGTCTTCTGATGCAGTTCCTTTATAGAAGAATACTGCAATATCATCATTTGCTTCAGGTGCTGTAGTAAATTCAAATGTAGTGCCACCTTCAAATGAATATGCTACTCCGGGATCTTGTAATACATTGTTTACATATATTATTAACAACGCATTCATGTCAATCTGTTGTGAGTCAACAGTTTGTCCTACATCAAAACTTAGTAATTCACCATTTACTCTTAGTGGGAATCT
>VTLG01017220.1_pt1 | contig 10859 bp, 13 predicted proteins | sample 4694571 | NCBI WGS metagenome assembly VTLG01 (sample SAMN12604809, study PRJNA352737) | marine metagenome | biome: ENVO:00000447; feature: ENVO:00000209|ENVO:00000569|ENVO:01000036; material: ENVO:00002151; isolation source: viral sequences binned using virsorter ... | reverse complement strand
ACTCGACGGAGCCTGCGCCCGTGTACATCGGTCGATTGGATCAGGGCTCAAGTGGTCAAGCGACAGAGTGTATATACATTTTTCACTAACCGTCTGTCGCTAGTCGATCGCTTGACCCCTGATCCACCAACACGTGTTTGGCCCTATGGAAAGTGGATCAGGGCTCAAGTTTGGTTAAGTGTGCACTCGGTGAGAAGTAGGAAGGCAAACAACCCAGTTCCAATTTTCTCATAAAGGTCCCATTGGTATCCCGTTGGGGTCGTTCCCCGAAACCTCGTTTAAGATTAGTCAAATCACACACTTGACCCCAGAACTATTACCGGATGTCACCCGATATTTTAGATGGTTTCGCCATCTTTCCCACTAAAGGGTTCTAGACATCTTTAGGTCTAGCAATAGTTCTGGGCTCAAGTTTGGTCAAGTAAGTTCGGGGGAATTCCATTAGTATGCTCCCACCTACTTGACCCCCGATCACTGACCAGCGCTATCCTTTAAGCCGACAAGCTTACTAGGGAATGTGTAAAAAACCTAGACGCTGTCAACGATATACACCATCGGCATCAGTTGTTCTTGTGCCAGTGATCGGGGCTCAAGCTGGGCGCTTTCGCGCCCAAACTTTTTAAAACGGGATTTCTTCTCCCACTTCTTTTTTATTTTTTGCTTTCCATTCTGCAAAGTCTTTTCTATCCTTGTTGTCATCGTCAAGTTCTCTGCATATAGCATCTGTAACAACATCAAGAACGACTTGTAGTTCTTTTTCTGTGTCAAGCATTAAAACTTTTTTAATGACATCTATTTTTTTATCATTTACCATTTTATTTCTCGCTTTCTTTTATCCACAATCAATGCAAACACCTTGCACTTGTGCTGACCATTCATCGGGTTTGGGTATGCAATGACACAATGTACATTGAACCCAGTGTTTATTTTTAGAGGGGAATTCAAAACCCATACTTTCTAAAAACTTTTTTGTTTGTTCTTTTTTATTCATAATACTATCTTACAATATCCCAGAACTAATGTCAAGCACTTAATTGCTTTTCATATTCTTTAATTAACTTATTAAGTTGTTTCATTGTTAACATTTTTACGGCTTTTATTTGTGCCTTCTCATAACAATGCTCTGGCTCTGGGTCGCTAGGGTCTATATCTCTACGATCAATCCTACCGCAAACGAGTATTAGTTTTTCTATTAACTTTTGTTTTTCAGTCATAGCCTATACTCTACCATAAAATCCCATAACTGTCAAGAACTTTATTTAAATAATTATCTTGACATATCTCATAAAATCCTATATACTAGGATGGTGGCTGGGGACGGCGGTGGTATATTAAGGTTGCACAACTCTAGGTTGTATCGCTAGATTTTAGCCCTTGACATTAATTGATTATTCATATATAATCCCAGACAGAAAGCGAGGAAACATGAAAGATATAAACGAACTACCACAAACATTTTTTATCACTTATTATGCGAGAACTCATAATGGTGAAACGATTAAAAATGGTGGCACATTTATAACTAGGAAAGCAAGCGCCTATAAACCTAATGGCGTGATCGGTAAAATGTTCACAGATAAAAATGGAACAGACCGATTTATATATTGGGATTTAGATGCTGGAGACTGGAGACATGCAACGGGTAGCTGGCAAGTGAAGGCGGTAGCATAGTGATTGAATTATTAGAAACATTCTGGACAGCTAAAATAGAGTTGCGAGTAATACTACTCGCAACTCTTGTCATGGGTTGCGGTTGGTATTGGCAAGAATATAGACGCAAGCAACAAGAAAAAAAACAAGAGAGGTTAAATCAAATCAAATGAAATATTGGAACGAAGAAAAAATAAAGAGCGCGAAATATAATGAAGTCTTAATACAATTAAATGATCTTCTTAAAGATTATTATTATAATAGTGAAACAGAAAATATGTCAAAAGACGTATTTATTAGTATTGATAATATAATACAGTTTATGAAAAAAGAAAGATTATAACACTTGACAAGAGGGATTAAATCATATATAATCCCAGATAGAAAGCGAGGAAAAAAATGACAACAACACTAATACTAATACAATTACTGATGGGATTTGTTTGCGCCTTTTTGGGTGTAATAGTAATGTTTCATTCTGGTGAAGTATGGTTAGGATTCGCAATAACATTAGTTGGATTCTATGCAGTATTGAGATCACTACATCATAGAGATACATACTGTAAATAACACTTGACAAGAGGGATTTATTCCTATATAATCCCATATATGAAAGCGAGGAACATGAAAGAAATAATAGTAAGAGGTAAAAAAGTAAAAGTTCCATTTGAAGACGCGGATTATAATTTAGATGGTGAAGAAAATGTAACCATCTCAAATAGATTCAGCGGAGAGAAAGCCACAGTACCAGGATACGCGGCCGCTGTTTATGATGTGATTATGGGCGCGGAACAATTTCAACAATGGGATACACAGCGCAAGGGATTGGATTGGTTTGCGAAATACTTTCCTAAACAATATATGATATTACTAGACTGAGTAACAACCATAGGTTGTGGCGCTAACGCGCCACACCTCGCGTATCATAACGTGTGTGTGAAATACCACACACGTGTGATATAAATGTCACACGGCCGAGCGAGCTCGCCCGCCCCCCAATTCGCGCGTAATATGTATGCAGTTTATGCATCAACCACAGGTTGTATCGCCGGTCATAATTGATGCGCTAAAATTTTTGCGCCCCTTCGGGGCGCAGTTGATAGAGGTACCAGACCCGATCCAGAAAAAGTAAATCGACCTTTTTTCCGAATACATAAAATAAAAAGGGGTCCCACTGCTTTCGGCTTTATTACTTGATTTAGACAGTTATAGCGGTTAAAAATCATTTTGGTACCATAAGAGACACTTATGCTTGAAATAAAAAATATTATAAAAAAATTAAAGGTTGAAAACCTGCCCCCAGACACTAGACGCGAGTTGAAACGATATCTGGTTCAATTAGATAGAAAGCAAAAATATAGTAGGATTCGAAAGGATTTTCTAACATTTGTAAAACACATGTGGCCTGATTTTATAGAAGGGTACCATCATAAAATTGTTGCCGAAAAATTTAATGATTTAAAATCTAGAAAAATTAAGAGACTCATTATTAACATGCCCCCACGGCATACAAAATCTGAATTTGCTTCTTTCCTTCTTCCTGCATGGATGATTGGAAACAATCCAAAATTAAAAATTATTCAAGCAACTCACACCGCTGAACTTGCGGTAAGGTTTGGTCGTAAGGCTAAACACTTAATGGATAGTGAAGAGTATAAAGAAGTCTTTCCAACCAGACTCATGGAAGATAGCAAAGCCGCTGGTCGCTGGGAAACAGAACAAGGCGGAGAGTATTTCGCAGTGGGTGTTGAAGGAGCCGTAACCGGAAGAGGTGCGGATCTATTAATTATTGATGATCCACATTCCGAGCAAGATGCTATGTCCAAGAAAGCATTAGAGAGAGCTTACGAATGGTACACCACAGGACCACGACAAAGACTTCAGCCTAATGCCGTCATTGTTTTAGTTATGACACGATGGAATAAAGGAGATTTAACAGGACTCTTACAAAGTGCACAAAAGGAACCTAAAGCCGATCAATGGGAAGTTATAGAATTTCCAGCGATCATGCCATCGGGTAAACCCGTGTGGCCAGAATACTGGGACTTGGAACAACTCTTATCCGTTAAAGCATCGGTGGCACTTCCTAAATGGAATGCGCAGTACATGCAGAACCCTACGTCAGAAGAAGGGGCTCTCATTAAAAGGGAGTGGTGGAAGAAGTGGCCAGAAGATCGAGGCATTCCTAAATGTGATTATGTTATACAAAGTTATGATACCGCTTATCTTAAAAAAGAAACCGCTGACTTTTCAGCCATTACTACGTGGGGTGTATTTAGAGAAAATGAAGATACTAAACCTAATTTACTTTTACTCGATTCGGTTAAAGAACGATTCGAGTTTCCTGATCTTAGACGCGAGGCACTAAAATTATATAAATATTGGGAACCTGAGATTGTTTTGGTGGAAGCCAAAGCAGCGGGACTACCTTTGACCTATGAATTAAGAAATATGGGCATCCCAGTTATTAACTTTACGCCGAGCCGTGGAAATGATAAGCATAGTCGAGTGAACGCAGTTTCACCGTTATTTGAAGCCGGACAGATTTGGGCTCCAACCCATCTGCAATTTGCACAAGAAGTTATGGAGGAATGCGCAGCATTTCCCTATGGCGAACATGATGACTTGGTGGATAGTACCACACAAGCTATTATGAGATTTAGACAAGGAGGATTGCTCGGTCACCCGGAAGACTACAAAGATAAACCTCGACCCATGGATTTTAAGGAGTATTATTAGACATGTTATTAAAAGCTGGCATTGAAATTTTCAAAGTACTTAGTAGAATAGGTGTTAAACCTAAAGATGTTATTGGAATGGGTGGAGATATCGTAAAAATGGGAAAAAGTCTGTTTAATACGCGCGTAAATCCAAAATTACTTGAATTTATTGCAAAAAATGAAAAAATTCCGACTAAAATCCTAGAAAATATCAAAATTCACGCTAGAACGCTAAAAAATACGACTGAAAACCAACAAAAGCTGTTTTTAGAAAATATTAAGAGTATTCAGAAAGCAAAAACACCTAAAATACCGGTTAAATCCCCGTCGCCAGTCACTAGCGTCCAGAAACCAGGATTAAGTGTCAAGGAACCAGCGGCTGAAGCTTTTAAAGGCTGGACACCTAAAGTTATTAAAGGCGGTAAAGACAAATTAGCCACCGGCGGAATCGCAAACCACTTTAGGGTTCGATAATGCCTAGCACAGATATAAAAGATTATTATAGAAGAGCCTGGGGGATTGGGGATCGAGTTGGGTTTGCTTTAGGAACGGGACTTTCAGAAACAACCAATCCAAGATACTCAGGTAAAGTTTATCGAGTCGCTATTAAACTTCCACCAGGAATGAAGAATCCAACGGGTGGAGAAGGAAGATATATTGAGGTGGTAAGAAAAAAGACACCTGAAAATTTAGCTTACTTAAAAAAAATAAGAGATGAAATTTATAAAGAGATTAATAAATTCTATGGACCCAATCGAATTAAAACGAAAACAGTTTTAGATTTTTGGAAAAATAATAAAACCATGACTGCTGCTCAAGTAGCAGAAAAATTTAAAGGGAAGATCGGTCCCACTGGATATAAGTTTACAGCTGAAAGTGTTAGAAAAATAGCACTCGATGCAGGAATAAAAGGACAGTTAGGAAAGTCTATAACACAAGGACGATCTTTAAAAGAATTAAAGGAACTTTCTAAGACCTTACCCAATGCTTCTAAGTATTTAGCAGAATATAATAAAACTAAAGATCTTTCACGGTTTAGATTAAATATACATCGTGCGTTGGGTCAGTTAGCAAAGACTCCGGAACAACGAAAAGCATGGCGAGCGGCTTGGCTTAAAACGGAAAAGGGAGCAGCATCACATGCTTTATCTGAAGCAAAACGAATAGCTAAAACCATGGAAAAAATTGGAAAGTTTAACGCTGGTAATACGGCCCATGATAAAGTTTTTCACAGTTTATGGAGATCGGCGACTCAAGCTGCAGATTCACGTTGGAAAATGATTACAGAAAAACCCGAGAAGTGGACTAATGCCAATTCTAAGGCCGCTAGATTTTATGATACTAAAACAAGAAGGATTATAACTCATAAAAATTTAGAAAAATATTTAGATGAAGTGATGGGTAAAGGAACCTATAAAAAAGCTTTGGAACCTTGGAATGAAGCGAAAGCTCTTAAGAATACATTAATTAATTACAAAGGATCAGAGAAGCGTTTAGGTTCTTTATTACAGGATCGATTTTTTACTAAAAAGGATTTAGCTAGTTTAAAAATAGGAAACAGTGCATTTGCTGTTCACCATCCAGCGAATGTTAGAAATAATTGGTGGAGAGGACAGGTCACATTCTTTGATGATAATAAACGTTTAAACGATTTGGAAAGAACGTTTACGTCGCAAATGAAAAAATTTAAAACTGATATAGGTAAACAAAAAATTTTAAAAAGTACTTTAAAAAAAGATATTGCTAAATTAGGACCCATTGCTCTGGAAACGGAATTTGGTAAATTTGGAAGAACTTCTAAACAAGTGGATCTTTTAAAATATATTGGGAAGAAAGCTAAAGATCCTGCTTTAACGAAAGGACTGGCTTCTTTAGCTGGTAAGGGAGGTTTAAAAGGCCTTCGATTTGTTCCTGGTTTAGGACTTATCGTAACAGCTGGATTTGCAGGTTATGGAATCTATGATGCGATTAAAAAAGGCTATATGAGTCCTGAAGATTTACTGGCTTCTGCCGTTTGGGGAAGTGGAGTTGATATTGGACCTAAGAACAAGGTGAAAACAGAAAATGAAGAATCCGTCGCTAGTTAAAAACATGAAACACGTAAAATGGAAAGCGATCCCGCCTTTGAAGGGACCTAACCCTAGAGGCTTGATTAAAGCAACAAAACAAGATAAACCAGAAAGATTGGAGAAACCTACATGGCAGAAATAGATAAGGGCTTACCAAACGTAAGACGTAATGTAACCCTACCCGCTCAAGACGAATTAACAGAAGTTCAAACAGCCGTACAACAATCTATTCCTTCACACGAAGGAACCGAGATTACGGAAAATGAAGATGGTTCAGTAGATATTGATTTTGAACCAGGTGCCGTAGCACCAGCGACAAGCGACAATCATTATATGAATCTAGCAGATTTACTGCCGGATTCTATTTTAGATCCCATCGGTTCCGAACTGTTTGGCAATTACACAGATTACAGAGCATCCCGAAGAGAATGGGAAAGATCCTATACGCAAGGACTGGAACTGTTAGGGTTTCAGTTTGAAATGCGTACAAGACCTTTTCAAGGAGCATCAGGTGCAACGCATCCGGTTTTAGCGGAAGCGGTGACGCAGTTTCAAGCGCAAGCTTATAAAGAATTATTACCTGCAGATGGTCCGGTTCGATGCCAAGTGTTAGGTAGACCGACAAGAGAAAAACAAGATCAATCGGTGAGAGTTAAAAATTTCATGAACTATCAATTGATGGATGTTATGAAAGAGTTTGAACCGGAATTTGATCAGATGTTATTTTATCTGCCGTTAGCAGGTTCAACATTTAAAAAAGTTTATTATGACGATTTACTGGGACGAGCGGTTTCAAAGTTCGTCACTGCAGATGACTTAGTGGTTCCGTATTCAGCTACCTCATTAGAAGATACGGAATCCATTTGTCATGTTTTAAAAATTTCAGAAAATGATTTACGTAAGCAACAAGTTTCTGGATTCTATAGAGATATAGAACTGGGAAAACCTTACTATGAACAAACTGAAGTTAAGAAAAAAGAACGAGAGCTGGAAGGAACAAGCGCAACAGGTTATCAAAAGAATAATCCTATTTATACTTTGATTGAATGCCATGTTGACTTAGAGATTGAAGGCTTTGAAGATAGAGGCGAAGACGGGATGCCAACCGGTATTAAAGTTCCCTACATTGTGACCATAGACAATGGTACGCGAAAAGTATTATCAATTAGAAGAAACTACAGATTAGACGATCCCAAAAAAGAAAAGATCCAATATTTTGTCCACTTTAAATTTCTGCCTGGACTTGGATTTTACGGTTTTGGATTAATCCATATGATTGGTGGTCTAACAAAAGCAGCCACGTCTGCTTTACGCCAACTCATCGATGCAGGTACACTTTCCAATTTACCTTCAGGATTTAAACAGAGGGGTATCAGAGTTAGAGATGATGCCCAATCTCTCCAACCGGGAGAATGGCGTGATGTAGACGCTCCGGGTGGAAATCTAAAAGATGCTTTTATGAATTTGCCATACAAAGAACCATCACAAACATTATTACAGTTGATGGGAATTTGTGTTGATGCAGGACAAAGATTCGCGTCCATTGCTGACATGCAGGTCGGGGACGGGAACCAGCAGGCCGCTGTTGGTACGACCGTAGCTCTTTTGGAACGTGGTTCAAGGGTAATGTCAGCAATCCATAAGCGATTGTACGCAGCCATGAAACAAGAGTTTGTTTTATTGTCTAATGTTTTTTCAACTTACTTACCGCCGGTTTATCCGTACGATGTAGTAGGTGGAGAACGTGAGATTAAACAAACTGACTTTGATGACAAGGTAGATATCCTACCTGTTGCTGATCCTAATATTTTTTCAATGACACAAAGGATTGCAACCGCACAAACCGAATTACAACTAGCTCAGTCTAATCCTCAAATGCATAATATGTATGAGGCTTATAGAGATATGTATTCAGCAATGGGCGTTAAGAATATTGACCAAATTTTACCACCCCCTCCACCACCGGCACCTAAGAATCCGGCGTTAGAACATATTGATTCTATGGCAGGGAAACCTTTCCAAGCTTTTACTGGACAAGATCATCAAGCCCATATTACAGCTCACGTTGCTTTTATGGCAACATCGATGGCAAAAAATAATCCACAGATTACAGCATCGTTAGAAAAAAATATATTCGAACATATTTCTTTAATGGCTGATGAACAGGTTCAAATGGAAATGAGAGATAAAATAGTTAAAATACAAGAATTACAACAACTGATGCAAACGAATCCACAAGTTGCACAGAATCCAGAAGTTAAAGGTGAGTTAGATAGATTGGTATTAGATTTAGAATCTAGAAAAGCCATTCTGATTGCTGAAATGATGGAAGAATTCTTAAAAGAAGAAAAACAAGTAAGTGGAGACTTTGGTAATGATCCAATTGCTAAACTTAGAGCAAGAGAACTAGATTTGAAGGCTCAAGACAACATGAGAAAACAACAAGAAGATGAAGCGAGAATTAATTTAGATAAATCTAAATTGTTGATGAATAGAGATATTCAAGATGACAAAATGGAGCAAAACCAAGATCTAGCTATATTAAGAGCAAAAACTTCTATTGAAAAACAAAAAATGTCTAATCGTGCCAAAGCAAGATCCGATGTTATGAAACGAAGAGACGTTAAAACACTAAAAGGACCAAGGAGTTAATATGGCTAAACCAGGACTATATGCAAATATTCACGCAAAGCGTGCGAGAATTAAAGCAGGCTCAAACGAAAAGATGAGAGCCAAAGGTGCTACAGGCGCACCGACTGATAAACAATTTAAACGAGCAGCTAAAACTGCAAAGAAGGCGTAATGCCAGGCGCAGCTTTAAGAGGATACGGAAGAGCTTACCTAAATAATGGTGGCGCTGCATGGACAAGAAAAGAAGGCAAGTCAGAATCTGGTGGACTTAATGAAAAAGGACGTAAGTCTTATGAACGAGCTAATCCAGGTTCAGATTTAAAAGCACCACAACCAGAAGGGGGCTCAAGAAAAAAATCTTTCTGTGCGCGTATGAAGGGAATGAAGAAAAAATTAACTTCTGCAAAAACGGCTAATGACCCTAATTCAAGAATTAATAAAGCTTTAAGAAAATGGAAATGCTAGATGCCTTTTAAATCTGAAAAACAAAGAAGATATTTACACGCTAATCATCCCGAAATTGCAAAGCGATGGGAAAGAGATTATGCGCATGGAGGAATTTTAGATATTAACGAAAGCGAAGAAATTATTGACGACGGTGGCAATGAAATTGAATTAACGGATTACAACGCTGCCTTTGATGATCCCAATGATCTTTCAACTGGAGTTAAAAGTTTATTTAGAGCTAAAGATGGTGGAAGAATAGGATTTTATAGAGGATCCGATAGACATTCAGGAACAAGTTCATCAAGTGGACCATCAGGACCTCCAGGTGGAGGAGCAACATCAATGGGAAGTGGAAGAGATTATTCAGCGCCTTCAAGTAGTGGCAATCAGGGTTCTGTAGGAGGAGGCGATCAAGAAGACGATGTTGCAAAAATGGAAAAAGATATGGGGGTCACTACAGATCATTCACCTGACTACACAGGTTCTGATTATGGTTTTGTTACATCAGAAGATGAAGAGACTGAAATTGGGGGAGCGGATTATATGGGTCCTCAAGACAAAGTTAGAATTCAAAACGATATATTAAATCGAAAAAAAAAATTTGATAGTGGATGGGAAAAAACAAAAAGAGTTGGATCAACTCTCTGGAGTTTTATGAATATAACAAATCCTTTGGGTGCAGCTAAATTTGTTTATGATCAAAATAAAAAGAAAAACGAAAGAATTGCTGAAATTGAGTATGATCTTTCATTATTAGACAAAATAGGAGCGCCTAAATTCTCTCCTCATACAGACACTCTTTATCAAACATTAGAACAAGAAAAATTAGATCTTCTGCAACCTAAAACAAGAGATACTCCTGATGAAGGACCAGACGGTCCTGACTTACCTGAAGTTGTTCCTATAGGAGAAGAAATTCAAGAGTATGCATCAATAGGACCCGATGCTGGAAGAACATTAGCTTCAATAAGATCTAAACAAGCTTTGAATGCTCAACTACAAGCGAAATGGGCAGCGGAACAAGAAGCATATGATCAATCTTTTATGCTTGCAAATAAGGGTGGACTTGCTAATTTATTTAGAGTAAAAAAACAATAGGAGAAAAACATGAGAAATGATTTCGGAACAAGACCTTATAAATCTAGATTTCCTTATGACAAAGGTGGAAAATCTGGTTCTAAAAAACAAGGTTATAATGCAAGATTAGATGAATCTTTAGGTGCACGAAGAGGCGCTGAGTCTACAAAGTCTCAAAGCTTTAAAGCACGAAGAGATGAATCTAAAGGCGCGGAAAAAGCTGCGGGTAAAAGAGCTTATTCTGCTGTCGGAACAATGGACAAAT
>VTLG01015501.1_pt1 | contig 10859 bp, 21 predicted proteins | sample 4694571 | NCBI WGS metagenome assembly VTLG01 (sample SAMN12604809, study PRJNA352737) | marine metagenome | biome: ENVO:00000447; feature: ENVO:00000209|ENVO:00000569|ENVO:01000036; material: ENVO:00002151; isolation source: viral sequences binned using virsorter ... | reverse complement strand
GCCCCCATGTCCAGTCTGCCTTTCAATCAGTTTCATCAAACTGTATTTTATTTATACCATATGGGAATATATTTGTCAATACCTTTTATCAACTATCTTCATCATCTTTATCTTTTTTCTTCTTTTTTGGGTCTTCTTTAGGAACATCTTTATCTCCCAAAATAAACCCAAATTTATTCTCTCTCAAAAAAACACGAATTTCAGAAATAGGTCTTGACCACCCAATATGTGTTACAATATTACCCCAGCCATATGCACCAATCATTGATGGCACTCCAATCATTTCATACCTAAACCTTTTCTTACTAAAGGCCCAAAGAGAACCACCACTGTTACCAAATATAATAGGAGCACTGGATAGATATAAAGTACGACCTTGACGGTCTTTACCGCTAATACCACTCAATAACCCTTCTGTTGGATAGGGAGGATTAGACATACCACTTCCTACTGCCCATGTCTTCTGAAAAAGATATGGACCACCTACCTTTTGACCACGGACTTTCTCTGGCCAAAAAACAGCGACATTTTCCAATATTCTTTCTTTGTCATCTAATCGAAGTAATGCTAAATCTCTGTGTTTATCCCACGCAAGAATTCTACCAATACGACCAGTTGTACCTACCGCTGTACTATAATCGTTGTAATCCCATAGACGTACATGTACTGGTCTACGAGTTTCCATTTTAATATTCTTACCTTTTCTTGGGTCAAACTCTTCAGAAATAGTTACAGCGCCTGAAATAACATGATGATTAGTTAAAACAAGTGACCAAACACCTTCTTCTTTCCAAGATTCATGTTTTCGTTTACCACTAAAAATAATAGTACCCGAACCAGCTCCCGCTCTTAAATCCACCATAACTGTTGGATAGAGCATTTCTTTAATTTTCTTAACAGGTGCTTCAGATTCTTCTCCCAATACAAAATGTAGAGGGAAAATCAATAATAATGCTCCAATTAGCCACATTTTTATATTAAACATACTTTTTCTCCATCATTTTAAAATGAATTTTTTCTTAGAAATTCTTTTTCCATTTCTTTTTTTTCTTGTTCTGTCCCTTGTCGTCCAAGAGCAATACCATAAAATTTAAATTGAATTTTACTATTAGGATCAGGTAGTTTTAAACTTAAAACAACACTTTCTTTACCCATAAAATCTGTATAATGTACTATTATGCTATCAACTATAAAAGGTAATGGTTGTGGTACTCTTGCACATTGGTTCATTATCTGCATGTCATACATTTTTTCCATAACCTTTTCTTTACTTACTATATCAGCACCTACAATTTCCATTATAGCTTCTTCTGTTTTACATAACATCATAGCAACAAGTGTATCGCCCCGAAACCAAAGTCTAGGTTCTTCAGATAATACAGATTTAGGAGATAGAGCTCCTATCATCAACATCATTGCAATGATTAGGTATTTCATTTTTTGATCTCCAAGTCTCTATTGTTTCAGAGAGAAGATCAAGATAATCGTGCTTACATTTAATGAACTCTTGAACTGTTCCATCTTCTGTGACTACAAGTATTACTACTTGGTTAACAATTATTCCTGTTCTTTCTCCAAACATTTCTGCATATGCGGCACCTTGTATATAATAATTTTCATTCCAAGAATCTGTGCGTTCTTTGGTTGAAGTCTTGAAGTCTATAATAGATAAAACACCTTTATAGTTAGCAATACAATCAACACGACCGGCAATCTGATATTTATCACTGTAAAGACCGCACTCTTGAGCATATATATTATTTATATGCAAGAATGATTCCTCTTTTAATCGATTGAAAAGACACAAAGGAAGAAAATGTTGCTCATGTTTTTCCTTCCATTTATCGGGCCATTCAAGATGAACATTATTCAAATAATCCTCACACATATGGTGAACTTTAATCCCTCTTGAGGCAGCTGTTCTGGAGATATAGTTAGCAACATCATTACCAACTCTTTTACGCCATTCAAACAGTCCTTCTTTATTACGAACTGATAGAATAGTTGTAATTGAAGGATAATAACCTTTTGGTGTTACATAATATCGTTTTTTGTCTATTGTTTTTGTAGTGACTTCTGGTAAATCTATTTTATGATGATTAAACATTTTTGGCCTCATGATATTTCCTGTATTTCAAATTTTTCAATGACTGTATTTGCAAGCAACTTTGTACATAATGCACTAATATCAAAATCATCTTCACACTCTACTTCAAACCACTTACCCATACTCAAAGATATTAATTGTCCGTCTGCAAGTTCTGGATTTCCGTTTGCCGCCTGATATATGGCTTCTGATTCGATATCTTTCACACCTTGACGTAATCTAATTTCAACTCTATATTTCATTTATCCCCCGCATAATATAAAACCATCCAATGCTAATATTAAATATGAATTTACGGTATAAGGAAACATCATTATCATAAAACAAATAATAATGGTTACTAAACTCATAAAAATTAAATCAGTCGTATGGAATTTCTTTAGCAACGATTCTCCCATTCACTTTATCATAAATGGTGAAGCTTGTTTTCTCCACTCTTTCTACTGTACTACCATTTGGGTATTCGGTAATCTTCTTTGTGTATTTATTATATGACGTACCATCATTTACAGCAGCAGTTGTATAATTATTCATATTAAAAGTTACAGGATTTATTGGGCCTACTTCAGTCATAATTATTTCCTATATTTACAATTGTTGACGAATGATTCATACTGTTCTTTAATTGAAATTTTAAATATTATTCTTTCTTCATCAAAAGTATTAACAGAATGTCTTTTTGAAGTATTTAATATGGCTTGTTTATATTTATAGTTAAATATTGAACCACCATCATTTTCGAAAAGAACTTTTGTTTTATTATCATCTGATAATACAAAATTTATGGAACATTGTGACCCTTTATCTGTATGCCAAGGTAATGTATAATTGGGTGTTTGAAAATAAAATCTAGGAGTAAGAAATTTTTCTTTTGAAAAATTAGGAATTGTACCACCAATTGATAAAACCTTTTCCTCTGGTACATCAATATTTGATTTGTATAATAAAAAATCTTGACAAATTTTCTTAATATAAGAATCATTGAAAATTTGTGTTTGTATCCAATTATGGTTTCCTCTTTTAGTAGTTCTATAGGTGTTTTTATAAGGTTTTGCAAATTCTTTACATCCTTCAGCAAGATTTAACATATATTCTTTATCAAGAGGATATTCTATATGAGTAATAAATTTATCCTCTGTATCTATGTCATCTTTACTAAACCCAGCAAGAAATGCTCTATTGACCATGTTATAATGCTCTCATTCTCTCCACTAAACGATGTGCTCTATTTGTCACTTGACGATACCAACGACTATCTACCATCTCATCAGCGGCTTGATTCCAATCTCTGGCATCTACTCCACGTTTCATACCTCTAAATTTGGATAAACGAGTCAACCCCATATTAAACATCATATTTGCAATCACTCTTTGAACTTCTTCGGGCAAATCGTCAAAGTCTTCGTAAAGTCTGTTGCAGTCGGACAAGACTGATTGGACATCTTGCTCGAAGACTTCAATGACTCTGTCTTCACTGACGATAGTCCCAACTTCAAGTCCATGCTCTGGATCAGAATCCAAAACAAGATGGCCAATCCCAAATGTAGGATACCCAAGATGGTCAAGATATACGTTATAAACGCAGCCCTCGTCACGTTCCAACTCCTCTCTTAATTTTTCTATGTTCATTATTCTATTCCTATTCCCATTTTAGTTTTATTGATAAGATAACTACGCACAAAACCAGAACGTACAATATCTCCAATAGTAAATTCTATACAATTAAATTCATCCATTTCATCTAGTATTCTTAAAAAATCATGTAAACCATTTTTTTCATTTGTCTTTACTAAATCGGTTTGGGCAAAATCACCACAAAAAATTATCTTTGAATTTTGTCCAATTCTGGTAATAATTGTATCTAATTCATGGAAATTTAAATTTTGACACTCATCTACTAAAACGATTGAATTGTCAAATGTCAACCCCCTTAGAAAAGAAGTTGATAAGAAAAACAAAGAAGCTTGACCTTTTAATCTATCATATAAAGTGCTAAATGCTTGAGGATTGGGCATTTCAAACATAAACTGCACCATATTCTGATAAGGTACTTGATATAATGCAGACTTGTCTTCTTCATCGCCAGGAAGAAACCCAATTTCTCTAGATGGTATAAGAGAACGAACTAAAATAATTTTATCAAAAGGTTTCTTTAAATCCATTACATCTTGTAAAGCAAGATATAAAGATATAAATGTTTTTCCTGTTCCAGCTGCACCAAACAGAAATTGGTTTTTTTCTTTTTTCCAAGTATTAAATACTATTTTTTGATTATCAGTAATAGGTTTAATTGTTACTAAATCATTGCTATTAATTTCTTTATTCTTTTTAGTAGCCATCGTACTTCCATATTAATTCGAGGATGGTGAGCGCTCACCATCCTCTGATGCAGAGGCGGATTGACTTCCCAGCTTACATAGGCGCTGTGCGCCGGTGCTGAAGTATGATGTTCTCGCCCGCACCTTATTTTTGTCTCTTTATATGTTTGTCTACCACCCGTTTTGCTTTCTGTTGTGCAATAGTTTTACCACTGCCATATCTATTTGCAAGAGGTGAATCTGGGTGAGCAGAAGCAATTCTTTGCATATTTTCTTTGAACCCTTCATCTGTTTTTGGACCAACCCCCATAACATGATCCCCAACCATAGCAGGGGCAGTATTCCAAACTCTTACAATATGAGGATTTGCTTCTATGAATTTGTCATATTCTTCCATAGTCATAATATCATCATATTCCATTCCGTTTTCTTTATTAAAAAATGTATATACTGGCATCATCCATACTCATAATAATTTTCTTGTTTCCAAAAATTAAATTCTAATTGCTCACTCGGAACACCAGCAGCATTTGCAATTTTTGTTCTTAACATATCATTTTCTTCTCTTAAAGTTTTTATTCTTTTGTAAGTACCTTGCAATTGACTTTGCAATGAATTTACTTCATTTTTTAATAATTTTGCTTCATTGGTAGCTTCACTGGCAGTGTCCCATATTTCACTAATTTGTTTTTTTTCTTCTTCATCTAATTTTAAATGGAAAGAATTAAACATTTTCTCTTTTTTCCCTTCTTCCCGAAGTCTCCGACTCATATAATCCCAATAAGGCTCCCCTATCATTAAACCACTCCGGCATATTACGTTTTGTCCAATTTGCAAAACCTGATTTCTCTAGTATATAGTAAGTTCTGTAACTGTTTACTGTGTCTGTTCCCTTACAATAAGGTGGCATACATTGTGGTGGCTCAGTAAAAGGAACACCATGAACGATATTAAGAGGTGGCATAAACAAAACATTACGCAACCTTTCAGTAGCATGATGCTTACCATATCGGTGTGTATACTCTTTCAATAGAGCATCAAAGTGTTTCCACAACCATCTATAATTTTCAGATGATGCACGAACCCATATTGTACTAGGATGGTTTTTGTGAGCCATCTTGTATAAACCCCTAGAGTCTGCCTTTTTATCACCATCAAGAACACGATGAGCGGTGGAGAGCATTTGAGCGCTCTCCAGTATCATCTTAACAACATGCTTATCACACATCATTTGTGCGGCAACTTTGGGGTTTTTATCAAGGTAAAAGATGTTCATTCTTCTAATACCTCTTTCACTCTTTCTACAAGATTATCATAGGTAGCATAACCGCCGCCCATCCACTCACCATCTTCAAACTCACGAATCTCTATGTTTCCAGCTGGTCTGGATTGACCATCAATAGATAATTCATCTTTTCCCATTAACGATATTTCAACATGTTTTGACATTTTTCTATACTCCTTGGGCACTTTGCCCCATCCTACAACTCTATCCCATTCTCGTTGGGTATACCATTTCCTAGACATTGTGTAATTTCATTTTGTATCCCATCTGTAAAAAATGTGGTCACCGATTTCTGTAGTTCTCTTCTTGGTCTTTGCCCAATCGGGCTTGACATAATCAGCATGGTAATGTGTTGCACCATCTGTTATATCTATGAACTGTATCTTATTATACATAATAAGTTTTGCAAAGTCAAGTATCTTTTTATAAGTTTTCTTATCTTTTATTTCGTCTGATTTACCATCACAATACCAAGAAAATTGGCATCTATGACGAATAGGATAATAATTACCATTCCCTTTCCATGATTCTTTTGTTGGGCCCTGTTTAATAACTTCACATATAGAATTGGGGAATCTTTTGTCATTTACACGATTCAAAACAACAGCAGATACTGCAAGTTGTCCTGCTGTTCCTTGATCTCTGGCTTCATGATACATATTCATTGCAAGACATTTGACTTGCTGTTCTGCAAATACAGGGCGATATTTTTCAGCAGGGTCTGGTGATGACGCAATTGCAGCGTTAATAATCATTATTCCTGCTATAAGAAATTCATTCGCAGTCATAGTTTATTATCCATAACTATGTCAAGAAAAGAATCTTCTTGACCATTTACACTTTCATAAATAGATTTATAATCTGAACCATGTTTATCTATAAATACATGGTATGGAAGATTATAAGCATCCTCTTCCATATCCATCAACCAATCTTTCACTTTACCCATTAAATTATTCCTTATTAACACTGTATTGGCGCAACCATTTTTCCTTTTGGTACACGCATACCTTTACGAAAACATGTTACATTGTTTGGTCCATTTGTCCAATATTTATGAGGATTAACATCATTTTTCCATTTGGTTATTCCCAACTCAAAGTGAACATGTGGAATATTTCTAAAAGATAGACAACTTGTTCCCATAAGCGGACCTACAGAAGCAATAACGTCACCAGGCCTAACTCTTTGTCCTGCTTGAACTTGTGGTTTCACATGAAGATATCTTGCATATAGTGGTGTGATACCCTTTTTAATATCTGTTTTAATGATCGCATAACCACCAGAACAGCGAGAATATCCAGTATAAAATACTTCACCATAAGTTGAAGAAATTACCTTTGTACCAACTGAACCACCAAAATCAATTCCGGTGTGTCGGCGGTATCGGTTTCCACCCCAACAACTTGTTGAATCTTCGTAATCACTGCAAAGATTTAATCCAGTATTAGTTGAAACTAATGTTGTTTGACAAGCACTTAATGCAATAAGTGCTACTGTTGCTGCAAGTGTTTTCTTAAACATCTTCTTCCTCTATCTCTATTCTGCATTCATCACAATATTCAAAACCATCATAAGGTGGTTCATCTAAATGGAACATTTCATTGCAGTTCCAGCATTCATATTTACCCATAACCATAATACTCCTTTTTAAACTCTTTCACATATTTACTACTGTCACGGTGGGCTTCAACTTCCCATGGCTGTTTCCAATAATTGGTATTTTCATAATTGCGATACTTACCATCACGACATTTCCATAACTTACGATATCTTGGTTTTTGACCTTTTTTCCACCGATACCGATCAATCAACTGTTTCTTGGCATTCTGTTTCACATGAATCATTTCATGACAAATTGTGTCAATAAATTCATCGATACTTTCTTTTCTCGACAATCTATGGTCTATCTCAATTATAAAATCACGGTCATCGTCACCTTGATAACAGAACCCTTTAGCTCCGTCTTCATATGTCTTGATCAATCGAACCGTTATATCTAATGTGCGATGGCGAGGAAGCATCTTCTCAAGACAGAACCAGACAATCTCCTCAGCCAGTTCTCTGTCTCTCTTAATACCACCCGTAATTTGTAAACCAATCATATCGATCTCTTATTCATCATCACTATATACATTATCGCACATGGCACAGAGTTTGTCAAGAGAAATCTGCAATAAAATATTGTTATATATCAATCACTTAACATATATTTTATATTTTCTTTCATGTCATTTACTGATAGTTGTTCCCAACTATCAATATCAAATTCCGCTGGCACTACCTTTACGTTGAGGATATCTACCATTTTCCACTATCATATAATCATCGTCCCAATCAAATGCTTCTTTTACAACATTTGAAGAAAGACCTTTGTATTTTTGGTGTAACATTTTATCTTTGGCTGAAACAAGAATTTCTGCTTCATTTGGGTGCAGCCCTTCTAACATTTGAACAAACATCATTTCACGTCTATTTTGTTTAAGGTTACTATTTCCACCTCTAATAAAATTATATAATTTTCTTGCTTCAGCAGCAAGAACAGTATGTTCTGTTCCTTCTGGTGCTTCATTTCGAACATAAGGTACATCACCTTCTGGAAGTTCCCACTCAATATTGGGATCAAAAGATGATTTAACTATCATTCTTAGAGCATCTGTATTATTTTGCCTTAAAAAGGCAACCTTTTGTTTCTTAGTTTTCAATTTCCCGACTTTCTCTAAAATTTCGGAAAACAGTGGTGTATACGGCATTATAATCTCCTAAAAATCTTCTAAGTAATCCATAAGATTTCTCAATTTTTTATCAATAAAGTATGATAACATTTTATGTCGGCCATTAAGTTTTGGACGATTTTCCCATGTTTTTGTTATTTCCGTAAACAAATCATGAGGAACTTTTGTTAAGTCTATTAAGGTTTCATTTCTCTGATGATTTCGTTTAACCTCATCATTAGGAAACTCACCACTATCAGACCATCGAGCAATTTTTTTCTTGCTCAATGGTTTCTGACGCAATCCATCTACAAATGTATTGTCTGGAGAAAGTATGTTTGGAACACCATCACTAGCATCACCTTTCATAACATGCTCAGTCAAATACTCATCCCAATGTTGACCATTGACAAATTTCTTAGTAATTGGGCTATATTGAGTTACATTTGAGTATCGCTGCAATTGTATAAAATCCTTATCACCTGACAAAATTAACGTCTTTCCATTATCATGTTCAAATTCATGAACCAATGTGTAAATGATATCATCTGCCTCTGCACCATAAACTTCTAGAACATGGTAAGGCATATGCTCTATCATTTCTTCTTTGATATTATTTAGACATTCAAAAATAGCGTCCCAATCGTGCCCAGAATCATCTCTGACTTTCTTACGATTCTTTTTATAATTTGGAAAATAATCTCGCCTCCAATAATGTTTGGAGTCATAACATATAATCAATTCTCCATAATCTTCAATAAATTTCTGACGATACATACGAAGGGAATTCAAAATCATATGACGAACCATTTCTTTATCAACCTTATCGGCCTTTGTCATATTCAGATGCATCATCACATTTGCCAAACTAATCTGGTTCATATCAACTAAAATCATTATTATTATCCTTTGATAGCAGAAAATCCAAAAGTTTGATTTTGTTCATCAATAAACCATTCTTTATGAGTTTCTTCCACTGGAGTTGGAGTTGTAGAATTATACCATTTTGATATATCATTATAATAATTTTCAGATACTTTTCCACCATTTTTTATATAATCTTCTTGTGTTGTATCATAATCTATAATAGTATATAAATTATAAAACATAATTCCAGATGGTTCATCAATAGCAACATTACATTTATCTGTTTTTTCATTACTTCTAAGATTTACTACTGATAATCCAGCATCCATCATATTCATATTTAATTCATTTTTCATTCTATTATAAGCTGTTTTTGCAGTCCATTTGGAACTAATTAAATCATCTACCATCAGTACAGGATGTTCATTAGGTATACCTTCAATAAGATTTCTTAATCCATATTCTTTATACTGTTTTCGTGCCCTAAAAAAATTAATACCTTTAAAATCAGGATAGTTTAATGCTTGTTGACAAATTCCAACTCCAAGAGGAACACCATCAGAATCTAATCCAGCCAACTGAAATGGTGTTTCTAAATATGTTTCATGTATAATGTCTAAGAATAATAATGATATTTTTTGTAACATTACAGGATTGGAAGTAGTTCTTCCAATATAAAATTGAAATTGATTCCATTTACCAATTTTTTTGCCAGGAATACTTGGTTCACCAACCTTTTTACGCCATATCGAATTATCATTAATATAATTACAAACTTCTTCTCTCATTTGTAATCGAGTTTTATCATCTAATATCATTCCGAATTTGGCTCCTCTTCATCATCAGATTTTAAAAATTTTGCACTAACCATTTCAACTAAATCTAAATCTACTTCTGTATTAACTTTTTTCCCGTCTTCAGAAGCCTCTACTTTACACATTTGTTCCATAATACCTAATATTGGATGACTTAAACCTAAATCTCTATATATAGCACCTTTTACAGATTCGATAACAAAACCAATATCTCGTACAAAATCTTTCTCTCCAATATCAATTCCATTCTCACCCATAGTATGTATCATTTGTACAATAAGTTGCTCAGTAAGATCATCAGCAAAGATAATATTCTCTCTCATCTCAATTACATCATTATCAGGAACTACTATTTCTCTTTTTCCCTTTGCTTTCCACGGTCCTTTTATTACGTTTTCTACGTTTGATTTTTCGTTTTGGTCGTTCTTCATTAACAACACCTCTATCTAATTTAAACATTTCTTTAGTGTAAACACACAAAATATCTGGATAATATGTACCGACATTACGTTTTGGGTTTCCATCTTTATCATATGCTAAAGAAACACAACGACTACGAATAATATATTCTTGATGTTCTCCATAAAAATAATCAACCCAATCACCATCTCTAAGATATCGTTGCATATTACGAACATATGCTTCATGAGAAAGTTTTCTATCGGTAGCTCCTTTTATTCCCCCTTTTTCATTTTTACGTTCCATAGACGCAAGTTCTTTTTGAGTTTTAACCCATTTTTTTACTTTCTTAGG
>VTLG01008554.1_pt1 | contig 10860 bp, 10 predicted proteins | sample 4694571 | NCBI WGS metagenome assembly VTLG01 (sample SAMN12604809, study PRJNA352737) | marine metagenome | biome: ENVO:00000447; feature: ENVO:00000209|ENVO:00000569|ENVO:01000036; material: ENVO:00002151; isolation source: viral sequences binned using virsorter ... | reverse complement strand
AGCACACAAAGCCCTAGGCCGTCTCAGAGCTGGGCCTTCTCCCATCATGATCCTCGTCGGGTTGCCGGTGTCGGGTGCATGGTGGGTGGAGATGGCTGAGAGTGCTGGGTGTGCTCCCATGCTCTACACCAGCTATGTAAATTCGGCTAACCTCAGCGCTGACTGGTTTGAGGCTACCAAGTTACTGCCAGAGGCTGAGCGTGAGGCTATGGTGATGAACAAGCCGCGACCACCTAGCGGGCTCATCTACTCTGAGTTTAATGAGGAGACTCACGTCATCGATGGGTGGGAGTATAAACCGAGCATGACAGGGCGCATTGCCATTGACTGGGGATTCCGAAAACCGAGCGTGTTGATCATCGCCCATGATGATGACCTTGGGGCTGATGTGATCTGCGCAGAGCTTAACCCAGCAGAGGTCACCGTTGATGAGCTAGCGCGGCTCATCCTCCTCATAGCGTGGCCTCGATCTCTGAGGAGCTCAGCGCCAAGCGATAGGATCTGGTTAGATTATGGAGTAGCAGACAAGGCAGGTAGAGCGCGCAATGACCAGACAGGCAGATCAGCATTTAAGGCTATGAGGTCAGCGCCGCCCACCGGTCTAGGGCTGCCTCTGAGATCTAACACAGACCCTATTAGGACTGATGTGCTAAACGGCATCCAGAGACTAAAGCGAGCATTCAGCCGTGGTCAATACTTGATCACTCGTGAGGTCTGGGATGCTGGCGAGCGCGCCACAGGTAACAGCATACGCAAGGCGCTGTACTCTTATGGTTGGGATAATAAAGAGCAGCCTAAGAAGGATGGCCGCGAGGATCCACTTGACGCGCTTAGATATGACTGCATCACATGGAATTGGTCTGATACGCTAGTTGATCACAGACAGTATACAGCCAGAGCACCCACTGATAGACGTGTCAGGGTAGGCGGTAAAGGATCTAAGTTTTAGGGGTGCTCTCCTCAGCTTTTATGAGTCTTAGGCCAAAAGGTAAAATATACTGAGGAGAGCTTCAACAGGATACACCACTCTCCACCACAGGACAAGACACATGGTAGACCTCAAAGAACGTCAGCTCTGCATTGTGCTCCTCGACCTAATAGGCTCAACAGCTTTTGTACAACGTGTTGGTGCTAAGACTGCCGCCGTGTGGTTGCAGTATCATGATAGACTAGCGCGCTCACTCCTCTACAAGTTCAATGGTCGAGAGATAGACCGGTCTGATGGGTTCATGTTGAGCTTTGACAAGCCCATCGACGCGGTAAATTTTGCGCTACACTATCAAGCTACTATCCCTGAGAAAATTAAGCTCAATACTAGGATCGGTGTTCATTGGGGCTCAGTGATCGAAGTAAAGCAGGATGACACATGGACAGCTGTGGGCGCTAAGCGTGTGGAGCTCGAGGGGATATCTAAGAACATAGCAGCGCGCACTATGAGCATCTGTGGAGCTGGTCAGGTCTTACTCACTCAGCAAGCTATCAACGCAGTGAGAAACAAGACCAACTACCACACACCGAAAGGCACACGGTTCATCTGCGTGGGCCTTTATAAGTTCAAAGGCGTGGGTCAACCTCAGTCTATTTATGCAGTGGGTTCAACCATCCAGAGCTTACAACCACCACCAGGCAATGACAAAGCTAAGAGACTAGGTGGACCAAAGCGCGTGAGGAGTCGAGCGCGAGATAGAAAGATTATTGAGTGGGTGAGCTGGTCACTGCCACGCTTAGCGCTCATCAGTCTCATATACATTATCTGTGAGCTCTGGCCTTGGCTCAGCGCTCAAGGATATGTTACATGGGCTGAGGTGAGCGCTGACTTTATGGTGAGGTTGTGGTATGGCCCCAAATACTAAGACGCAGAAAGAGATCACCTCAGAGATCAAGTCTAAGCGTGGGTGGTGGTTCTCTGTCTTCTTCATGGTCTTGGTGGTGGGTCTTGGCCTCTTCCTCACTTATGTTGAGATTGTTGAGAAGAATCGTGATGTGTTGGTTGGGATCCTCGGCATGATCACCGGCTCTATCTCAAGCATGATGGCCATAGCGTCAGGGCGTGACCCTTCAGAAGTTGAAGAACTTAAAGACAAACTATCAGCAGCCAACGCTGACAGAGCTGCGCTGATAGGCAGACTGAGAGACGCACAGATCCAAGTGCAACTGAGCAGAGAGCAGATCAGTGAGCTCCAAATTGCAGTCATCGACAAGCTATCCATATTTTCAGGTCAGAAACCAATTCAGACGAAAGATCCTGATGAGGTAATACTCCACCCCATTGTTGAAGATTGGCTCCCTACAATTGAACCTATGGACAGAGAAGAATAAAATCTATATGATCGCCTATGATCGCCTAACTCATTTAGGCGCATAGGGGTCCACATGACAGACGCACAAAGGCCACCTAGACACCTTAGAGCTCAACATCCACGCTTTGGAATCAAGGGCATCTATGGCACTCAGTTGAGTGGTGGTAACATCACAGGCAAAGAGAACAATCCTCAGCTCACTGGGCTGAATTGGGTGTCTGAGGCTGAAGAGATGATGAGGACAGACCCCATTGTCAGGCGATCATGGCACATGCTTAGGCAGACCTTGCTCTCTGCGTCGTGGCGTTTTGTGCCAGGTGTCGAGGGTGATCGAGTGGCTGAGGAGCTCGCCAGATATGCAAACGAATGTTGGGGGCTCGATGGCTACTCAGGGCAGATGTCTGTCAGCTGGGAGGAGCAACTAGCTTACCTATGGGAGTTTATACCGCTAGGTTATCGCTACGCTGAAGAGGTCTACAAAGTAGGACCAGACTCTCAGGGATCTATCAGAGTATGGCTCAGCCATTATGCCGACCGTGAACCATCAGCCCACTCACAATGGTTAAGCCGTGACAATCAGCGTCTTGATGGTGTGCTCCAAAACACTGTGGGAGTGGGCAAAGTACCTGAGCCCATACCAGCCAACAAGCTACTCTTGCTCACCCTTAATAAGACAGGCTCTAATTTTGAGGGCGTTGGTATGCTCAGACCTGTGTGGTGGTGGTGGCGTACTAAACAGAGAGTGGCTAACCTCATGTGCGTTGGTCTCGATCGGTGGGCAGTGCCATCTCCTAAAGTGGTTGTAGACCGTTCACAAGCTGAGGCTATTGGTCTGAGTGATGGTGATATAGACGCCATGATCAATGACGCAGAGTCACAGGCTCAAGCATTCATCAGCGCAGAGCAGAGCTATTTGGTAGAGAATCCAGCGGTGAAGTTTGACACATACGCGGCCACACCAAATCTCTATGCAGATGGCCCCATCAATATCATCACTAAATGTGACTCACAGATTGCAGCGGCCTTCTTAACTCAATTCGCTGACCTAGGAAACACAGAGACCGGCGCGCGCTCAGTAGGTGAGATTCACCTGAGTGTATTTAGGCGTGCGGCCATCAATCTATGTGATCTGATAGCTTCACAGGTGAGCGGTGTTGATCGTCGTGGAGGTGGGACCATAGGTCGCTTGATCAGGTGGAATTATGGTTGTATTGATCCAAGCAAGCTCCCACGTCTCACACACACTGGTCTTGATACTGATGACTTGGCTGACAGCCTTGGAATGCTTCCTGGTCTTGTTCAGTCTGGCCTTCTCACTCCTGACGATGAGCTCGAGCGCGCTATCCGTGAACGCCTAGGGGCTGGTGATCTGCCAGAGGATGCTCAGCGCTCATCAATCTCCAGAGTCTCGAGCATTGGTGGTGGTGGTGCTGTCGCTACGCTCACTGAGCAACTCATCAAGAGGAGGCGTGAGAATGGTTAAGAAGATCAAGAAGCGCACACAGGCACAGACGCCAGCGCCAAAGAAGGACAGAGTGAAGGGGAGCGCTAAGAATCCAGCCGGATCAGCCAGCGGCTCAAGAGGTGGTATTGAGATCTCTCAGAAGGCTGTCACAGCTCTAGAGAATATGAGAGATAAGCACAATGCGCGCTTTACTAAGAAGTCACGGCGCGTGGACCTTGGCACACTTAAAGCTGTGTTTCGTCGCGGCGCTGGCGCTTTCTCTGTTAGCCATAGACCAGGGATGACTAGAACACAGTGGGCGCTTGCTCGCGTGCGTACTTTTCTAAAGTTGGTGGCTACTGGTCAGCGTAAAAAGGCTTACACCACAGACCTCGATCTCTTGCCCACCGGTCACCCACAGAAGAGAGAGAAGAAGACAGAGCAACTCAACACCCCCAAGAAATATGATCACATCGACTTCACCCCACCTCAAGGCGTGCGTGATGCAGCTGCTAGGGCGCTTGAGGTTAGAGCGACAAAACCAGAGAGTCAGCGCGGTATGACTCCGGTGGGCATCGCTCGAGCTCGCGACCTCAAAGCAGGTAAGACACTCTCTCCAGATACTGTCCGGCGTATGCTCGCCTTCTTGACGCGCCATGAGGTAGACAAGCAAGGATCAACGTGGGATGAGCAGGGCAAAGGCTGGCAGGCATGGAATGGTTGGGGTGGTGATGCCGGATTCTCTTGGTCTAGAAAGACAGTGAAACAGATGGATGCAGCAGATAATAAAGCGCAGTCTCTGAGAGCTTATGGTGAGGCTATACAACTCACAGAGGCTCCAAGCTTTGAGATACCAGAGGGCCTAACTATAGGCCGCCCATTTAAAACTCTTGGACTTGGTCAAGTCAGCTCACGTATGAGTGGTGAGGCTATAGGTAAAGAGATAGATCTAGAAATGCTCAGTGAGATGGTCAGGGTCTTCAACGCTCGAAAAGAAGCAGACCCCGTGATCATAGACTGGCAACACGCGACCTCTCCATTCTCGGGAGGTACACCAGCGCCGCCAGAGAGTGGCAATGCGCTTGGATTAATCATAGACCTTGAGCTGAGAGATGATGGTCTCTATGCAACCCCAGCATATAACGAGCGCGGCCTTGAAGTGGTCACCTCTGCCGGCGGTGTGTTGTGGAGCTCGCCAGAGTTTCTAGCAGGGGAGGTCTATGACAGGCTAGGCGGCTCTAAAGTGGGAGACGCTCAACTACTAGCTATTACCCTAACCCCACGGCCCGCACAGTCTCACGACCAGATCGACCGTGTAACACTAACAGAGGAGACACAACCCATGAATCACATGGATAGTCTATCGACTGAGGAGCTCAAGCAGATGCTAAAAGCTAAGGACGAGATGGTCCGAGAGCTTGAGCGACAAATCAAAGAGATGAAGGCAGACTCAGAAGCCTCACTCAAGGCTGAGTCAGATGATGATGATAAAGCCAAATCAATGACCGCCAAGGATGACAGTGAGAAGCTCGCTCATACTCCTGAGCATGATGAGAAGAAGGAGCACTATAACAAGATGAGTGAATCAAACCTCTCTCCAGTTATGCTCTCAGAGATCCAAGCGCTTAATGAAAAGCTCAGCGCGCAAGATGCCGAGATTAAGAAACTCAGATCAGAGCGTGACTCTGCTGAGTGTGACCGCGCTGTTGATGTGCTTCTCCGAGAAGGCAAGATCAGCCCATCTGAGAATGATGTAGCGCGTAAGGCTTGGGAGCTCCGAGAGATGCAGCCTGAGTTCTGGCAGATGTTCAGCGCTCGCGAGCAAGGCGCATCTGTACCACTTGCAGAGATCGGTCATGGCGCTAGTGGTGCTGAGATCAGCAAGGCCACACTTGATCAAGAGGTCCGCAAGCTCTCAGCAGAGAAGGGCATCTTATACAGTGAAGCGCTGGCTGAGTTCCGCGCTGACAATCCTGATTACTATAATCAAGCCTTTGGAGGTTAATCATCATGGCTAATACAGATAACATCATCTCATTTGTAGCTGGCGGCGCTATTACTGAATTTGCGTTGGTCTCTATCAATGCTGACGGCAAGGTAGAAGTGACCACAGCCCCCACTGATATCAATGTGATTGGGGTTGCTCAGCGTGCGGCTTCTGCTGGTGAAGCTGTGGAAGTTCTGATTCACGGCATCACTCGAGTAGTGATCAGTCAGGCTCTGACCTTTCACAATAACACTATCTTGGCAGCGGCTGCGGCTGGACAGGTTCAACCTTGTGCAGTTGGTGACACCACCTTTTTTCCAGTGGCGCGAGTCCTCCCTAATATTAATCAAAAGTCGAGCGCTGGCGCTGGTGAGCAGATTAAGGTCTTGTTCTTCGGTCCTGTGTCGCGTGCTAGCTAAGGAGTAAATCATGGCGAGTTCATATAGTAATCTACACCCAGTAGACCAGATCCTCACAAGCCTTGTAGTCGAGGCTGTGCCTAGTGATGATCAACTCATTGCTGACCAGATCTTCGAGACCATCAAGGTCCCTGAGCGCTCAGGGACTATCCTTCTTGAAGAGTCACGCAACTTCATGGGCGCTGGCGCTGGTCTTGACCTCGAGCGCGCTCCTGGTGCATCACGCGCTACCATTGGCGGCTTCGATCGCTCAAGCCAGACCTTCAAGGCTAAGATCTATGCAGCCTCTGACAGCATCGCAATGGAAGATATCTTCGATTCTCAGTACCCCGGCAGCGAAGAAGCGCGCATGGCCAAAAAGGTTGCTCGAGTCATGAAGCTGGCAAAAGAGGCACGCGCTGCTGACCTCCTCTTCGGTACTAGCAACTTTAACAACAATAACGCCACTGCTGAGTTTGGTGGTAAGTTTGACGCGGCTGGCGCTGAGCCTCTGAGCAATCTCTATGACCTTAAAAACACGGTTTTCGAGGCGGCTCATGGTATTCTCCCTGACAGCTTAGTCCTTGGTTACAAGGTCTTCAGAACTTTAGCTAAAAACCCAGAGGTGCGCGGATATGTAGGGAGCACTGGCAACGGCCTCGCGTCAGGCAGTCGCATCCTTAATGATGAATCTGTGATCACTGTACTTCGTGATGTGTTGGGCATCCCTAACATCTATGTAGGCAAGGCTCGACGCGATACAGCTGTGCCGGGTGCCACTGCATCAGAGTCATTCATCTGGACTGAGAACAGTCTCTTCTTAGGTATTCTCAAGGGCTCAGACGCCATCGTGCAGAAGTCTGGCAACGTCAAGGGGATGCCTGTTGGCGCTCTCAATCTTGAGTTTGGTGGCATGCAGGCTGGTCAATATGACAGCCTCGACTCCACACGTCGTTATGTCTATGCTGAGATGGTGCATCAGTATAAGGCGATTGATTCGACGCTAGGCCGTATCATCACAGCCTGTACAGATTGATCCACTATGGACTTGATGAGCGCACACCATCAGCTCAGTGAAGTTGATGCAGACCAAGAGGCCATCGATGATCTCACCCGACAGGTGAAAGGTCAGCGCGGCCCTATGGCAGAGCTCATCAGGTCCAGACGTGATCAGCTACAAGCTGAGGTGCAGGCTGAGCGTGGATTCAAGCGCTCACTAGCTCGAGCAAGAAAAGACCTAGTGTCTATTATCGAGATGGCTAGTGCATCCACTGAGCCTGAACTGTTACTCAGCTTTGATGATGATCAGCTCCTAGACCTCATCCTACGTGGTGGTTTAGGGCTAGCCATCGATGACTTCATTGAAGCATCAGACAAAATTAGAGCGGCTGCTGAGAAATCGCTTGAGGCCATAGGCATTGAATATGACCCTCAATCGCTCCCTCAGCTCGACCTGATTCAAGCGCAGTCAGCGAGCGCTGTATTTGAGGATGTAATCATCCCCGATTTTAAACGAGCAACTAGAGACGCGCTCTTAGCGTTATCAACAGAGGTGCCTCTTGATCTCGTCAAGAGTGACCTAGTGCAGAGACTAGAGAGCTCAGAGGGTAGACAGCTGACAGAAGTTAAGACTAGGATCAGCCAATATGGGCGATCTATCACGGCGGCAGCTGCTGACCAAGCAGGGCTCGATCACTATCTGTACACAGGGCCCCGAGATGGTCTGACCCGGCCATTCTGTAAAGCGCTGATTGACCTTGTGGTTGATGATAAGCAGATGAGAAAACTCAACAACGGTCAAGGGCTCAGCGTTAAGACTTCGTGCGGTGGCTACAATTGCAGACACTCATGGAGTCCTGTGACTGAGTCATTTATTCAAGCGGCTGACCTTGAGCGCGCCAAGGGTGCAGATATAAGCAAGGCTAACAGAGGAGGCAGACAGAGATGAGAAAAGCTGTGAAAGGTCAAGGCTATCACTTTGTGTGGGACCCTGCTGAGCCCTACGCTGAAGGCACTACACCCACGCTCACCATCAAGTTTAGCGCTGGTGACTTTACTGGTCTGTTTGTGCAGTCACGCGCCAACGTAAGCATCACAGCCATAGCGAGCGATAGACGCACACTCACCACAAGCGGCGCTGTGGGCACTAGCCTTGAGCGTGATGAGGTCAGAGCGTTTCTCAAGACGACAGCTGACACATACTATGCTGTAAAAATCGCTCGACTTGTCACAGGGACAGCGCTACTTGCTGAGCCTTTACCGCGTGAGATCGACCTGAGCTCAGCGGCCACACTTAACTTTAGCATGAGCTATGTTGATGTAGGGTCTGCTAATCTTGGCACGTCTGGAGTGTTCCCCTACACCATAGCTTATGATGATCTCGTAGGTGGCAAGAAGGTTGAGACAGGTCTTTTAAAAGTCACTCCTCGACCATTCTTCACCGGTCTAGATCATGATGAGCTAGTAGGTCAGATGGCTAACCTTGCTGACATGATCCCACGCAGACAGTCAGACTTTTCACCACAGATACAGGCTAGTCTTGATGAGCTCATCTTAGCTATCCGTGATCACGTTATTGCTGACGGCATCACAGAGGATGAGATTTTCAATCAGCAGAGCTTCAAGCGCGCTCATGCATATTGTGCAGCGGCTCATGTCTATGAAATGAACATGCAGTTTGACGCGGCTGACGCTATGCGCGCTCGATATCAAGAGCTCATGAATCTAGCTCTCAGGTCTGTCACCTTAGATCTAGACGGTGATGGCGTGGTTGACTCAGGAGAAGAAGACCTCAGAAGAAGCGGGGGAAGTAAAACAGACTTCAGAGCATCATACTCAGGGTACACTAAGAGCGAAAATGACGACTTCTTTAAGATCGCTCGAGGGATGCGCCACTGATGCCAAGCAAGGTCAACATTAAAGTACCTCGCTCATTGTGGAGCGCTCGAGATACTCAGCGTCTAGCGATGAACACGCTTGCATCTATCAAGCTGAGGACAAGCAGAGGTATTGACGCCAATGGTAGACCTTTTCAGAAATACTCAACCACACCTATCTATGTTGCGTTCAAGGGCGCACGCCTAAAGCCCAAAGGTGGCCGCAAGTCTAGAACAGGTAAAAGCGTATTCTATCAAGGTGGATATCGTCAGTTTAAAGAGGACTCTAGGCGGCGTGGCGGCGCTGGTGATAGTGCTAAGGTTGATCTTGTTCTCTCAGGTAACATGATGAATAATCTAGTGGTCAAAGAGGCCACAGCCACAGGCTTTACCATAGGTCTCACAGATCATGCTCAATATGGTTACATTGTGAACAGTTCAAGAGAGTTTCTAGGTCTTAGCCCCAAAGATATAGACATACTTGTAGAGGCTGTAGAGATCGAGATCAGAAAGAAGGTGATGACATGAGTCAGGGCATCTATGCAGCTCTTTCACATCTAGAGACTCAGATTATGAGCATCACCCCAAAGACTGATATACATCATGGTTTTGTGTGCTATGACAGAGCAAACGGCCACGTCACACCACAGTCACAGCGCTTCAACAATAACCGTACTTTTGAGTTAGTGCTTACCACCTTCCCAGAGGATGACGGCGCGGCTGGTCTTAGTGGGCGGCGGCGTGTTGAGGTGGCGTGTGAGGTCCGATATGATATCTCAGCGGCTGACGTGCTCTATCTTCAACGCTTAGCGGCTGAAGATGGCGAGCGCATACTAGAAAAGCTTAAAGGCCCAAACTATGATCTATCTACAACGGGCATAATATCAGTAATACCACAGGCGGCGATCTTCGCTCCTGTTGACCTTGGTGACGTTGCATTTATGCTAAGCGTACCTTTCTCCCTGCTTTATTTGGAGGCCTAACAATGGCTGTTACACATCGATCACTCTCTGTAGCTGTTGAGAGCTCTTTTGGCTCACTCAGCAGCTCAACTGGCCTGCCTGATAACAGCGCCCTCACTTATGTCTCTATACCTTGTGAGCGTGACCCTATTGTCATCGCTGGTGAGCCTGTGGCGTCTGAGCGTCTTGATGCTCGTGATGGTAATTATCTCATCCCTCCTGAGCCTGACACAGTGTTTAGTTCAGGCAGTCGAGTGAGACGGCGTACCGGTCAAGTGGTGTGTCGCGTGGACCTCACCACAGTGGGCACGTCTGCCAACAACTACACCACAAACTATCTTTGCATGTTGTTAGGTGCTGGCCTTAAAACTCGTATTCCAAGCGTAACGAGTGACACAGCCACAGTCACGAACGTCAACAGCTATACGCCAAGCGCTGGCCCTAATAATGATGACGTAGGCACAATCCTAGGGGCAGACCTTAATGGGCGTGCGGAATACAGCGCTATTACTGACGATACAGCAAGCGGACTCGTCACTGTTTCACCTGCTTTTAGCTCAGCCTTCACAGGCTCAAAGACTGTCAGACACCTACAAACTTGGTATGTACCAGGGCGCAACGCCACAGGCACTAGAGAGCACAGTCTGAGCTTCAAGGTGGATGGCGTCAACTTCAGATCCTACGCGTATGGCTGTGTGCTCGAGTCTCTCAGCATCACCCTAGACAATGGCCGTCTCATGGGTGAGTTTACCTATCAAGCGGCGCTGATCCAAGATGACCATGCAAGCGCGTCAGGGCCAGTGGAGCCCACCTATAATGCAGGGTCACCGCCTTTCTTTAGAGGTGCTTATGTGGTGGCCTCATCAGCCTCACCCACGTCACTCACCAACGCC